>Ga0182015_10004546_pt1 | contig 14863 bp, 12 predicted proteins | sample 712P3MmetaG_FD_120478 | JGI IMG/M metagenome (GOLD analysis project Ga0182015, IMG submission 120478) | Permafrost microbial communities from Stordalen Mire, Sweden - 712P3M metaG | ecosystem: Environmental > Terrestrial > Soil > Wetlands > Permafrost | place: Sweden: Stordalen | collected...
CTGGACCCCGGAATCCAGCGCTCGAAAATCATCGAGCGCTGGATTCCGAGGCCCAGTTCCTCTCCATCCGTTGTAAAGGATGTCTAGGGACAAAATGTAAAGGATGTCCCGGGACTTTACAGATTTTCGAAGGGTGGGCACTCGACTGATCGCGTCAACGAGCAATTGCGGCAACTTTCTCTTCCTGACTCCGGTCTCGGGGCACGCCGATATCTGCAATCTTCGGCTGGGTTGCGGGTTGCTTCCCGCGGGACTTCCCGGAGCCCTCAGCTGACGACATAGACTTCACCGCCGCTTCATGCCGGTGAAACGCCACGGCTGGCTGCGAGAAGTGGACGACCGCCGCGTTTGGCCCCCTGCTTGGTACGGCGTTTGCTACGACGTTTGGCGCGGGGTCATACCAGGTCGGGTCGACTTCCTGTTGGCCATAGGCCGGGAGCAGCAATGTCGTAACCATCGCGCCAGATAGCATTGCGATGAATGCCAGCACTCTATATGCGTTGATACCTTTTGATCCGTTCATTGGAATCGCCTCCCGTGATGGATTGATTTCGACCCGACGGTAATGGCAAGAGGAAGAAATCATGGTTGGGATCTTGCGCCGGCTTGTAGGAACTGTCCATGGAGAGGGTCTGAAGCTGTATGAAGCCATCTGAAGGATCACCCGCGCGCGGTTTTCCTGGTAGGTTTCGACGCGAGCGGAGACGGGTTCTGTCGCGTGGCATGCCGCGACTATTACTCAGACTTGATTCGGTCTTCGGCGGGAGCCTTCGGGGTTCCGCGGGGATCCTCCGGATCCAAGCCAGCTGCGGTCATGATGGCGCGACCCAGGTCTTCGGGGGAAATGACAAATCCTTCGGCGGGCGCCTGATTCGCAGCATCCTCTTCGGCGTTCGGGGCGACGAAGCGATAGCCGCGGCCGACTGCGGTCTGCAGGTACTGCGGTTCATCGGCGTCATCAGCCAGAGCGCGCCGGATCTTGCGGATGGCGGTGTTGATTCCTTGTTCCACGTCGACAAACACATCTTTGCTGCTCCACAACTCGCTCGAGATCTGCTCGCGGGTGACCAGTTGCCCCCGGTTTTCGACCAGAAACATCAGCAATTGCAGCGGCAAACCCTCCAGCCGAACCGGGATGCCATGGCGGCACAGCTGAAAACGACCGTAATCCAGCTGGAAATCGTCGAAGCGAACCTTCTTCTCCGGCACGGCACATCTCCTACGTCACTCGACCCACACGCCACTAAGGGGCGGCACGCCGAGTCTCTACAGGTTCAGAAATTCTGTTCCGCCAGGCTCGCCGATTCAAGCCCACCATTCTTGAATTTCCTTTTTTGCCCCAAAAGAATGGTTGCTATTATACCGCCGCAATCTTTGGTTCCTGTGAAAAACCGGTCACCTGAGAGTGCCCCGTCAAAGCTTCGCTTGGCTGGGACTTTGACATTCCTCACCAGCCACGATCTGCGGTAGGAACATCGCTCGCTCCCAATAACTCCACAACCTCTCTGTGACATCTAACCTAGCCCGCGCAATTTCAATCGGCGATCATGGTCGAGGCCGTGACGGTCCGCTGCCCAGCAAACCGCCCCGCCCTAAGTCCTTTGTTTTAAAGATTTTAGTATCTAAAGTGATCTGCAATCTAGATTTTGCAAGGAATTTCCTGCTAACCCGGTGATTCCAAGGAACCGGGGGGAGAGGTATAACCCCATTTTCTGGTGCGCGAGCGCAACTCGTGCCCGACCGGCAACCGCGCCGGAAACTTTATTTTGCCTGAGGAATTCACAGTCCGATTCAATGGTACGAGAGTGAAAGGGTTAGTTTTGAGCGATGCCTGGAGGAGAAGGGGATTGAGTCTTGGCGTGAGCGGAAGCGGCCTTCGATGTTGGACTCTTTTTGGCAGTAGCCGCAGTGGTGGATTTGGCGGCGAGTTTCTTTTTGTTGAAGTCGCGGACGATGCGGGCGACGTAGGCTTTGGTTTCGTAGTAGGGGGGAACTCCGTTGTATTGTTCGACGCGCTGGGGTCCGGCGTTGTAGGCGGCGAGAGCTTTGATGAGATCGAAGTTGTAACGCTCGAGCAGTTCACGGAGATAACGAGTGCCGGCGTCGACGTTGGCCTTCGGGTCGAAGGCGTTGCGCACGCCGAGTTGCGAGGCGGTCTGCGGCATGAGCTGCATCAATCCCTGAGCGCCTTTGGGAGAGACGGCGCGAACGTTGAATCCGCTTTCGGCGCGGATGACGCTGGTGACGAGATCGGGATCGAGCTGGTAAGTTCCGCTGGCGTCCCTTACAGCTTGATTCAGATCGAAGGGATGCGGAGCGATAGCAGCCGAAGGCTGCAGTTGGCGTGGAGCGGCCGTAGAAACCGGCGCGGGAGCGGGGGCATCGGGGACGGCTTCGAAGTGGTCGATCTCGGCGGTGGGAATGTCGACGAAGCTGGATTGATTACCGTCGATATACAGGCGAGTGATGTCGCCGATGATTCGGCGGCGCTCGTGGCGGATGGAAAATCCGTTGCGCAAGATTGCGGCGTCGGCAGCGAAGGAAGGCAGCGCGGTTAGCGCGAGCAGCGCGGTCCAGAGTGCGAGTTGGATCGGCTTCTTCATGAAAAAGTCTAGACCACAGCCGCAACGGCTGCGGCAACGCCGCATTTGTCGTTGCCCAGAGTTACGCTCCAACCGCGGGAGCGGAGCTCCTCGCAGGCATTCCCCATGATAACCGGATGGCCGGCAAACTCAAGCATTTCGACGTCGTTGTGGTTGTCACCGATGGCCATGACCTGTTCGCGACGGAAGCCGCGGTGGGCGGCCCAGCGTTCCAGGGCGTGGCCTTTGGAGCAGCCGGCATTCAGGACGTCGATCATGGAGAGATCGCGCTCGGGATATTCGGTGCGGAGGACGGTGATGCGGTCGCCCAGGCCGGTTGCCTCGAGAGCGTGCAGGGCCTCGGCCATGCGTACCATCGAGCCGCAAAACATGGTTTGCACGGGGTCGGTGACCAGGGCGTTTTCGATGGGGATGACGAACTCGATGTATTCCATGTTCTTTTCGAGCCAGCGGCGGATGCTGATATTCAGATCGTCGAGATGCTCGATCGCGATCGCGCCTTTGGTTTCCTTGTCGAAAGTAAGAACGGTGTGGCCGCGGAAATCTTGCATGGCGGTGACCAATTCGCGGCAGACCTGACGGGGCATGAGGTCGCGGTGAAATGTTTCGCCCGAGAGCGAGCGGGTGACTGCGCCGTTGGAGCTGATTAGCCAGAGGTCGAAGCCGAGTTGTCGGGCGATGGGAAGAGCGAAGGTATGGCGGCGTCCGGTGACCAGGACGATTTCGATGCCGGCGGCGTGGGCTCGACCCAGAGCTGCGAGATCGTTGGGAGAAATCTTGAATTGAGGATTGAGTAACGTGCCGTCGATATCGGAAGCCAGAAGCCGGATGGAGCCGGGCTTCAGGCTTCCGATTTCGGGCTTCAACAAAGAACTCGCAGCTTCTATCACTTCGTTATTGTTACATACGCTGCCGTGGATGCGAGTAGCCGTCGAGCTGCGCTCGACTCGACAGCCGAGGGCGGCTGTCCGCACACGAACGACCTAAGCTTTTTTCCTTTTCTCCATCGCGGCGGGAAACTTCATCAAGTTATATGTCGAGACGTTTTGCGCGTCGCCAATGAGTGTTCGGATGGCGGTGCGAAGCTCCGCGATCGCATCTTCCAGTTCTGCTCCCTCGGCTACCGATACCAAGGCACACAATTGCCGAACTCGTTCCTCCCGGGGGGATTGCCATCATGGGAGCATGGCAGAAAGCTCACGAAAATTCTGTAGGGTAGTTCGCGTAGGTCCGGTAAGGAGTTTCCCTGCCATGGAAGTAGTTGCTCACCGCCGACGTGATATATTGCGCTTCGCATGGGACTTCTTTTCTTCTTTTTTCATTGGTGGGGATTTTTGCTGCAGGTGGTGGCGATTGTGCATTTCATTCGCCGCCGGCCGGACACCTATTGGATTTTTATCATTTTATTTTTGGGATGGATTGGGGCGGCGGTTTACATTGTCGCGGAAGTGATTCCGGATGCGGGGCTGCTGCGTGGCTCGTTTCAGGTGTTTCCCCGGCGGCGACGGATTCATGAATTGGAGCGGGCGATTCTGGACAATCCTTCGGCAGGAAACTATGAAGAGCTGGGCTTGCTGTATCTGGATGATGGCGATTTTGCGAAGGCGCGGGGATGTTATGACCGGTCGATTTCGCAGCGGTCGGATTCGGTGGATCCGTTCTACCGGCGGGGAGTGGCGGAAGTTGAATTAGGAGACTTCGCCGCGGCGGTGCCGGATCTGGAGCGGGCGGTGGGGGCTGATCCAAACTACGACTTCTACCGAGGCGCAGGGCTATTGGCGCATGCATATGCGCAGACGGGGCAAGGGGAAAAGGCGGAGAAACTTTTTCAGCAGGCTACCAAGATATCTACGAATTCGGAAACTTACTACAACTATGCGACGTTTCTGCAGGCGCAGGGCAGAGTGAAGGAAGCGCGGCAGTGGGTGCAAAAGATTCTCGACAAGCGGGCCACGATGCCAGGGTATCAGCGCAGGCGGGAGCGGGTGTGGTTTCGGCGGGCGTATGCGTTGATGGCACGGTTGCGGCTGTAGGCAGGGGCTAAAGCCGTGATCAGTTTTTGGCCGCTTTTCGCGGCCCATCCGGCTTCGCTCAGGGCAGGCCGCTGAAGCGCCGCTCTTCGAGGGGGGCTGCTAGTAGCGGTCGTTGGTGTCGATGTTGAAGCCGAGGATGGCGTTGACTTCGACGGGCTGGGCGCCGCGGGTGGCGGGGCGGAATTTCCAGCTGGGGAGCGCGGCCATGATTTTCGCGGTCATAGAGGCGGGGCCAGGTTCGAGGACTTGCAGATTTTTCAGATTGCCGGAGGCGTCTAGCTTGCATTTGATTACGACGCGAGCGCGCGGAAGGTTCGCGGGGAGTTCGGTGCGCAGTCCTTGCGGTCCGATCACTGCTCCGGCGTGAGGATTTGATGCTGGATCAACTTCGGCGAATTGCATGACGACCGTGCCAATGCTCGTATCGACGTAGACGGTGTAGTTGTCGCCGGGGAGTTTGCCGTAGAAATCGAATGCCCCGCCGGAACGCGAAGTAGCGACGATGGTAATCGCGGGACCGGGATCCCCTTTCACGGAAGATCGGCCCGGAAGGGTGGGAGCGTTGCTGTTTCCAGAGTCGAAGCTGGGAAGATTGACTATGGTGCTGCCGCCGCGAACGTCGACGCCGGGAACAGTAGGATTTCCGGTGGGAGCGTTGCCGGCGCCGCCGGGGCCGGGGGTGGGTGAGATTCCGGCGCGAGCATTGGGATCGGAACCGCGGCCCGTGCCGGATTTTCCTGCGCCGGTGCTCTCGCCGGTCAGGGCGCTGCCAGGGCCTGTGCCGTTGCCGATACCTGAGCCTCCACCAGCACCGCCAAGGCCGGGCTTATTGCCGCCCGACGGGGACAGGGCAAGCGATCCTTTTCCGCCGTTGCCGGGCATGCCCGGAGCGGAACCGGGATCAGTCGATAAGACTACTCCGGAATTATCTCCGCTGCCGCCGCCTTTGGGCGGAGCTAGAGCGGAGCCAATGTCACCGGCTCCGCCGAGGCCATTGCCTCTTCGGCCAGAGCCGGAAAGGCCCGCGCCCGCATTTGCTGTGGGTGGGGGCGGAATTATATTGCTGGCGAGAAGAGTTCCACCACCGGAGCCGCCGGAATTCTGTCCTGTACCTCCTCCTCCTGTACCTGAGCCAGCGACGGATGGAGGCGGCGGGATGACGTTTGATCCGCCGAGTGACGGCCCTGAATATTTTCTAGATGATGACCCGGCGCCACCCGAACTTGAGCCTGCGACCGACGGAGGCGGAGGAATCACGTTTGATGCGCCTTGAGACCGTCCGGAGGGTGATCCACCGGGACTGCTCCCGGAGCCGATGGATGGCGGAGGTGGAATCACATTGGCGGTGAGCGAAGTGCCCGATCCGCCGGCGGAGGTGCGGGATGTTCCGGCGGCACTGGCCGAAGAGACCGAGGGCGGGGGCGGGACAACATCCTGGGTGCCGAAGAGTTTTCCGATGATGCTGCTGACGAAGGATCCGTTTGCGGCTGGAGTGGGCGGCGGAGGAATGACGTTGGGCGCGGAGGAACGGACACCGCCGCTTTCGAGGCGCCGGAGGTCGCGGGCATCGGTAGACGGTGGGGGCGCAACGACCGACGGAGCTGGCAGAGTCAGCTTCGCTATGCGCGCGGAGTCACGTTCGGGCGCGGAAACTGGCGGAGGCACGACGGCAATCTCATTCATCTGCGCGCGCGAGGCAGAAACTTCGTGAGTCACCGCGGAAGGCGCGGGAGCGATCACACTGCCGTTGAGAGCTGGAGCGGAACGAGCCTGATCGCGGGAAACGTGCTCGGACGCAGGGGCTATCACCGTCGGGCTCAAGGAAGGCTCGGCGCGGGTGCGGTCGCGAGAGATATTTGGAGCTGGGGCGATGATGCTGGCATCGAGCTTGGGCGCGTAGAGCGTGTGCTCGGATGGAGCGCTGGGCGCGGGCGGGACGATGGCCGCGCTCAAGGCGGGCGCGCTGCGAGATCGATCTGCTGAAATGTTCGGAGCTGGAGCAATTACGTTGGCGACAAGCCGCGGCGCCGTGAAGGAAGAGTGCAAGCCTTCGGCGGTAGCGGGATCCGGTGGACCTGGCCGAGGTGTAGCCGACTTAAAGGCGAGTAGGTTCGCGACCGCGCCGGGGGACGAGGGAAGTTTGAGGTTGGGAGCGTCAACGACTTTTTCTGCAAGCGACGCGCCGCGAGCGACTTTGATGGTCTGGGTGCGGTCATGAGCTTCGTGACCGCCGGCGCGGCCGGTGGCGCCGGATTGGGCTCCGCCTAAGTCATCGGTGCGGGGCAGTTCGTCGGCCGAATAGTAGATGACTTCGTCGGGCTGGAGACGGGGTGGGGCATAGGGGCGGAGGCGCTCGATTTCGCGGGGAAGAACCATCAGGACGAAGAGTAAGAATGCTTGCAACAAGAAGGACGCGACCAGGCCGCGGTAGGGAAGAATTCCGTGAGGAGCTTCTCCGGCCAGACGCGGGCTGGAACGGGCGAAGGCGGGACGGATGGAGGTGGTGAACTCCTGCCAGCGCGGCGTCCACTCGATGAGGAGCCTGGGCTCGTTATGGAGATAAATCAAGTCTTCGAGTTGGAGAGTTTCAGTCACAAGGAATATTCAATTGTTTGGTTCGAACTCAGGGGCTAAAGCCCTCGTGGCCGGGGTATTTACGCGGCGCTGAAGCGCCGCTCTTCCACGGTATTTCAAGCGTTCGAGTTATTTTCAGCAAGTCTCGGAAGGGCTATCCCCCAGTCCCTATCAGGCCACATGAGGGCAGCTGATTTCTAAGCGTCCTCCTTTATGTTGATTTCGATTTTATCGCCCAATGCGGTTTCGGTTTCGGCTACGGTGCGGCTCGGCAACTCCAGAACTGAAGCGGCTTGCAGGCGGATGGGGGCGAAACGCCAAGGCTGCAGATTGGACTCGAGGTGCACGACCGAGCCGTCGCGGTCGAGATAGACTACATCGATCGGGAAGCGCATGGCAAGAGTATGAACTCCGCGGCAGGGACGAATCCAGAGGCCGCATCCGTTACGAAAGTCATCTTCACGGGCTCCCATGAGGCCACGCAGGCGGGACCAGTGAGTCTGGGCCACGGCCAGGTTCGTGGCGAGATAGCGCTGGCGGGTTTGGTTGAAGGCCTGACCGTGCGGGATGAGTCCCGGCATATCTCTCCTGAGTTAGCGGACAAAACGCGGGCAGGCAAATGTGCCGTCCCTGACGGGACTCGCTCTTTGTCCACCCTTACCCCGGACTAACGTCCGGGGCTAATGAATGCCGTCCCTGCGGGACTCGCTTCGGGGCACGACTGAAGTCGTACACTTCCCAATTTGGCTAACACGTTTGCTCAGCACTTTTCGCGCCTACTTGGCGACCAGAGAGTGATAGGCCTGGATGAGCGCTGGACCAACCGTGACGAAGAGGAACGGGACCAGAATGAAAATTACGAGGGGAGGGACCATCTTGATCGTAGTTTTGGCGGCCTGCTCTTCGGCGCGCTGCCGGCGTGCAGTCCGCAAAGAATCCGAATGAACACGTAGAGCTTGAGCGATGCTGGTGCCGAAGCGATCAGTCTGAATAAGGGTGCCGACGAGGGAGCGAATGTCATCGACTCCGGTGCGATCGACCATGTTGCGTAGAGCTTCGGCGCGGGGCTTGCCGGCGCGCATCTCGAGGTTGACCAGATGAAATTCGTCGCTGAGATCAGGATGAGCGTGATGCAGATCCTGGCCGACACGCATGAGTGCCTGATCGAGGGCGAGTCCGGCTTCAATGCAGATCACGGTGAGGTCGAGAGCGTCAGGAAGTGCGATGCGGATGCGCTGCTGACGGTCTTTGATCATGCGTTTGAGAAAAAAGCGGGGAATAAAGAAACCCAGAGCGGGCACGCAGACTAGCAGGGGAACGCTATCGACGCCGGAAAAAACGATGACGCCGACAAGCCCCAGAAAGGCGAGCGCAATGCGCGAGCCGAAATAGTAGCTGACATGACGGGACTCGCGGAGCCCAGCCTGAATGAGCCAGGCGCGGGTGCGGGAAACGTCGGAGGAAGAAAGCGGGATCGCCTTGCTGAGCGGATCGAGCGCCTGCTCGATGCGCTCTCTTACTTTCGTCGCGGGCTTTTCCTGCGTCATCGTGGGCTGGCCACCGAGGGCGCGCAAGCGGGCTCCCAGCACGGAAGTGGGCGTCACGGCGGCGGCGCCAAAGGCGAATACCACCAGCACGACCGTGACAAACGCGACGATGGTGAGGATCAACGGCATGGTCAGACCTGAATCTTAATAATCTTGCGGATCACGAAATAACCAACTGTCTGTAACGCAATGCTGGCCACAAGCAAGGCGTGGCCAATGGGATCGTAAAAAAGCGGCTTGACGAAATCCGGGCTAAAGACGGCAAGAATAGCAACCACAGCCGGAGGCATGGCCATGAGCAATGCCATGGTGAGGCGGCCCTGCGCGGTGTGAACCCGAACCTGACGCTGGATCTTGAAACGCTCGCGAATGACGTAGGACAGGTTGTCGAGGATCTCGGCGAGGTTGCCGCCGGTTTCGCGCTGGAGCATGACGGCGGTGACGAAGAACTTGATATCGACCAAGGGCACGCGCTCGGTGAGATTCATGAGAGCGTCGCGCACGGGCATGCCGAATTTCTGCTCTTCATAGAGCTTGCGGAATTCGCTGGCGAGCGGCTCGGCAGTTTCGTTGGAAATCATTTCGAGGGCGGTGGTGAAGGCGTGACCGGCGCGAACGGCGCGAGCTAAGGTGTCGATGGCTTCCGGGAAAAGCTCTTCGAACTTCTCGAAGCGCTTTTGGCGGCGATAGGAGACGAGAGAATAGGGAAGGACACCGCCAATGACGAGCGCAGCCCAACCGATGGCGGGATTCTTCGTGTAGATGATGGCCGCGAGGCCAGCGAGCGTGCCGCTGAGCACGCACAACAACAGGAAATTACCGGCGCGGAATTTCATGCCCGCTTGCGTCAGAGCTTCCTGGATGGCGGAAACCCGGGCGGAGCGGCGCAGCAGAGTGTCGAGGGCGGGAATCTTGCTGAGTTGTTCGTCGCGGAGAAGAGCGAGTTCCTCGTTGGGTTCGCGCTCGGGAGCCTTGTCTACAGTGGCAAGGCGGTCTTTGATGAGTCGCGCGCGGGCATTGCGTTCGTCGATGAGGGAGCCCGCGACAAACACGGCGAGGGCAACCACGATAAAGACGAGAAGTGCAATCAGCAATGGCATGGCGAGTATTCTCTTCCAACCCTAACGAATTCGTATCCTCATATTTCAGTTCTCGATTCGAATATAGCGGGACGGATGCGCGCACCGTAAGTGGCCAGGCGATCGGCAAAAATAGGACGGATGCCGGTGGCGCGAAATGCCCCCCGCACTTTCCCGGTTTCGTCGACGGCCCGGCGTTCGAAAACGAAAATATCCTGCATGGTGATGGACTGGTCGTCCAGACCCGTGACTTCGGAGATTGAAACGACCTTACGCGTGCCGTCTGACAATCGGGCAATTTGCACGACGCCGTGAATGGCTGAAGCAATCTGGTGACGCACGGCGCGCTCGGGAATGTTGAGATTGGCCATGGAGACCATGTTCTCGATACGGGCCAGGGCGTCGCGCACGGAGTTGGCGTGGACCGTGGTGAGCGAGCCTTCGTGACCGGTGTTCATGGCCTGCAACATGTCGAAGGCTTCCTCGCCGCGGACCTCGCCGACGACAATGCGGTCGGGGCGCATACGCAAACTGTTGATGACGAGCTGGCGTTGGCGGACGGCGCCTTTGCCTTCGATGTTGGGAGCGCGAGTTTCGAGGCGCACGACGTGCTCCTGTTTGAGCTGAAGTTCGGCGGCGTCTTCGATGGTGACGATGCGCTCGACGTTGGGAATGTATCCGGAGAGGACGTTGAGCAACGTGGTTTTGCCGGCGCCGGTACCGCCAGAGATCAGAAGATTCAACTTCCCCTTCACCATGGTAGAGAGAAGCTCGAGCATGGGCTCGGTGAGGGTGTGATTTTCGATCATGTTGCGGGCGGTGACGGGGTCGCGGCCAAAACGGCGGATGGAGAGGCAAGCGCCGTCGAGAGCGAGAGGAGGAATGATGGCATTGACGCGTGAACCATCGGGAAGACGGGCGTCGACCATGGGCGAGGATTCGTCGACACGACGGCCGACGCGGGACACGATGCGCTCGATGATCTGCATCAAGTGCTGGTTATCTTTGAACGACAAGCCGGTCAGTTCGAGTTTGCCTGCGCGCTCGATGTAAACCCGGTCATAGCGGTTTACCAGAATGTCGGAAATCGTATGGTCCTTGAGCAGCGGCTCCAGTGGGCCGAGGCCGAAAATTTCGTCAAGGATTTCGCGGGACAGGCGCTCGCGCTCGGTGAAGCTGAGGGGAACGACCTCGTTGTTGACGGCGTTGCGAATGAGGACGAGGACTTCTTCGCGGGCACTGTCGCCGGTGGAGCGGCCCAGCTTTTCGAGATCGAGACGATCGAGGATTTTGCGATGCAGGTCGGCTTTTACCTGCTGGTACTCACTGTGCTCGAAGGTCTGCAGGTTAGCCATAAAGTACTAGAAATCTTCCTAAACAATCTTACACAGTTTTAAATAACGACCACGCGGTGCGCTTTACGTCCACATCGTTGCGGGTGAGTTCCTGTGCCAGCCCGGCAAAACAACGGGCGATTTCGGTGTGACTCTGTTCCATTACGGGTGCGCCGCGATCGATGGCGGAAGAGATAGCGAAATACTGGTTGGGGACGCGCCACAACAGTTTGACTCCGGCAGCATTTTCCGCATCCGCCTCGGTGAAGCCGGGAACTTTGCGGAAACGGTTCAGAACCAGACGCAGGCGCTCGCGGTTCCCGGTCTCTCCCAAGTATTGTTGCACGCGGGCGGCACTCCAGAGAGAAGCGACATCGGTGCAGGCGACCAGGAGAACGGCTTCGGACAGATTCGCAACCAGGCGGCTGGCGACATCGAGACGAGAGGAGTTATCGACGACCACATAGCGGTAGTGGCTGACCAACATGTCGAAGAGTCGGACGAACTCCGCAGTGGAAGGTTCGATGGCCGCCGGAGCGTTAGTTCCGGCCAAAAGCTGGAGACCGCCGCTGTGCCGGGTCATGAAACTTTCGAGCAGGGAACTGTCCATGCGGTGAAGATTGCGCGTAGCGTCGGAAATGTTGAACAGCGGTTTGACATTGAGATGCAGCGCGGTATGTCCGAGAGGCGCCAGGTCGACCAGGGCCGTGTGGCCGTGCGCGGATTGCAGAGCCAGCGCGAGGTTGACGGATACGGTGGTGGCACCGCTGCCGCCTTTGGCGTTGACGACGGTAAATACTTTTCCGCGCGGACCTTCTTTTTGAACGCGACGCTGCGCGGCGGTGAGGCGAACGAAAGCTTCCAGCAAGTCGGTGGTGGTGGTAGGGCGTTCGATGAACTCGCGGGCGCCGGCGCGCATGGCGTTGACGATGATCTGGGGCTGGTTGAGGCTTCCGATGGCGAAGACCGCGGAGTCGGGCAATTCCTGGCGAAGCAGTTCAATGGCCCGCATGGCGATGGCGTGATTGTCGGCAGGAATATCGACCAGGAGCACGTCGGGATTGGCAGCTTGCACCCGGCGCATAATCGGGTCAGAGGCGGCCATGGGGAAGCTGGCACAGGTATGAACCGCGCTGGCCACACTGGTGCCATCGACCAGCACTTGGAGCACGGTGCGCTGTTCGTTATCGATGGCTACGATGACGACCGAAAGCTCAGGCATAGCGCCTACTTCTCCGCTCAAAATCTCGTGCCGCGCCGCAGTTCAGCAGATGGTGCCATCCCGGATGGGACTCAAATCAGACTAATTTCAGTCTACCTCTCCGTGCAAATTCCTCTGCCCGACCGGCTACTTGCCCGTAGGCTTGGTTCCGGACCTGCTGCCATCGAACTTATCTTTATCCATAAAAGGCTGAGGATTCGTGGGGCCGGCCGGGGTCTCCGCATTGGGGAAGATCCGCCGTACGGTACAAAGAACCATCAGTTCTGAATTGCTCTTCGAAATACTCTTGCTTTTGAAAAATGCACCCAAGATTGGGATGTCGCCCAACCCCGGAACTTTGTTCCAAATGTCGGTGACGCGGTTGTCGATTAAGCCTGCGATGACGAAGCTTTGCCCGTCTCTCAGTTCAAATTCGGTTTCAGCCTTGCGCGTGCTCAAGGCGGGAACCGTAAAGCCAGAAATGGTTAAAGCATCGGCGAAATCGAGAGTGCTGACCTCCGGCGCCACCGTCAAATGAATGTTGCCGTTCGGCATGATGACCGGCGTGAATTCGAGCTTGACGCCAAACTCCTTGAAGGAAATTGTGACGGCGGTAAACCCGGCGCCGGGTTGCACGATGGGAAACGGGAACTGACCGCCGGCGAGGAAACTGGCCTTCTTGCCGTTCACGGCGATGAGGTTCGGCTCCGCCAGAATCTGGAGCAGGTTCTTGGTCTGCAGAGCCTCGATCACCGCGCCGAAGTGAATGTCGGGGCGAAACAAGAAAAGGTTGAGGACATTGCTGATGGTTTGAGTGGCGTCAAAAGGAGCGCTTTGTCCCGGAACCTGGCTAACCGATTGCGAGCCGAAGCCGCCGTACTGGCCAGTAGTGGTGCTTCCGATGGTGTTGCCTGCGCCGGTAGAAAAGAAGTTGGAGCCGAGCGAAGTGAGAGCAGAGCGGTCGACTTCGGCGAATTTCACTTCCAGCAGAACTTCCTGAGCGCCTACTGGACCGAACGTGAGCACATTGACCACATTTTTGGAATACGCGGCAGCGAGTTCTCCCGAGCGCTTGGCAACGTCCTCGGTGGTGACATGGCCGGAGAGGACAATGGCGGAGCGGGAGGGTGTGACCGTGATCTGTTCGTCGGGGAAGACGCGACGTTCTTCTTCGGCACACGCGCTGACATCCACATCGACGCGGAGATCGAAGCTGCGGGAGCGCTCGAGTTCGTCCCAGATCAGGAGCGAGACTTCGCCGGGGGCACGGCCATGGACGAGGATCTGCGTAGGAGTAATAACCGTAGCGTAGGCGACTGCGGGGTCGGTCACCGAAATGCGCTTGAGGCGTTCGGTGGTATTGATGAGTAGAGACTTGTCGACCATGACGCGCAGGGGAGCCGAGCCTTGGGGCTGAACGGACTGCGGTGGCAGCGTGGTCTGAGCCGCGTGAGTAATATCCTCCTGAGGAGGAGAACCGCTGGGAGTTGCATCCTGCTGTTGGAGAGTTGCCGCGGCCAACGCGCTGGCCGGGAGTAAAAGCCATAGTGCGAGAGCGATTAAAGACGTCGAGCAAAACTTCATCGTGTTCCTCTCCACGTGAGGAAACCTGCAACGCAAGATCAAGATTTTGAAAGCGTAAGGCTAAACTCTCTCCGAACTATTTGGGCTCATCACCAGCATCTGGAAACTTGACGATATCGGGCTTCTTATCACCCTGATAAACCTCGACGCTCAGGACCGAAGAAGGGGGAGCTGGTTGCTGAGCTTTTTCCTGTCTTGGGGTATGGGTGTGAACCGCCGGCGGCGGAGCCGCGGCCGGTGTGCCGCCCTTGTAAAGTCCCTTGGCGTTGGCGGCGGCTACTTCTTCCTGCTGAGTATCGAGGGGGTTGCGCAGAGCAAGTTGAATATGTCCCTCGGAACTGGCCAGCGTGAGACGCTCAGCGTCGTCTGGCGAAACCAGAAGAGTGATCACGGGAGTGCTCTGAGCTTCGCCGGCAGCATTGCGTTCCAGCGTGTGACCGGAGGCGATGACAGCGACATTCTGCAACACGGTGGTGGTTTGATCCTCGGAGCTGCCGTTGGGTGTACCGGTAAGAAGGATGTCGACGCGAGTGCCGGGACCGACGAAGCCAGCGACGGAGACGACCTCGTTCACGCGAACGGAGACAGCGCGCATTCCCGGTGGAATAAGAGAAGGCAAACCGGAGCCGGCATTCTCCGGAGCGAGTTTGCTGGGCAGGATGAACTCGCCTCTGGTAATAGGCAGGATGACGCCGCGGCCCATCACTTTGCCGCGAGCGCTGAAAGTTCCAGCGGGGAGCGCGGACGCGGGATACTTGACCACGCGCACGTCATGCTCTTCGATCCGGGCGCCGACCTGAATGTCGTCAGCGGCCACAATGACATCCACGCCTGGCTCGCTGTTGGACCCGCCTCTGCCTTGCAAATTTTTGTAGACGACGAGGCTGACGACCATACCGAGAGCCAAC
>Ga0182015_10004547_pt1 | contig 14860 bp, 9 predicted proteins | sample 712P3MmetaG_FD_120478 | JGI IMG/M metagenome (GOLD analysis project Ga0182015, IMG submission 120478) | Permafrost microbial communities from Stordalen Mire, Sweden - 712P3M metaG | ecosystem: Environmental > Terrestrial > Soil > Wetlands > Permafrost | place: Sweden: Stordalen | collected...
AGCGAGAGTACGTGTAGCTAGTCTCGCGCCCTGTTCTTGATCCAGATGGGTGTGCCCACAAATCCGAAAGCTGCGCGGATCTGATTTTCCAGAAAACGTTGATAAGAAAAATGCAGCTTCACCTTTCGGTTGGTGAAGAGGACGAAGTTCGGCGGCGCAACCGAGGCCTGCGTCATATAGAGTATCTTCACTCGCGACCGCATCGGAACCGACGCGCGTTCGAAATCCACAGTCTCAACAAAGCGGTTCATGGCAGACGTGGGAATGCGCTTCCGGCGTTCGGTGGCGACTTTCTCGAGCAGCGGGAAAATCTTTTCCGTGCCCTTTCCGGATTGCGCGGAAATAAAAACGATAGGCGCGTAGCTGAGAAATTTTAGATCATGGCGCAAACGCTCTTCGTACGCTATCTGATCTGCGGGACGCTTGCTCTCACGCATGCGCATAGCCTTCGAAGGTCGTCCCGCCTTCAGGTTGCCGCTGATGACAAGGTCCCATTTGTTGACCACGATAATCAAGGATCGGCCGCTCTCGTGGGCGTATCCGGCGATGGCCGCGTCAAGCTGGCTGACGCCTTCGGTGGCGTCGATGACCAGCAGCGCGATGTCAGCGGCTTCGAGATGCTTGCGCGCCATGACAACCGATAATTTCTCCGCCATGAGGTGAGTCTTTCCCTTGCGGCGAATGCCGGCGGTATCGATAAAGCGGAAGCGGCGTCCGTTGTGTTCGATGATTTCGTCAACTGCGTCGCGCGTGGTACCAGGGATGGGCGAGACAATGGCGCGGTCGGACTCAGTGAGGCGATTCAGCAGCGTGGACTTGCCGACGTTCGGGTGGCCGATAATAGCAACTTTGGTTTCGTAGACAGGTTGATCTTCCGCCGGCGGTTCGTCCTCCGAGGTTGGCTCTGCAAGCTCGGCGTCCTCTGTGTTTGCGTTTTCCGCAGGCGGCAAAACCTCGAAGATGGCATCCAGCAGATCGTCGATTCCGCGGCCGTGTTCGGCGGAGACAGGGAACATTTGCTTGATGCCGAGGCGATGGAATTCATCCACGATAGAAATTTGTTTTTCCGAGTCAGCCTTGTTGACGGCGAGAAACAGGGGGCGACCGGTTTTTCGCAGTAGACGAACTAATTCCATGTCGGGTGCGGCGAGTTCGGCTCGGCCATCGACGACCATAATGATGGCTGCGGCTTCGTCAAAGGCGACCCGAGCCTGCCGGAAAATCTCCGACGGAATGAAGTCTTTATCTTCAGGAATGATGCCGCCAGTATCGATAATACGGATGCGGCGGCCGCGCCATTCTGCGTCTCCGTAGAGCCGATCGCGCGTAATGCCAGGCTCGTCACCGACAATGGCCCGCCGCGAGCCGACAATGCGGTTGAACAGCGTGGACTTGCCCACGTTGGGTCGGCCCACGATGGCGAGCGTGGGAACGCCGGCTGCGGTGGTGGCGAGAGTGCTGGTCGAGTTGTAAGTGGGCTGGGTCAATGGATTGAATATATGGGTTGAGCAAAAATGTCGAGCACAAATGAAGGTTCGGAAGCGGCCGATGGCCACAACGCTTATTATAGAGACTCCTTGGCTTTAGGTCCCCAGCCCGCCTCTTCTGCTGCCTCTCCGCCCTCCTCGGCTGGAGGCAAGAATGCTTCCAGCGCTTCGCGATCCACGCTCTATCAATTCTTTGCGCCTGGCGGTGTTCTGGCGGCCACGCATCCCGCTTATGAATTTCGTCGCGGTCAATTGCAGATGGCGCAGGCCGTGGAGCAAGCACTGGAAGAAAAGCGGCACTTGATCGTCGAAGCCGGAACTGGCACGGGCAAGACGCTCGCGTACTTAATGCCGGTGATCCGCTCCGGCAAACGCGTGATCATTTCCACGGGCACGAAGAATCTTCAGGAGCAACTCTTCTACAAAGATATTCCTTTTCTTGAACGGGCTCTGTTTGGCGAATCGGGGGCCGGCAGGCTTTCGGTTTGCTACATGAAGGGTCGCAACAACTATTTGTGCCGCAAGAAACTTTACGACTTGACCGGACAGCCGGTGTTGAGCGGATTGGAAGAGATCGAACAATATCGCGCGGTTGCCGCGTGGGAAAAGACGACGGCAACCGGCGACCGCGCGGAACTGGCCGAACTGCCTGAGGCCAGCGCCTTGTGGCACAAGCTGGACGCGCGGGCGGACGCATGCACTGGACAGAAATGCAGCGAGTGGGAACGCTGCTTCGTCACCGAGATGCGGCGGCGCGGCATGGAGAGCGACATTGTAATCGTCAATCATCATTTGTTTTTCGCGGACCTGGCAATCAAGCTGCAGGCGGAGGGCGCGCCAGACGCGGGAATTCTGCCGGATGCCGCCGCAGTAATTTTCGATGAGGCGCACGAATTGGAAGATGTGGCGGGAAGTTATTTTGGGATTTCGGTGAGCAATTTGCGAGTGGACGAGTTGGCGCGGGACGTGGAGCATTCGCTGCAACAGAATCGAATGCTTTCGGCGTCACTTTCCGGAGCGTTAGGAAGTTTGCGGGAGAAGTCGCAGTTTTTCTTTTCGCTGCTGCCGCCTGGGGATGGGCGTTTTGCCTTCGAGGGCCGACGGGAGTTTCTCGAGGAAAATGGAGACGAGTTTGTGGCGTTCAGTCAGGCGTTGACGCGACTGGCGGGCGAACTGGAAGCTTTGCCGCAGAAGCCTGAGGAAGTATTCAATTTCGTTCGGCGCGCGCAGGAGCTTCAGGTTCAGTTGGGTTTCGCCATGGAATCGGATGATCGCAATACGGTTTTCTGGATCGAACGGCGAAGTGGCGGAAGCAGAGGGAATTCCTCTCGGAACCAGAGAGGCACAGAAAGAGGCGGGAAGCAGAATGTATTTTTGCAGGCTACGCCGATCGATGTTGGTCCAATCTTGCGCGAATGCTTGTGGTCGAAACTCGAATGTGCCGTGCTGACTTCGGCCACGCTAGCTGTGGGCGGCGGATTTGAATACATCCGACAGCGGCTGGGAGTGGAACATGCTCGCGAATCTGTTTTGCCGTCGCACTTTGACTACGAACAGCAGGCTTTATTCTATGTACCGCCCGATTTACCGGATGCGCGTGCGCCTCAGTTTACTGCGCTCGCAGCGGAGCGCATACGAAAGTTGATCGAGATCACGCGGGGACGGGCGTTTGTTCTGTTCACCAGCTACGCGCAGATGAATGATGTTTACCAGCGGCTTCTCGGGATTTTGGACTATCCCATGCTGCGCCAAGGCGATGCGCCAAAGAGCGCGCTGCTTGAGGAGTTCCGGCTGACGCCGAATGCGGTGCTTTTTGCGACATCCTCGTTCTGGCAGGGGGTTGACGTTCAAGGAGAGCAGCTCAGCTGTGTGATCATCGACCGGCTGCCGTTTGCAGTGCCCAGCGACCCGGTGGTGGCGGCTCGGGTGAAGGCCATCGATGCCGATGGGGGCAACGCATTCTTCCAGTACCAGGTGCCGGCGGCGGTGATCACGCTGAAACAGGGCTTCGGAAGACTGATCCGCTCTCTGCATGACCGCGGATTGCTGGTTTTGCTGGATAATCGCATTCTCAAGAAACAATACGGACGCGTGTTTATAGAGAGCTTACCCAACTACAAGAAGACCACCGACATGAAAGTGGTGGAGGAGTTTTTCGGCTTCGAACGAGGATAGCTACATCATTCGCCTGGTGCGTCCTGTTGATTGGTCAGCAATCCGACGCGCTGCACTCCAGCGTGATGGGCAACGTCAATCACGTCGGCCACATACTGGAAGTCAACGGCAGCGTCTCCGCGAACAAAGATAACTTTTTCGACGCGCCCCAAATAAATCCTGGCTAGCCGCTGCTCCAAATCTTTCCACTGAACATCCTCTTGATTGATCTTTACCGTGGGCGGCTCGCCGTCTTTTGTCCACAATCCCTGAATGACAACGGTGCGCGGCTGGGAAATGCTCTGAGTTTGCTTTTGATCCGGTTGTGGAATCTGTGCCGTTTCTCCTGCTCCTTATCCATGGAAACGACCACCATGAATACCACGATCAATGTCAGCAAAACGTCGATGAGCGGAGTGATATTGATCTGCGGACCGGACGGACTACCGCCTGCATTTGAGAACGCCATTGAAAGCCCCTTTCCAGCACGCGCGTGTCTGCAACATCAGACACCCGCGTCAGGAAAAGAGTTCCCGGTCAGGATTCATCCGGCGGGGGATGGAGTTGGCGGCAAGGGCGGTGGTTCATACGGATTAGCGGTTCCGAAGACCGTCGTCGCTGTGGATGACTGCGGATAGAGGACCGCACTGAGAGCAGGGTAACGCGCGGCGAAAAAATAAATCGAATAGGCGGGGAAGAATACGATGACTGGGACAGAGATAAGAGCGACTAAGAAGAAAAAGATTGCAAGCAGAACACTGCCGACGACAACCGCAACCGTAATCGTATAGGTGTTCCAAGTTAGCCCGGCGCTCTTGCCGGTGATTACGGCGAAAATACTTAGGCCGAGGGTTGGTATCGCAAGAACCAAACCCATAATCAGCGTGGCTATTCCGACCACGATTCCGGCCGCGATGGCGAGCACGATCTTTAATCCAAGGTAGCCGGCATACCCCCCTTTATCCGCAACGAGCATCGGCCATAACCTGCGCCAGCCCTCAATGGCGCCGATATTTTCAAGAGCCATCTGTGGTATGACAAAATCCTTGGTCAATACGAAGATGACGGCAATCACGAACAAGAAAATCATGAGCGCGAAAAAAAGAACAATGCCGATCAGAATAAGCGGGAGCAAGTGTTCCCTGGGTTCTGTAAACCATCCGGCACCGAATGCGACTGCTGCGGGAACTCCAACCAGCACGGCCATTCCGCCCAAGGTAAGGATTAAATAGAGCAGCTTCCACAGAAAATAACGCCATCCCGGACCTTGCCGGAAGTTCCATCCCCGAGTGACGTTGCACTGTTTCGCAATGATGCTATCGAAGAGAATAAAGCGCATTACACTGCTCACGTACATGAGGATGATTCCGAGCAGCAGCCCTGCAATCACGAGCACAGAAATGAGTCCGGCTAACAGAGCAATATCGACCCCAGGTAGTCCGGGGATGCTGCCGTGTCCGGACGAGGCTGCATGACTCGGCATATGAAAGTTGCAGCCGCTGCCGGAACCCAGTTCCCCAGCCAGCAGTCCGACCACGGCCAGCTTCATCCATTGGCCAAAGTGAAAAGGCTTGAACAATTGCCGCTTAGTATGTTCGACGGCAAGGGAGACGGTGTCGACCGCAGAAATTGGCATAGGGCACCTCGAATGGCAAACGGCTCAGAAGCTCAGAAGCAAGGTACTGCGAATCACGTCGCGGAGCAAATCAAATGTGAGCCGGGAATTCATGACAGCTCTTATTCATAACGTAAGGCCTCCACGGGATCGAGTTTCGAGGCCCGCAAAGCGGGTACAAGGCCGCTGGCCACTCCCACGACCAGCAGCACCGCGCTCGAAAGTAGAACTGTCATGGGGGAGATTATCAAATGAATGTCGCCCTGGCCGGAAGTATCTTCGAACAGCGGCCCCATCATTGGCAAAGTTCCCACGGCCCAGGCGATGAGATAGGAAAGCAGCACACCGATCGCGCCGCCCAGGATCATGATAAGAAGAGTCTCCGCCAGAAACTGAATTTTGATGTGACGCTTTCTCGCTCCCAGAGCGCGGCGAAGTCCGATCTCGCGAATGCGCTCATCGACCGAGACCAGCATAATGTTCATCACACCAACACCGCCAATTCCGAGAGTCAACGTGCCTATGAAGGCAAGCAGCACCTGCAAGCCGATGGTGAGAGCATCGATAACGGGACGGAATTCATCGCGCCCAAACATTTGCAGGGCTTTCGGGTCGGTGGAGGAAAAACCCTGACGTATGGCCAGCGCAGCCAGCACCTGTGCCATGGCCTTTTTCTCGAACTGAGGCGCAATCGGTTCAAACAACAGTACGGCTGCATAGCGGGTGTTCCACAGATCGCCGGCGGTCGAGAAGGGAATCCATGCGGAATCGTCGTCACTGCTGAAATAGTTGCTCAGCTGAATTTTGCGCGCCATCACTCCGATTACGGTGAAGCGAACCCCGCCCACTTCAACGGTTTCGCCGATAGCTGGTCGCCCGCTGAAGAGTTGCTCTTTAACTCTTCCGCCAAGGAAGATAACGCGGCGGCGCTCCAGTTCATCCCCGGCATCGATCCAGCGGCCCTCAGCCGGGACTTCATTTCTCATCTCGCCATATTCGGGGCAGACGCCGCGGATCGCGGCGGTTCCTACCATACGGTCCTCGAAAGCGATTCCAGGACGGTTCACGGTTTCGCGGCAGACATGCTTCACCAGCGGCGCGGTGGCTTTTACCATATCGACGTCGGCTTGCTCGATCACAACTTTTTTTCCCGCGCGCTGTCCCCCCGGCTGTTCGCTGGTTTGCTGCGGCCAGCAGATCACCACGCTTTTGCCGAAGGCGTCAAAGCCATGCACCAGCACGCCACGAAAGCTACTGCCGTAGGCGATCAGAAGAGTGACCGTCGCAATACCCCATACGATGCCCAGCATGGTGAGAAAACTACGCGTAAAGTTTCGCTTCAGGGCGATCCAGGCTTCGATGATGATTTCAATCAGCATGGGAAAAGATATTTATGAATTGTGATTGTTGATTGATGATTTGAAAACGTTAGATTTTCAATCATCAATCTTTAATCATCAATCGTGGAACATTAACCGCTAGCCTCCCGCCTCATACCGCAAAGCTTCGATGGGATCAATGGAAGCGGCTCTGCGTGCAGGATACATGGCCGCGCCGATCGCTATCGCTCCAAGTAATCCCGTGGCGACTAAGCCGGATGTCCAATCTGGAATCAGTCCGGCGAAGAAGTCAGGCATGGGTAGCAGATTTACGAGCGCGCAGAATCCAAATGCCACGCCTAGGCCAATCGCCCCGCTAAACAGGGCAATGATAAGAGCCTCGATAAAGAACTGCCGCAGAATCGTGCCCGACGGTGCCCCTAAGGCCTTTCTGACGCCGATTTCGCGCGTGCGTTCGCGGACTGCTACCAACATCACGTTCATCACGCCAAGGCCGCCGAGCAACAGCGTTACTACGCCAACTGCGCCGAGGAAATATTTCATGCCGTCGGTCATCTGACGGAAGGCTTGAGCCTCCTGCACCGTATCCCAGATGGGACACGCTTCTTTGTCATTGGGATCGTAGCGATGCATCCGGGCGAGCGCGACCCGTACCTCGTGCTTGCAGGCTTCATGCTGTTCGACGGACTTCGGCGTTACCAGCAGTTGATCGAAGGTTGTGGGCGTTCCTGGGGGCTTATCGGGAAAATCGCGACGCATGGCGGTGAAAGGGATGAACACTTTATTTACATCCCAGCCGTCATAACTGGAATCTTGTTTCTTTTTCTGCATTACGCCGATGACGACGAATGGGAAATCATTCAGGTAAACGTTTTCGCCCACGGGGTTGCGCCCGGGGAATAATTGCTTGGCGGCGTCAGATCCTAGAAACGCAACTCTCTGCGCTGAGCGCATATCGTTCCAGTCGTAAAATCGGCCGAGACCTACCCCGAGACTTCGTATTTCGCTGAATTGTGGGTACGACCCCGTCACGGTGAAGGAGGCATTATTAAAATTGCTATGAGTGAGCACCGTTTCCTGCTCCAGTTCCGGAATTGCATATTCGCAGTCGGTTGCTTCGGCCTGCACCACCGGAACGTCCGCATCCTCCCAGTGAATCAGTCGCCCGGCATGGGTTCCGCCCGCCTGCAGGCTGGTTCTGCCATGGAACACAATCATCACGTCCTTACCAAGAGTTTTTGATTGATCTTCCTGACCTTTTTCAAGGCCTTGGCCCGCAGCAACCATCAGCACGATCGAGACAATTCCCCAAGCAATGCCGAACATGGTTAGAAAAGCCCGCAGCTTGTGGGCCCACAAGGTTCGAACCACATCGATGATCAGATCCCGGAGAGTCATGGCGCTTGCTGGTTGGACGCAAAATGCGCGGGAAGGTAACCCCCTCGTGCCATTCTCGTCTCTATATTTAACTACGTAAGCGGAGCGGAGGTTGTTGCAGAAAAATGCGGATCGGCTGCCAACGGCTATTTTGCAAGATTCATAAACACCTTAGACGTTGGCGGGTGCGGCCTTTGCCATCTCGATCCATTGTGTGAAGGCGTTCAGCGCTAGATTGCATTGCAGCCGATGCCGCTCCTTGCGGTCGCGAATCTTTTCTTCAAGAGGCGGTAAAAGATCGAAAGTAATGTTCGCTGGCTGGAAACCCTTCGAACTGGCATGCGCCACATAATTCGTCAGCGACCCGAATGCCGAAGCTCGTGGCGGAGGAATTGGTGTCTCGCCCCGCAGCAGCATGGACGCATGTACGCCGGCAATTAGGCCCGTCGCAATCGATTCCACATAACCTTCCACGCCACAAATCTGGCCTGCAAACAAAATCCGGGGCTGCGCTTTCATCTGCAACGTGTCCCGCAGAAGCGCAGGTCCGTTGATGTAAGTATTCCGGTGAATCTGCCCATAGCGCAAAAAGCGGGCATTTTCCAGTCCGGGGATCAGACGAAGTACCCGAGCCTGCTCGCCGAACTTCAAATGATTTTGAAAGCCCACCAGGTTGTAGGAATCCGCACGCAGATTTTCCTGCCTTAACTGCACCACCGCATAGGGCATTCGTCCGGTCCGCGGATTGATTAACCCCACGGGCTTCATGGGACCGAAACGCAGCGTGTCGCGGCCTCGCCGGGCGATTTCTTCAATGGGCAGGCAGCTCTCGAAGTAATTCAGTTTTTCCCAATCGCGTTCTTCGACGGACTGTGCGGCCAGAAGGCCGTCGTAGAAACGGTCGTACTCATCCCGATTCATTGGACAGTTGATGTAATCGGCCGAGCCCTTGCCGTAACGCGCCGCCATATAGACGCGCGACATGTCGATGGAATCGGATTCGACGATCGGACTGATTGAATCGTAAAAATATAGATGAGGAGAAGACGTGTTCTGCTGGCCAGTTGAGTCTTGAGACTCGTTTGTCACTAAACTCAGCCTGGCGATCTCCTGCGCCAGAGCATCGGATGTTAAAGGCCCGGTTGCGATGATGGTGACCTGATTGTCGGTTTCGTCGATGCGCGTTACTTCGTCGCGTAGAACCGTGATCCTTGTCTCACGAGAGATCGCCTCCGTCACTTTTGCCGCAAATGTAACGCGGTCCACAGCCAGAGCATGACCTGCCGGAACAGCGCATTCCCGAGCGATCCGCAACAATAGCGAGCCGGCGCGCTTCATTTCTTCCTTCAGCAGCCATGGAGCAGTGTTTTCCGAATCGGATTTAAGAGAGTTCGAGCAAACCAGTTCGGCAAAGTCGGAGGTTTGGTGCGCCAGAGTCGACCGGACCGGCCGCATTTCGTACAAGACGACGTCCAGACCTCGCTGGGCGCATTGCCAGGCGGCTTCCGAGCCCGCCAGCCCGGCTCCAATAATTTTTATCTGTGACATCCTGAGTGATTTATCGTAGCAGGAAAAATCGGCGGGGATGCCCGGGGCGGTAGCACCAGGAATCAGTGCAGTGGATTCACGCTGCGGGCGGTGCGGATTTAGGAGCGAACTCAAGGACGAATTAGCGTTGATTGGCTTGCAATACAGATCCAGCTTTCGTTGCGACGAATCCAGGTGTCAGTGAAACGCTCTCGAAACTGATAAGGTTTTCCGCGTCTTATGCCATTTTCGCGATATAAGCCGCTGACCACTGCGACAGGGCCAAAGAGATTTACGGTCATAGCCTCATTCACCACCCGGCTGGGATGCAGTTCCTGCGATATCACGCTCACGATGTAATTCGCCTTATTCATCAACAGTCCGTCATGATCCACAAGAACCAACTCGGGTCCGAGCAACAGGTCGAGGGCACTGCGGTTCTTTTCCTGGATTGCCTCGTTCCACGCATTTTCCAGAGCGCGGATTCGTCCGGCGTCGGCATCCTGGACGCCGGTACTTTGAGCTAAGAGCCGTATTGCGAGCACGAAGCAAGCCAAAACAATGTTCCTTTTCGACATCGATGCTCCTGACATCCTCGCGAGTAAGAGGATGATGAGATTTTCGCGGATCTTCGGCACCGCGTGCAGCGCGGCAATTAGCGCAGAATAGGAGTTGCGATGGCGGCAATGCACATCCAGTTACTGCCTTCCATCACCCAAGTGTCGCTAAAACGCCCGCGCCTGGTATATGGCTTCCCACCCTCAATCACGCTGGCCCTGTAGACGCCGACTACAATCGCGACATTCCCAAATAGCTGGACGCTCATGTCCGACGCCACCACTCCGTGCAGGCGGGCGGTATTCAACTTCACCCGGGCCAGGTACTCCGGCTTCGTTAAGAGCTTGCCGTCGTAATCAATGATCAGCACAGAGTTGTCGAAGATTGCGGAGAGCGCTTTAACATCTTCTCGCTCTAACCCTTGGTCCCAAGCATGCTCAAGCGCCAGAATGTTCGACCGTGCCGCGGCGTCGTTGGTGCTCTGAGCCTCAGCAAGTGGAAACAAAAAGCAAACGGCCAAGGCTGTACATATGAATTTCATAATTGGTCTCGCTGTGGAAGTAATCGGCATATCTGTTGTTGAACTGTAGGGGCGAACCCGTACTTGGAGAACGAATCTCTCCGCTCGATTCATCGATGATCAAAAAAATCAAGTTCAGGTGGACATATCGCAGGTATTGGTCTAGTTTCCACAGAGAACGCGTCTCCAGAACTTAGGGAAATTTACGACAACACATCTGCGGCAAACCCGGCAACGTGTAGAAAGCACCTGCTCATCGTCCCGAGGTGCTCGAGCTTTTGACTTTCTATGCGACCGTGGGCCGGTCGCTTGACCGTAAATTGTATGAACTTATTTACCTGCGGGTGTCGTTTATCAATCGCTGCCACTATTGACAGCACCACCATATCGTGTCGTCACAACGGGTGGGGCTTACCGCCGAAGCTTGGAACGCACTGAAGGCTCGCAGCTGGGAACTGTATAGCGAGGAAGAGAGCGCCGCCTTGACTTACGCCGAAAAGTTGACTCGCGAACCGGTACAATCACGGACACGGATTTCTACACGCTGAAGGCACAGTTTTCCGATGCCGAACTCGTGGATCTCCATATGCTGGTTGGACTCGCCAATCTTACCAACCGAGTCACCGATCCGCTTGGACTTGAGTTGGAATTTGCAGAGGAAAAGATTTGACGCTATAGAAGTTGTCTCTGATCTCCTACGCGTTTCGTAACTCGCTCACGGTCTAGATATTCCAGCAATGGAATCGCATACTTTCGGCTGACGCCGGTCAGCGCCTTGAATTGCGCTACATCGATGGTCAATGAGTTGTTCTTGTAGGCCGCGATCTGCTTTCGCAAATGATCTAGCGCGCTGCGGTGAAAAACCAACTGGTCGGAGATCTTTATCAGCAGCTTCTCTCGCAGCAAGAGCGTCACAATCTTTTGCGCTCGCATCTTATCGATCTTGAGTCCGGTCAGAACATCCTGCAGCGCGGGCGTTTGCAGTCCGCTGGATGAAAACGCACTCTCGATTATCTCTCTCGACTCGGCTTCGTCATCCCTCATCACCACTTCCCGGCCTGGTAGTCGGACCAGGTCGCCCATCAGTTGAATTTTCTTCTCCGCAATCAGCAGGGCGGTAACTCCATCAAAAACATCGGGCGATGTGTCTGATTGCGAGCGGAGCTCTTCTTTGTTCAATCCGCGCATCAGCGGATTCTTCCGGTGGAACTCCGTTATGCCGCTAACGATTTCGACCTTCAGGGTTTCAAGTGCGGGTACATCCAGGAAGATTTCTCCGATTGCGGCCGCCTTGTGCTCTCGAATCAAGGCTTGCAGTCGGGGTTCGAGGAAAAGCCGGGTCCAGCCAGTCTCAGCGATTAATCTCGCGATGGAGAGCCCGTGGTGGCGTTGTCGAGCGATTCTCGCCAGGATCGCATCGTCTGGATTGTCTTGCGCCAGAGCATTTAGGAAGTCACTTAGGGCCGGCATCCGGGGAACCGGGGCCGCATCTAGGACGATCCCTCCTCCAATCGTGATCACCGGGGAAAACTGGCGGAGGATGAATCGGTCGCCGGGCAGAAGCAACGCTGCCTCGGGTAGTTTGATCCGGGCAAATGACTGCTCGCGGGCTACTATCTGTTTCTTACCGTTCAATACGACCTCGACCGTCGTTTCCAGCGTGTACGTATGAAAGTGCAATCGCGCTCGATTTCTCAAGGGACGAGCCGCGGAAGGCAGGAGCCGCAACGAAACATCCGCTCGCCGCGTTGACGCTAGTAATCCGGGAGGCACCAGAGTCATGCCACGCGTCAAATCTGCCGCGCTTGCCCCCGCCAGGTTCAGCGCGCTTCGTTGGCCCGCGAATGCTGTTTCAGCAGATTCCCCGTGCACCTGAATCCCACGCACGCGCACTCGCCGCCCGCTGGGAAAGACTTCAAGTTCATCTTCACGATGAATCGTCCCCGCCACTAACGTTCCCGTAACCACAGTGCCAAACCCTTTCATCGCGAACACTCGATCAATCGGCAGCCTCGCAATCGCCGCGGAATCTCGCGGTTTTACATCACGTGCGGCGTGAATCATTGCGAGTTTGAGTTCTTCGACACCAGCTCCGGTCAGGGAACTCACAGGAATAATCGGGGATCTCGGAGCCTCCAGGAAGGTCCCTCGTAAAAACTCCTCCACTTCCAATCGCACAACTCCGAGCGTTTCCAAATCCACGCTGTCGGCTTTGGTGAGCACCGTAATACCTTTCTGCACATTTAAAAGTTGGAGAATCTCGAAATGCTCGCGGGTTTGGGGTTTTATGGCCTCGTCCGCCGCGATAACCAACAGCACCAGGTCGATGCCGCCCACACCCGCAAGCATGTTTCGCACAAAACGCTCATGGCCAGGAACATCGACAAAGCCTAGCCGTAACGTTTCTCCATTCGACATCGGCAGGTCCATGTGGGCGAAACCAAGATCGATTGTGATGCCTCGCTGTTTTTCTTCCTTCAGGCGATCCGCATCAATTCCCGTCAACGCCTTTACCAGCGCGGTCTTGCCGTGATCGATGTGCCCCGCCGTTCCTATGACAATCGATTTCATGCTGGAAGGATATTACCGGAGAGGGATTCCGGATGAAAACGAACGCCTCGAAGGCGGCTGTCTTCTTGGCACCTGAACCCGCGATATTTGCGCTACCCAGCGACCCCGCGAAATGCGACAATAGAGCTTCCCCATGACCACAGCCACTCATGCGATTTCCCCGGAAGCCCTCCGGCAGCACGGGCTCACCTCAGAGGAATTTGAAAAAATCAAACAGCTGCTGGGTGGACGTGAGCCGACGCTCACGGAGCTGGGCATTTTTAGCGTGATGTGGAGCGAGCATTGCTCCTACAAGTCGTCTCGCGTTCATTTGAAACGGCTGCCCACGCGCAGCAAGCGAGTGCTTCAAGGGCCCGGGGAAAACGCCGGCATCATTGACATTGGCGATGGCTGGGCGTGTGCATTCAAGATCGAATCGCACAATCATCCTTCCTTCATTGAGCCGTTTCAGGGCGCCACGACGGGAGTTGGCGGAATTCTGCGCGATATTTTTACCATGGGTGCCAGGCCGGTGGCAGTGATGGATTCTTTGCGCTTCGGCCCCATCACCGCGCAGCCGGCGACGGCTTCCACGCTTGCGCGTCAAGTTCCTGGACAAACCGAAATTCACCGCAATCATTCCATTCTCGAGGGCGTGGTCAGCGGCGTGGCTTCCTACGGGAACTGCTTCGGAGTGCCGAATCTGGGCGGCGAGACGAAGTTCGAACCTTGCTACTCGGGCAATCCGTTGGTCAATGCCTTTGCCATGGGTCTGGTTCGCAAGGACGAAATTTTCTATGCTCGCGCCGCGGGCGAGGGCAATCCCGTGATCTATGTTGGCTCAAAGACCGGACGCGACGGCATCCACGGCGCAACCATGGCCAGCGAGGAATTCAGCGAAGGCTCGGAAGCGAAGCGTCCGAACGTGCAGGTAGGCGATCCCTTCCTGGAGAAGCTGCTGCTTGAGGCTTGTCTCGAAGCAATGAAAACCGGTGCCATCGTCGGAATCCAAGATATGGGCGCGGCCGGACTCACTTGCTCCACTTGCGAGATGGGAGGGCGGGGTGAGGTTGGGATCGAGATTGAGCTCGACAAAGTCCCGCAGCGAGAAACTGGCATGAGTGCCTACGAGATCATGCTGAGTGAGTCACAAGAGCGCATGCTGCTTGTCGCTCAAAAGGGGCGGGAACACGAGGTTTGCCAAGTTTTCGAAAAGTGGGGCCTTGATGCAGTAGAAGTTGGCACCGTGACCAGCGATAACAAATTGCGGGTTCTGCATCATGGAGAGATAGTCGCCGAGATTCCAAACCAGGCGCTCACGGATGATGCTCCGGTTTATAAGCGTCCCATGGCGAGGTGGGAGCCTCCAGTCCCACGCGACATGCCCGAGCACATTCAACTTGGGGCGGCGCGCGACTTAGCGGAAAATCTGAAGCAGCTTCTCGCCAGCCCAAACATTTGCGGCAAACGCTGGATCTGGCAGCAATACGATCACATGGTGCAGACCAACACGGTCGAGGCGCCGGGATCGGGCGATGCCGGGGTGATTCGCATTAAAGACACCAACCTAGGCAATGCATCGCGCGGCTTGGCCATGGCACTCGATGGGAATTCCCGCTGGTGCTATCTCGATCCGCGGCTGGGCGCAATGCATGCGGTCGCCGAGGCTGCTAGAAAGGTGGCCTGCTCCGGCGCGACTCCGGTAGGCGCCACGAACTGTCTTAACTTTGGA
>Ga0182015_10004549_pt1 | contig 14848 bp, 16 predicted proteins | sample 712P3MmetaG_FD_120478 | JGI IMG/M metagenome (GOLD analysis project Ga0182015, IMG submission 120478) | Permafrost microbial communities from Stordalen Mire, Sweden - 712P3M metaG | ecosystem: Environmental > Terrestrial > Soil > Wetlands > Permafrost | place: Sweden: Stordalen | collected...
CGCGGGAATGATTGGCGCCGCGCTCGCTGCCTCGGACTCGGTGCCGGCGGTGCGGGCGATCATCGCGCGAACGGCCGTTCGCTCATCGCGCCAACTCTAACAGCGGGACGGTCACATCGACCGCCGATTACACTGCCGCCCGCATGGCAGGTGGCTTCGAGCGACAGGTGCGCGCACGCAACGAGTACCAGCGCCGCAATCCGTCCTGGGTGGACAGCGTCAGCCGTTATCGAGCGCTGATCGGAAGCGTGTCGACACCGGGGGCTCGCATCCTCGACCTCGGGTGTGGGCGAAACGGCCTGCATGGCGACGACCTCTCCTGCGTACCCGGTGCCGCTGTCTTCGGTGTGGATCCGGATCCATCGGCGCTCGAAGCGAATCGCGCGATCTCGCGCCGCGTCGTGGGATCCGGTGAGGACTTGCCCTTTGCCGCCGGGGCGTTCGATGTCGTCGCCTCCGCGTGGGTGCTCGAACACCTCGATCTCCCAGGTCTCGTCTTCTCAGAGGTGCATCGAGTGCTCGCGCCCGGCGGCAGCTTCATCTTTCTCACCCCGAACGCCTGGAATTACAACGCGTGGATGATCAGGGCGATCCCCCAGCGATGGCACGCCGGCATCACGCGGCGTCTCTACGGACGCGGCGACGGGGACGCCTACCCGGTGCGCTATCGGGCCAACAGCAGCACGCGCCTGCATCGCCTGCTCACCGCGGCCGGATTCACGCATGCAGTCCTGAGCTACAACGGCGATCCCTCGTACATCGCCTTCAACCGGCCGCTGCTGGAGGCCTCGTTCGGCATCGAGCGCGTTCTCGCCACACCAGGACTGCGCGGTTCGCAGGTTCACATCCTCGGCGTCGCGCGAGCATGAGACCCGATCCCGGCGACTAGACTCAGCTTGTGTCCATCGACATGACCACCGAGCAGCGCGAGATCGTCGGCATGGTCCGCGAATTCGTGGAGCGTGAGATCCTCCCGGTCGCGCATGACCTGGACCACGACGATACCTATCCCGAGAAGATCGTCGCGCAGATGAAGCAGCTGGGCTTCTTCGGCTTTGCGATCCCCGAGACGTACGGAGGCACCGGCCTCGACTACGCAACGTACGCCATGGTGTGCGAGGAGATCGCCCGAGGATGGATGTCGATCACCGGCATCATCAATACCCATTTCATCGTCAGCTTTCTCATCGACAATTACGGGACCGACGAGCAGAAGCAGCGATTTCTGCCGCGGATGGCCACGGGCGAATTCCATGGCGGCTTCTCGATGAGTGAGCCCAACTGTGGCTCGGACGTGCAGGCGATTCAGACTCGCGCGATCCGCGACAACGGCGAGTACGTCATCAACGGCACCAAGATGTGGGCCACCAACGGCGAGCACTCGACAGTCGTCGCGACGCTCGTGAAAACAGATCCCGATGCCTCACCCCCGCACCGGGGGATGTCGTGCATCCTCGCCGAGAAGCAGTATCCCGGGTTCACGTCGTCGCGACGTATCGAGAAGCTCGGTTACAAGGGCGTCGAGACCACCGAGCTGGTTTTCGAGAACAACCGGCAACCCGCCGCCAACCTGCTCGGCGAGGTCGAGGGACAGGGATTCAAGCAGATGATGGCGGCGATCGAAGTTGGCCGCGTCAATGTGGCGGCGCGCGGTGTGGGCGTTGCGCAGCGGGCGTTCGAGCTGTCCATCGCCTACGCGCAGCAGCGACAGGCCTTCGGTGTTCCGATCGCACAGCACGAAGCCATCCAGTTCAAGCTGGCTGACATGGCCACCAAGATTCAGGCAGCGCGGTTGCTCACCAACTACGCGGCGCGTAAGAAGGATGCGGGCGAGCGAGCCGATGTCGAATGCGGGATGGCCAAACTGTTCGCCAGCGAGACCTGCTTCGAAGTCGTCAGCGAAGCGCTGCGCGTGCATGGTGGCTACGGGTTCTCGAAGGAGTACGATGTCGAGCGCCTTTATCGGGACGCACCGCTGCTGATCATCGGCGAGGGCACCAATGAGATTCAGCGACTGATCATCGCCAAGGGATTGCTGGAGCGCTACCGCATCACCGGGTGATCACGCGCAGCCCGGGCACGCTGTCGAGCCGCTGCCGCATCACCTCGATGGCGGCCGGCTGATCGTCGACGAGGAGGAACCTCCGCCCCGATTCAGCGGCAGCGGCTCCGGTCGTGCCACTTCCCGCGCACCAGTCCACGACGAGATCGCCTGGACGCGACGACGCGGCCACGATGCGGCGCACGATGCCAAGCGGTTTCTGGGTTGGATACCCGGTGCGCTCGCGAGATGACGTCGGCACGATGGTGTGCCACCACACGTCGGTGGGCAGCTTGCCGCGCGCAGCCCGCTCCGGTGTCTGGAGTCGCGGTGCCATGTAGGGCTCGCGCGCGACCTCGGACGCGTCGAAGTGATATCCGCGCGGATCCTTCACGTACACGAGGATCACGTCGTGCTTTGCCGGCCATCGCCGTGTCGTCCGCGCGCCGTAGTCATACGCCCACACGATCTCGTTGAGAAAGCACTCCCGCCCAAAGATCTCGTCGAGCAGCACCTTGCAGTAGTGCGACTCGCGCGGGTCGATGTGGAAATAGAGGCTCCCCTGCGGCGCGAGGATTCGCCGCGTCTCCTCGAGCCGGGGTCGCAGCCACCCGATGTAATCGTCAAAGCGATCGCCGTAGCGAGCGCCGTCCTCCCGCTCCACCCGATAGTGCCGCCCGGCAAACCCGAGCCGCGACGCGGTCGCGTCGGCGGTGGTGCTCGTCTTCACCGCCTTGCGTGCTCCGCCGGTATTGAAGGGCGGATCGACGTAGACGAGCCCCGCACACACGTCGGGCAGGGAACGGAGCACCTCGAGCGCTTCGCCCTGGACAATCGTGGCGGTGGCGCTCGACACGTCGGGACGGAGTCGCTTCGCAGCCACGTAGAGTAGGTTGCATCATGGACACACGGGCACTCGGCGCCGCGACGGTACTCGACCCTGAGGGCGAGCCCGTTCAGCTGGCCGATGAATGGGCCGATCGCCCCGCCGTGATCGTCTGGCTCCGGCATTTCGGCTGCGTCTTCTGCCGCGAGCAGGTTGCGGAGATCCGCGCTGCACGCGGTGACATCGAGTCACGCGGCGCGGGGATCGTGTTCGTCGGCAACGGCACCGCCCGCGCCGCAGGCTGGTTCCAGAAGCGGTTCGCGCCAGACTCGACGGTGCTCACCGACCCCGACCTCGTCTCCTACAAGGCGATCGGCGCGCGGTCAGGTCTTGCGTCCACCCTCGGCCCGGCGGCCTGGGGCGCCGGCATCCGCGCATTCCGTTCCGGAGCCCGCCAGACGACGACCAAGGGCCATCCCTACCAGCAGGGCGGCCTCGTGGTCATGGCGCCTGGAAACAAGGTCCTGTATCAGCACATCAGCCGCGTCGCCGGGGACCATGCGCCGGTTGCGGATGTGCTCGCCGCCCTCGAGGCCGCCAGGACGCTCCCCGTCGGGGCCTGACCGGCATGCAGTTCGGCCGTTACTACGAGGAGTTCGACGTCGGAGCCACGTACAAACACTGGCCGGGCAAGACGATCACCGAAGCAGACGACCATCTCTTCTGCCTGCTCACCATGAACCACCATCCGCTCCACACCGACGCGCACTACGCTGAAACCAAGACCGAGTTCGGGCGCAATGTCGTCGTCGGGAACCTGGTGTACAGCCTCGCGCTCGGCATGAGCGTCGCCGACATCAGCGGCAAGGCGATCGCGAATCTCGAGGTTGAGTCACTCAAGCACGAGAATCCAACGTTTCACGGCGACACGATCTACGCGGAAACCACCGTGCTCGATAAGCGGGCGTCGTCGAGCAAGCCCGACCGCGGCATCGTCACCGTCGAGACGCGGGCATTCAATCAACGAGGCGAGCGCGTCTGCATCTTCAAGCGCCGCGTGATGGTGCCCAAGCGCGAGGCTGGCGAGCTGCAGCCGGCGGATATCCCGGCCGGCGGGAGTTGACGTGGGCGCGGGGAGCGCTGAGGCCGCCGCGCGTTACAGCGTGCGGCCGCTCCTGCCCGGGCCTGCCGACGCGCTGCGCGACGCGGTGCTGCGGCTCGGCCTGCCGCCGGAGCGGCTCACCGTCCTCGCGCAGCGTGGCGCCGTCGAGGCGCTGGCGATTCGTGGCCTGAGCTCAGACCAGATCCGGGTCATCGAGCGGCTCGTGGCGGAAGGCGGCGGAGAGGTGCTCAGCAACGAGAACGGCGACCGGGCTGTGCTGCTCATGCCGCTCATGACGGCCGGAACCTTGCCGATGCAGCTCGGGGCCTGGAGCGACAACACTGGCGAGGTTGGGGCGGCGATCGCCTCGGTGATGATGGCGCGCGGTGCGCCACCGCCACCGCTCGAGCTCCGGGGGCAGCGCCTCGAGTTCGGCAAGCGAACGCTCGTGATGGGGATCGTCAACGTCACCCCCGATTCGTTCTCCGGCGACGGAGTGGGAGACGACGTCGCCAAGGCGGTGGACCTGGCTCAAGCGCTCGTCGCGGAGGGAGCGGACATCGTCGACGTCGGCGGTGAGAGCACCAGGCCGTCGAAGAGCCGTGAGGAGGTCTGGGCGGATGTCGAGATGGCACGCGTGCTGCCGGTCGTCCGCGAGCTGGCGGGACGGCTCACGGTCCCGATCAGCATCGACACGCGCAAGGCGAAGGTCGCCGCGGCGGCACTCGATGCCGGGGCTGTGATCGTCAACGACGTCTGGGGACTGCGTGGCGATCCAGGCATGGCCGCCGTGGTCGCCGCCCACCCCAACACCGGAGTGGTCGCCATGCACAACCAGCACGGGACTGACTACGGCGACCTGATGGAGGATGTCTGCCTCGGACTGCGCGAGAGCCTGGCCATCGCCGAGAGGGCCGGTATCCCTCCTTCCCAGGTGATCATCGATCCCGGCTTCGGGTTCGCCAAGACCCCGGCGCACAACCTCGAGCTGGTGCGACGTCTTGGAGAGTTGCTGGGCATGGATCACGCCGTGCTGATCGGTCCATCGCGAAAGTCCACGACCGGGTTGCTCATCGGCGAGAAGGAGCAGACCCACCGGCTCGAGCCGAGCCTGGCGCTCGCGGTGCTGTCGGTGCAGGCGGGCGCCCACATGGTTCGGGTTCACGATGTGGCCGAGACGGTCCGCGCATTGCGTGCGGCGGATGCGGTGGTTCGGGGCACCCCCGAGGCGTTACGCGACCTACCGATTCCCGGCCCGACCGGGTGATCGCGGGCACTGTTTCGACCGACAGCGCATGGGTGTCCCTGGGTACGAACATGGGTCACCGCGGCAGGAACCTCTCACGGCTCCGCCAAGCGCTCACCAGCGACGGCGTCTCGATCACCGCCGCGTCACCCGAGATACTCACCCGACCGGTCGGGATTACGGCGCAGGGTGACTTTCACAATCAGGTGGTCCGGCTGCACAGTCCCGCGCCGTGGCCCCCGAGGCGGTGGCTCGAGCACTGCAGGGACGCGGAAGTTGCCGCCGGCCGGCGCACGACATACCGGTGGGGGCCGCGAATCGCAGACGCCGACATCCTGCTGCTGGGAGACAACGGCGAGATTCAGGTGGACGAACCCGATCTCACGGTCCCGCATCCCGAGTTGGGCAACCGCCCCTTCGAGCGAGATCTGCTCCTCGCTGCCGGCTTCCAGCCCGCCTGACCTGTTCGGGGAAAGAGCGCCCCTAGATCGGCAGCCGGTCTGCCAGTTGCGGCACGAGCTTCAGCGCCGCGTCGATCTGCTTGGCGAGCGTCGCGAGATCGGGCTGCTTCTCGAAGTCGAGGAACCACGAGTGCTCGGCCGTGAACTTCTCCACCAGCGTCGTTGTCCCAAGCACGGCGATGCCGACGTGCACGCTCGGCTTGTCGTCCTCTGAGAACGCCTTGCCCAGCAGGTTCTGCACGGTTTCCACCCAGCCTCCAACCTCGTCGAGATCGTGGAGCTCGTATCCACCGTCGCCGAGGACGAACTCCGCTTCGACGTCGACGAACGCCTGTGGCGTGATCTGCTGGTGCGGGCAGTCCTGCGCCTCGTCGTCATCGTGGTACAGCTCGCAATCGGCCCCCGGGCCGTACGCGGAGATGAACGTGAGCAGCGCGTCCCACGTGTAGCTCACGTGCACGTGGTAACGAGGCGGCGGATCGCCGGTGAGACGGACGGTGCACTCGAAACGGCGCTCACCGAGGCCGGGCTCGAGGTGGTGGCGGACGTCTTCGATGCTCAGTCCGACGGCGTCGATTGCCTCCAGCAGGTCCGAGGCGAACTCCTCGTACGACGGGAACGTCGGACGGTCTGCTCCTGCCGGCTCAGATCCCGCCTGGCCGGCGCCGGGATGCTCCGACATCGGTCAGCGCCCCGGGCGCACGTGGCGAACGGTCCACCGGAGCACGTTGGCGCCGACGACAACCACGAAGAAGAGGGCGATCGCGATGACCAGCGGCAGCTCCACATTCGGTGTCGAGTACGTGTACGTCGCAAGGAACGCTGCCACGAGGAGGGCGACCCCGATGACCGAGAGGGCACCGATGGTCATCGCCGACACCGGGTCGTGACGGCTCTGGACGGCCGGCTCGCGAGGATCGAGCATGGGAGGAGTTCGCACGATGCCGAGTGTACTTTGCGGCCACCTCACATCAGCGAGGGATCGTCAGCGTCTGAGCCCCGCGAAGCGGTACCCGATGCCCGGGACGGCCAGGATATGGCGTGGTTGCGCTGGATCCGGCTCGATCTTGCGCCGGAGATTGCGCACGTGGACATCGATGACCCTTGTCTCGATGGGATGCTCGTAGCCCCAGACCGCGCTCAGGATCCGTTCGCGGGAGAGCACCTTGCCGGCGTTCGATGCGAGGTACGAGAGCAGATCGAATTCGGTGTGGGTCAGCACGATGTCCTGGTCCGAACGGGTCACTCTGCGCTCCGCGGTGTCGATGACGAGGTCGCGGAAGACGAGCCGCCCGTCAGCGGGCTTGTCGTCGCCGCGCAGCTCCTTGGCCCGGCGTAGCTGCGCGCCGATCCGTGCCAGCAACTCCCGGGCTCGGAACGGCTTGGCGACGTAGTCGTCCGCTCCGATCTCGAGGCCGAGGACGACGTCGATCTCATCGTGCTTGGCGCTCAGGATGATCACGGGCATGCGGTACCCCGCGCGCCGGATCTCGCGGCAGACGTCGAAGCCAGAAAGATCGGGCAGCACGACATCCAGGACCACGATGTCCGGATGGAAGACCTCGAGGCGGGCTAACGCCTCGCTCGCGCGCTCGGCCTCCTGGACTGTGTAGCCCTCGGTCTCGCAGGTGAGACGCACGGCTCGGCGCACGAGCGCGTCGTCATCGACCACGAGCACCCGCACTTGCTGTCCATCCACACCAATTCCTCGAAGTGAGCTCGCGTCATTCTGGAGTATCGAACCTCGTTCGGAACGGTGAAGGGTTGCTACTATACGGGCCGACTCCAATTCGGACCGCCCCCTCGGGGACGGTCTTCCTTCACAAAACTGGAGACCCGCACCCGTGCAGACCCAGGGTTCCCTCCGTGACGGCGGGCTCGCGACGCTGCTGCAGTCAATGCAGGCAGAGCGAGCCACCGGCACCCTGACCATCGACAACGGGGGCGACAGCGCGTCGCTCTACTTCCTCTTCGGCCACCTGTTCCACGCCAGTGGTCCCGGCGGGCAGGGCGAGGAGGTCGTGATCGACGCGCTTGGCTGGGAGGACGGTTCATATCAGTTCGATCCGCGCGCGAAGCTCCCGGCCGAGGAGACCATCAAAGCTTCCCCCGCCGAGTTGATCGCGGCCGCCGAGAGCCGCACTCCAGCCGCCACCACCTCGGCCGGCGCCTCCACGTGGCCCGATGCCGCGCCGGCATACTCGGCGCCCGAGACGTATTCACCAGCGCCGGCGCCGAGCCTCCCCGAGCCCATCGAGGAGCCTGCCTACGCGGTCGCGGCGGCGCCCGCTGCGGAGCCTGCGGCCGAGACGTATACCCCGGCCGCTGCCGAACTTGAGCCCGCCCCGATGCCGGAGTTCACACCGGTTCCGGCGACCCCGGCACCAGAACCCGTCTCATACGCGCCGGCACCCGAACCGGTGTCCTACACGCCCGCGCCTGCCGCAAGCGCGCCCGCAGCATCACCGGACCGTCCGGTCGGGCCCGCGCCAGGCGGATCCTCAGCGAGCGCACCCCAGGTGCGCGTCTACCCGCTTCCCTCCGGACGCGCTCATTACGAAGGCTTGAAGAGCGCGTTCGTCGACTTCCCGCGCCTGCTGCGCACGCTGCGGTCCGATCGCCACACCGGGTACGTGAACCTGAGCGGCAACGGCTACAGCGGCGTCATCCTCCTCAACGACGGGCAGGCACTCCAGGCGCTGTGCAGCAATGGCACGGCAGTCCAGGGCGAGGCGGCGTTCCTGCAGATCCGCCGGCACATGGACGCGGGGGACGGCGTCATCGACGTCATCGAGCTGGAGGGCGAGACCGTGACCGCGCTCGCCCAGCTGTTCACATCGCCGTACCTGTACAGCGGCCTACTCGGTCGCTTCGTCAACCTGGAGGCGCTGCTCGAATATCTCGCCGAGGAGAAGGTGAGTGGGTCCGTGGTGGTGCAAACGCCGAACGAGGCGGGGATCATCCTGCTTCGCGATGGCGACATCCTCGGCACCTACACCGAGTCCCAGCGATCCCTCGACAAGGCCACCACGGCGGTGGCAGCACTGGCCACCGACCGCCAGTCGGTCATCGAAGTCAAGGGTGGGGACGGCGAGATCGCAGCCATCGACGTCGACGCCGCGCTCAACCGCGCGTACTAGCCCGGCCGGGCGCACCCGTCGGCTCGCCTTCGGCGCACGCTGGGCGCTGGCAGGCGTGATCACCACGTCACTCTCCGGGTGCTTCAGCAGCCCGCCGCAGATCATTCAACTCACCCCCAACCGCGGCGCTGTCGGCGTGCCCGCCGACGCCCCGATCACCGTCGAATTCGACCGGCCCGTGGTGACGTCGTCGGTCAGGGGTCGATTTTCGGTGAGCCGCCCAATCTCCTCCTGCGACCTTGACGCGGCCTTCGGAGCCGGATCCCTGGCGCCCTGCCGGATCGTCTGGCTCTCCGGGGACACGGGCTTCACCCTTCTCCACCCCCGAGCGATCTTTGCGCCGAACACGTCGTACACGTTCACCCTCGCGGCGGGCATCGCCGATCCCAGCGGGGTCGCGAACTCGGTGGACCACCACTGGACGATCACCACGGGACCGGCGCCGGTGATCCGGTCAGTCCAGCCTCCGGATGGCTCCAAGGGAGTACCTGTCGACACGTCGATCTCGGTCACCTTCTCGACTGCGATGGACGCGACCGCAACCGATGCGGCGATCACGCTCGATCCGCCGGTCCCCGGTACCCGGGTGGTTCGAAACGCACGTGATCCGAGCCGGTTTGTCGTCCTGCCGGGAGCGATCCTCCAGTCGGGCGTCACCTACCGGCTGCTGGTGGCCGGCACCGCCACCGATGCCGACTTTCAGCCGCTGGTCGGAAGCGCCACCTCGACGTTCACCACCGGCGGCATGTCGTCGGGTCCTCACGTGGTGGTGCTTGCCGCGAACCCCGGCGAGGGTGCGACGACGGTGCTCGTGTCTCCGCTGGCGCCTGCTTTTCCCGGCGAGCCGATCTCGACGGAGGCGGTGCTGGTCGCGCCACGCTGCCCGCATCCCTCAGGCTGTGGCACCGCCGCCTACGAGGCACCGCTCTACACCTACGCCGGAGCAACGCTGGCGCCGGGTGGAGGCCTGATGGCCGTGGTCGAGGTCGACACGACGGTGAACACGGCTCCGTCCGTGCTTCTCGTCATCGATCCGGCAACCGGGACGGTGGTGACCAGCTTCGCAGACTCGTCGTTGCCGTCGTGGTCGCCCGACGGATCGACATTGGCGTTCTCGCGGGCCGGCAGGATCTCCTTCTTCAAGCCGGTGACGGGAACGTTGACGAACCTCCCGACCGGCGATCCACTGGTCGCCCCGGCGGTGTGGAGCCCGCTCGGTGAGCAGCTCGTTCTCGACGTCGCGGGCACCTCCGATGTCGAGCACCTCGAGCTCGCGGACTCGGTGGTGCTTGCCCGATACCCGATCCCCGGCGTGATGACCGGCGCATCGAGCGACCCGGCGATATCACCAGACGGATCGCAGCTCGCATTCCTGCGATCGGCCCCCGGGGTCCAGGGAACATGGATCGAGGGGATCGGCCCTTCCTCCACGGCGCCTCGGTTGCTCGACCCCCTGCTTCAGCCCGTGGGCTTCACGGCGACCGGCACACTGCTCGGCATCAGCCGGCCCGCGGTCGGCGCGCCGACCCTCGTGCTCGTCAGCGTTGCCGGTGATGAGCAGATCGCGATCACGTCAGGACCAGCGCCCGGCTCGCTTGCGACCGTGGCGGTGACACCATCCGGACGGCAGCTCGTGTATCTGAACGCTGATGCCGCCGGCATCGTCCAGGCGTATGTCGAGAACGCCGACGGCAGCAACGTCCAGGTCATCACCGATTTCACGCCAGGCACGCTGGTCGCAGCGGCGGTGACGGTGAGCTGATGAAACGGCTGCTCTTCCTGATCGCCGACACCGGCGGCGGCCACCGGGCCGCGGCCACAGCTGTGGAACGCCAGATGGACGTCGCGATGCCGGGCGAGTTCGAGATCACCATCCTCGATCCGTTCACGAGCGCCAAGCCGAAGGTGATCGGCGGTACCGCGGGTCTCTACGGTCCGATCACGCGCCATGCTCGCTGGCTCTGGGGTGGCCTCTATCACGGGACCAACAGCCGCGCTGCCGTCGCCCTGCTCGAGACGACGGTGCTTCGTTCCGTGACCAACGCAGTCGTTGCGGCGATCGAGCACATCGATCCGGATTGTGTCGTCTCCTTCCACCCACTGCTCAACCACATCAGTGTTCGGGCGGTGCAGAGCCGCGCTCGCCGCATGCCGGTGATCACGGTGATCACCGACCTCGTCGACATCCACGTCGCATGGGAATGCCCGGACGTGGATGCGGTGGTGGTCCCGTCACCGGGCGGCCTCGACCATTGCCGCCGGGCGGGCATCCCGGCATCCCGGTGCCACGACTTCGGCCTCGCGGTGGACCGGAGGTTCACCGAACTTCCCAGCGATCCAGCCGGAATCGCGGCGATCCGCGAGCGGCTGGGGCTGCGCGACGACGCCTTCGTCGTGCTCGTCTGCGGCGGCGCCGACGGATCCGGTGGCCTGGTGAAGCATGCCCGAGCGATCGCGGCAGGGCCGTCTGACGTTGATGTTGTGGTGATCTGCGGACGAAACCAGCGCGCCCGGTCGTCGCTCGCCGGGTTGCACACCAATGCCGGGCGTCCGGTTCGAGTGCTCGGTTACGTGACCAACATGGCCGAGTGGATGCGGGCGAGCGATGTCGTGGTCTCGAAAGCGGGTCCGGGGACCATCGCCGAAGCGCTGTGCTGCGGGCTGCCACTGCTCCTGGTCTGGTATCTGCCCGGCCAGGAGCGGGGTAACGTGGAGTGGGTGGTGGATATCGGGGCGGGACGCTATGTTCCGCGTGACGAGCAGCTGGTCGACGCGGTTGCTGAGCTCGCCATGCCCGGATCCGCGGCGCTCACCACCATGCGCGCCGCCGTGAGGGCAGCCGCGAGGCCCGACGCCACCCGGCGTATCGCCGAGTTGATCGCATCGATGGCCGGACGCGCGGCGTGAGCGTCGACGCGCAGGCAATGGACGCCGCCTCCGAGCCCGTCGAGGTCGGTGCTCCACGCTGCGCGATCGTCCGTCTCCGGGTGCACTGCTTTCGCAACTACCCGGAGGCGACCGTGCATCTCGGTCCCGGACTCAATGTCATTCATGGCCAAAACGCACAGGGCAAGACCAATCTGCTCGAGGCGATCGCGACGCTGGCGCTGACCCGCTCACCGCGCACCACGACCAGCGCCGACCTCCTGCTCTGGAACGAGGACGCGGCACTCGCCGAGGCGGATGTCGCGCGTCCTCCCGCTGACGTCACGCTCACCCTCCGCTTTCAGCGAGACCCCTCCACCGGCCGGGTGTCTCGGGTCACCGCGGTCGATGGGAAACCTCGTCCCGCACGAGCGATCCTCGGCGTGTGCCCGGTCGTGCTCTTCTGGCCGGAGGACCTCGCGCTCGTACGCGGCGGTCCCGACGGGCGCCGGCGGTTTCTCGACGTGATCCTCGCGCAAACCGACCCGCCGTCGGTCGCGCACATGTCGCGATATCGCCGCGTGCTCGAGCAGCGAAATGCCCTGCTTCATCAGCTTCGGCTCGGCGGCGGCGCTCGCGACTCGCTCAACAGCTTCACGAGTGAGCTCGCGCAACACGGCGCCTGGCTCGGGGTGGCCCGGTCGCGGCTCGTCGAGTCGCTGGCGCCGCTTGCCGCGTTGTCGCTCCACGACCTCAGCGGTGAGCGCGAGCGCATCTCGCTTCGCTACGCGCCCGTGCATGTCGCGTCAATTCCGGAAAGCGTCGAGGCCGCGGAGCAGTCGCTCCTCGACACGTTGCGTCAACGCGCCAGCGAGGAGGTCGCCCGCGGGATGACCCTCGCCGGCCCGCATCGCGACGACGTCGCATTCGACCTCGACGGCCGCGCCGCGCGTGGCTCCGCTTCGCAGGGTCAGCAGCGAAGCATCGTCCTCGCCTGCAAGCTCGCCGAGGTCCGCTACCTGCAGGACACAGCGGGTGTTGCTCCGGTCATCCTTCTCGACGACGTGCTCAGCGAACTCGACCCCGAGCGACGCGGACGACTCCTCGCCCTGCTCGCGGAGGGCCGCCACCAGGTGCTGGTCACGACCACCGAGCCGCTCACCGAGGTGGCCGGCTTCGCCGACGTGCTCCATTTCACGGTGCGCAGCGGCGTGGTCACACAGGACGAGCGCCCGTGACCGAACAGCGGCTTTCCGACCTCATCGACCCCGCGTTGCGTGGCCTGGGAGTCCGCGTCCAGGTTCGTGAAGAGCGCCTGCGCATCGCCCTCGCCGATGTCGTCGGTGATGGCCTCGCTGCGCTCTGCCGCGCCGAGCGACTCGATCGAGGAGTCCTCGTCATCGCCACGGCCAACAGCGCGCTCGCCCATCAATTGCAGATGGACGCGCCCCGAGTCATCGATGCGCTGAACCAGCGCGTTGGACAGGACCTCGTGCGTCGCATCCGATTCAAGGCGATGTGAGCAGAAGGGTCAGGCCACCCGTACCGGCATGATGATGCAGAGGTAGTCGTCCCTTCCGACTGGGCGAATCACTCCCGGTTGGAGCGATCCATTGAAGGACAGCTGCACCTCATCGGAGTCGAGCGCCGACAGTGCGTCGAGCATGTACCTCGCGTTGAACGCGATCTGGACGTCGTCCCCCTGCACGGTCGCGGTCAACGGCGCCTCGTCGTCTCCGACCTCCGCCGTCTGCGCAAGCAACGTCAGGGTGCCCTCACCGATGCGCAGGCGCACGGGGTTTGCCGCGTCACGCGCGAGCACCGCGGCGGTCTTCGCCTCACGCAGCAGTGAGGCCGTGGACAGGCTCACCGTCGTCGTCGACTCGCCCGGAATGACCTGCGTGTAGTTGGGGTAGGTGCCCTCGATGAGTCGCGACGAGATCTCGACGTCCTTGAGCGTGAAGAACACCTGGTTGCGTGCGTGCGCGAAGGCGATGCCAACCGTTGGACGGTTGGGATTCACCGCGCGCGCCACTTCGGAAAGGTGTCGCGAGGGGACGATCACCGACGTGACCGGCGGCGTTCCGTTCACGGTGACGTCGATCGTCTTCACCGCGAGCCGGTGACGATCGGTTGCAGCAAGCGTGAGGCGATTGCCCTCGATCTGGAGCAGCACGCCGGTGAGCACGGGCGAAGCCTCATCGGAGCTCGCCGCCATCACCGTCTGCGTGATGGCGTTCTGCAGCGTTATGGAGTCGACCTCGATGGTGGTCTCAGCATCGCGCGCAGGGAGTGGCGGAAATTCCACCGCGTCGATGCCATGGACGTTGGCACGATGCACTCCACCGGTGAGCTTGAGCACTTGCGTCGTGGGTTCCAGCTCCATGGTGCACGGTGCATCGCCAAGCGACGAGACGAACTCACTCAGGAGTCGCGCGGGCACCGTGATCCTGCCCTCTTCGAGCACTGTCGCCGGCACGACAACGGTGATGGTCAAGTCGAGGTTGGTCGCGGTAACGCGCAGGCCATCAACGCCAGTCTCGAGCAGGACGTTGCTGAGCACAGGCAAAGTTGATCTCGGCGATACCGCACGGGAGACGAGCCCGAGTGCACCACTGAGGGTGGAGGACGAGACGGTCGCTTTCATGGACGGTTCCTCTCTGGGGGCTGCGTTATCACCAGACTCGATGAGTATGACCTGCAGAGTCTAGATACCAGTAGACGATGTAGTAGTGGGGACATGGGGGATAACCCGAAGTGCGATCTCATCGGAGCTCCGTTAGCGTTGCCGGCCTGTGCGCAAGTGGCACCGGATGTCCACCAGTTGTGCACCGGCGGAGGAGTTGCGCACTTTGTCCACATGCCGTCCCGGGGTCCAGCAACAGGGTTGTCAACGGTTGTGGAGCTGCTCGCGAATCGCGCGCACCTCACCCTGGAGGCGGACGTCCTCGCGCATCAATTCGGTGATCTTCTCGATGGCGTGCAGCGCGGTGGTGTGATCCCGTCCGCCGAACGCGGTGCCGATGATCGGGAGGGATGACTCGGTCTCCTCACGGATCAGGTACATCGCAACCTGACGTGGGAACACGATGTTCTTGTCGCGGCGCTTGCCCTTCATCTCCTCCACCGAGATGGCGTAATGCGCGGCAACAGCCAGCTGGATGGTC
>Ga0182015_10004550_pt1 | contig 14848 bp, 9 predicted proteins | sample 712P3MmetaG_FD_120478 | JGI IMG/M metagenome (GOLD analysis project Ga0182015, IMG submission 120478) | Permafrost microbial communities from Stordalen Mire, Sweden - 712P3M metaG | ecosystem: Environmental > Terrestrial > Soil > Wetlands > Permafrost | place: Sweden: Stordalen | collected...
ATCGTGGGATCGATCATTTTGGGGCTGGGGCGGGCACTGGGCGAGACGATGGCGGTGGCGATGGTGATCGGCAGCAGCCCGACGATCTCCAGGTCGCTGCTGGCACCCGCTGCGACGATGGCGAGCGTAATCGCGAATGAGTTCGCCGAGGCGTCCGATGATACTTATCGGAGCGCGCTGATCGAGATTGGGCTGGCGCTGTTTCTGGTGACGATCGTGGTGAATATTCTGGCGCGGCTGCTGGTGTGGGCGGTGACCAGGGGCGCACCGGCGAGGGCAGCCTGAGCAATATGGCGAATCAACCCAAGTCGAGCACTGCGAATCGCCGCTGGCGATGGTTTACGAACCATATGGCATCGGGACTGGCGGTGCTGAGCACGATTCTGGTCATCGCTCCTCTGGTAGCCATCTTCATCGACCTGGTGTACAAGGGCGCGAGCTCGCTGAACCTGAATTTCTTCACGAAGATTCCGGCGCCGGTAGGGGAAGAGGGCGGAGGCATGGCGAACGCCATCGTTGGTTCCGCGGTTCTGCTGGGTGTGGCAAGCATGCTGGGAATTCCGGTAGGCATTGCGGCGGGAATTTACCTGTCCGAGTACGGGCGTGGGAGCAAGCTGTCGACTGTGGTGCGATTCACGGCGGATGTGCTGAACGGCGTACCGTCGATCGTGATGGGGGTTGCGGTGTATGCCCTGATCGTGGTCCCGACGAAGGGATATTCCGCATTGGCCGGGGGCGTGGCTCTGGGGATCATGATGATTCCGACGGTGGCGCGGACGACCGAGGAGATGCTGCTGATGGTCCCGCACTCGATTCGCGAGGCGGCGCTGGGGCTGGGGGTTCCGAACTGGCGGTCGATGATCTCGATCACGCTGAAGACGGCGATGCCGGGCGTGATCACGGGGTGCATGCTGGCGTTTGCGCGAGTAGCCGGCGAAACGGCGCCGCTGATCTTTACGGCATTTGGCAACCAGTTCTGGAGCACGGCGCTGAACCAGCCGATTGCGGCGTTGCCGCTGCAGATATACGTCTATGCGCTCTCCCCCTATGACGAGTGGCACCGTCTGGCATGGGCAGGGTCCCTGGTGCTGATCGTGTTGATTGTGGTTTCGGTGTCACTGGTGCGGTACGTGACCACGCGCGGCGTGCTGAAAGGGGCAAGCTAAGGATGGGGGTCAGCATCGAGGTCAACCACCTGAACGCGTGGTATGGAGCAAACCACACACTACAGGACATCACGCTGCATATTCCGGCGAACGAGGCGACGGCGCTGATCGGACCTTCGGGCTGCGGGAAGTCGACGTTTGTACGCTGCCTGAACCGGATGCACGAGACGAATCCGATCGCGAAAGTGACGGGCGAAGTGAAGGTTGGGGGCCAGGATATCTACAGCGAGACCTCGGCGGTGGAAGTACGGCGGCGGATCGGAATGGTATTTCAGCGGCCGAATCCGTTTCCGACGATGTCGATCTACGACAATGTGGCATCGGGACTGCGGCTGAACGGTTTCCGTAACCGCCGCGTGCTGGATGAGGTGGTCGAGCGTTCGCTGAAGAGCTCGGCGCTGTGGGACGAAGTGAAGGACGAGCTAAAGAAGAAATCGGGTGCGAGCCTTTCCGGCGGACAGCAGCAGCGGTTGTGCATCGCACGGGCGCTGGCGGTGGATCCGGAAGTGCTGCTGATGGATGAACCGGCCTCAGCCCTGGACCCGGTGTCGACGGCGAAGATCGAGGATTTGATTTTCCAGCTGAAGGTGCAATACACGATCGTGATTGTGACGCATAACATGCAGCAGGCGGCGCGCGTTGCCGAGCGCACGGGGTTCTTCCTGAACGGCAGGCTTGTCGAGTTCGATTCGACGCACAAAATATTTACCAACCCTGGGGACAAGCGGACGGAAGATTACATCACGGGCAGGTTTGGATAATGCGGATCCGATTCCAGCAAAACCTGGACGATTTGAAGGAAAAACTGCTGGTGATGGCGGGGATGGCCGAGCAGTCGATCCAGCGCGCCGTCGAGGCGTACCGGGTCCGCGATATTTCCATCTGCGATCTTGTGGATCGCGGAGAGATGGCAATCAATCGTCTGGAGCGGGAAATCGATCAGATGGCGCTGGACCTGCTGGCGATGGAGCAGCCGATGGCCATCGACCTGCGATTTATTTTGTCCGTAATTAAGATCAACGCGGACGTGGAGCGCGTAGGCGACTCGGCGCGCGTGATCAGCGATCGGGTGCGCGAGCTGCAGGCGTTCCCGGTGGCGGAGCTGCCGATCGATATTCCGCGGATTGCGAACCTGGCGAGTGGAATGGTGCGCAAGTCGCTGCAAGCGTTCATCGAGGGCGACGCAGACATGGCGGAGGCAGTGCTCTTGATGGACGACAGCGTGGACAAGCTGAATGGAGCGGCGCACTACACGTTGCTCAACCTGATGAAGAACGAGCCGAGCCTGGCTCCGCAGGCGCTGAATGCGCTGATGATCTCGCGGGCGCTGGAGCGGGTGGCCGATCACGCTACCAACATCGCCGAAGACGTGATTTTCTGGGTGCGTGGAGCGGATGTGCGCCACAACGTGGGCGCGGGAGCCGCGAACAGCCAGCGGGGCGGAAAAAGCTAGCCGCAGGCGCATCGATTTGAACGTGAGGACTGCTACGGTCCTATGCGGGGCCGGGGTCCCAATAGTCGAGCATGGCGATGGCCGGATAATACAGCCCCAGGCGAAGCGGAGTTTCCGGCCCGTGCAAGGCGCGCAACGCGCGTGCATAGGCGAGTAGCTGCGGTGCATAGAGGGTGCGCTCTGCCTGAAGAAAAAGGGCGCCGGAGGGAGCTGGGCCGCTGGTCTTGTAGTCAATAACCCACAAATAATCGGAGCCTTCGGTGAGCGGTTCGGGGCCGGCGCGGAAGACGCGATCGGCGCGCAAGGTGCGAAGGCGAGAGCCGGATTCTCCGAGGACCACGCCGGACCACGAGACTTCGGACTGGGCTGCAGCGTGGGGGGCGAGAATCCACTGACAGACCGGATCGGTTGCGCAGCCAAGCAGCATTTGTGTAACCGTGCTGGTGACAGATTTGAGGGAGTCGCCGGTGAGAGCCGACGCGCGGAGCGGGGTGACGACGCGTGAGCGGAGCTGGGCAGCGTCCAGGCGGGCGAGATCGGGGCCGAGCCGCTCGAGAAGGGTATGCACCACGGAGCCGATCAGGCGTGCCTGGCGGGAGCCCTCTGGACGGACGAATTCGGGAGTATCCGCAGGGACGGAGGAAATTGATCCGGTCACGGCGACATTTGCCGGGAGCGGGGGTTGCACGATGTCGAGGGGCAGGCGGCGCAGGGCGAGACGAGGGGCCGATTCGCCGACGGCGGCGACTTCTTCAAGAACGCCGGGGGCGGGGAAGGCGAGGACGCGGGCGGGGGGCGCGACTGGAGGTTCGCGCAAGGCCGATTCGAAGTCCCCGTGCAGCGCGGGCCACGCCGTGGCCAGCAGGCTGTCCTTGTTCTCGTACCTGACGCCGGAAGCGGAGGCGACGGCGGTGCCGAGGAGATGCAGCTCGCGACGGGCCCGCGTGCAGGCAACGTAGAGGAGGCGCTTGCGCTCCTCCTCGAAGCGAATCTGACGCTGATTGCGCACCCAGGCGTACAGGGGTTCTGTGTCTTCTCCGTGTAGGCCGATGGGAGCGACGAGGAATTCGCTCTCGCTGGAGTTCCCGGGACTGGTGCGCTCAAGAGAGCAGACGAGCGGCTTTGGATCGGCGGAAGACTTGCGGTCGAGACCGGGAACGATGACGACTTCAAAACCGAGGCCTTTGGCTTTGTGGATGGTCATGAGCTGGATGCCGCAGCGTTCGCTGACGGCGGGGTCGGGCTGGGCGAAGAGGCGGGTGAACTCCGCGTCGAATTCGGCGGTGGAGGGAGCGAGGCCGTCGGGCGTGACGGCGTCGAGCAAAGAGAAAAAGACCTGAGTGTTTTCGTAAGCCGCCGCGTCGATGCAGGCGAGACCGCCGAGGGTTCGCCAGGTGCGCTCGATCCAGGAGGAGAACGTGGGGGATTCAGACTGTCGCCAGCGAAGATCGAGGGCGCGCCGGAGGATTTCGGTGGTGCGGGAGAGGCGCTGCTGGCCGTCGGCGGAGAGCAGGTGCCGGTGGCGGTCGATGAGCTCCAGGATCGACAGATCTTTGAATTCGGGATGGTCCGAGCCGGTGAGGAGGTGGAGGTCGGAAAGAGTGAGACCGCTCCAGGGGGCACGCAGCACGGAAAGCCATGCAATGCGGTTCATGGGATGGAGCAGGGCGCGGGTGAGCGCGAGGAGATCGAGGAGTTCCTGGCGCTCGGACAGATGTTCGATATCGACGGCACGGAAAGGGATCTGTCTGTGGCGGAGCAGCGGGACGATCTGGGCAAGATGGGTGCGAGCGCGGACGAGGATGGCGACGCGGTATTCGGCGCCGGCAGCCTGGGCCTGGGCGATGCGCGGCAGATGCTGCTCGAGAATATGCAGGACGTCAAGAGCTTCCTGCTGCGGCGCATTGGCGAGGTCTGCGGGAGTGGGCCGACGATCTGAGCTGCCGATCACCTGCGGGTGAATATGCAATGACGGCTGGGAGGGGTCGGCAGCAGCGGAGGATTTTGCGCGTGCAAAACAGACCGAGGCAGCGCCGGGAGGAGCTTCCGCCGCGCAAATGAGGTCGAAGATGGCGTTGAGGGGATCGGTGAGCCCTGCGTGTGAACGGAAGTTGACGGAGAGCTGAACAGGCTGACAGCGAACAGGGGTGCCGGCAGGGCCGATGCCATGCTCGCGAACGTGGGTGAAGAGCTCGACCTCCGCCTGGCGGAACAGATAGATGGATTGCATGGGATCGCCAACGAGGAAGCAGGTGCGATGCTCGCCTGGATCCCAGGCGGCGAGAAGAGCGGAGACCAGTTTGTGCTGGCGGCGCGACGTGTCCTGGAACTCATCGATAAGGAGATGACGGAGGTTGCCGGCGATGTCGATGACGCGCTCCGGAGATTTCTCGAGAACCAGGAGCGCGGCGAGGTTCAGCTCGGTGAAGTCCACCTGGTTGTGCTCAGCGAAGACAACATTGAGCTCGGCAACGGCCTGGCGGAGGACCGTGAAGACGTGGCGAAGGGTGGTCCATTGGGCTTCGGTGTAAGTGGCGGGCGGCAGATCGCGAATGGCGGTGAGGGTGGAGAGGATCTGCGGGGTGCGCTGCAGCCACTGCAGCAGGTCGAGCATGGCCTTCTTGTGCTGCTTTTCTTCGCGGGTGTTCGCGGGGAAGCCCTGGCGAACGTCGACTGTTTTACGCCACTGTTTGCCGGTCAGGAGGAAATCACAGACGCACCGCCAATGCTGTGGCAGCATGGCGGGAGAGAGTACTTCGACGCCGGCCAGCAGCGCGATTTGCTGGTTGCCCTGGGAACAGGCGTAGCGGGCGAGATCGAGGAGCTGCTTTTCGATCGCCGGTTGATCGCTCAGGGTACGGTGAGCTTCGATGAGGACGCGGTGAATCTCGCGATGGAAGGGAGCTTCGAGCTTAATGCGCAACTCGGCCCAGTCATCTTCGCCCATTTCCCTGGAGAGTGGGAAGGCGTCCTGCCACTGATCGCGCACCCGGAGCATTTCGGCGAGGAGCGATTCGCAGTCGGAGAGGCGGTTGTCGCGGAGGTCGAGAAGCCGGGCGAGAGCCTCGTCGAGCGCGGCGTTCGTGCCGCCGAGGCGTTCGAGAGTGCGGCGCGCGGCGAGAGCGTAGAGCGAGTCGGCTTCTTCGATGGGCTGAAAACGACCGCCGAGACGCGCCAGCAGGGGGCGGTCGTGAGCGATGCGGAGGCAGAGCGAGTCGATGGTCTCGATCGCGAGGCGCTCCGGGTGGTCGAGGATGTTCCAGCCACGGCGTTTGGCGTGAGCAAGAGCATCTCGAGCCGCGGCCATGCGGTCGAAGTCCTCGGGTCCGACCTTACGGCGGCCTGCGGCGGTTTCCAGATCGCGCAGGATACGGCCACGCATCTCCGCGGTAGCCGCCCGAGTGAATGTGATGGCGAGAATTTCCTCGGGCTCGTCGACCACGGCAAGAAGGTGGAGATAGCGGCGGGTGAGCAGGTCGGTTTTGCCGGATCCCGCGGGGGCCTGAACGATGACCGAGCCGCGAATGTCGAGGGCGGCTTCGCGCGCAAAAGCGTCGGCCGGAGCGTCGACAAGGATGTCAGTCATCGGGAACCTCGTCGTCGTCGCTGGAGCCGATGGGCGCGAGATTGAGTTCGGCGATGCGGCAGAGAGCCTGGAAATGGCACTGCTTGCAGGCATGCGGGCGGGGATCGACGGCGGCTTCGCCCTCCAGGAATTCTTCTGCGAGCTTTTCGAGGGCGCGGGCCCATTCGTCCCGCATGGAATCGGAATAAGGATCAGTGACGAGAACCGTTCTCGCGCCCTGATCGGCCAGGAGTTGGGAACGCGCATCGCGCACGCGACCTTCAAGTCCAGTTTCGCCAGCGCGAATGCGGGCAAAGAGGATGCCGCTCAGGTTTTCGACGTTGCCGTACGCAGCATAAAGGGGAAGCTGCGGATCGGATGGACGGTCGCCTTGCCAGGCGGCGGGCGAGACGCGGCCGGTTTTGTAATCCAGAAGCAGGCGGCTGCCATCGGCGAGGAGGTCGATGCGATCGGCGCGAAGATTGAGGCGCAGGTCGCCGATGTGGACGTCGTCGAGGCGCCGTTCGCAGGCTTCCACGGTGAAGGGCTGACGGTTGGCTTCGATCCCGAGCCATTCCTCAATGCGCGTCAGGAGACGGCGCTTTTCGGCGGCGAGGCAGCCCTGCTGCCATGGGTCGGCAGGAAAGGAGCCGAATCGGGCAGTAAAGACCGCATCGATATGTGCGTCGAGAATGCCGGGAAGTGTGTTTGTAACAATGGCAGTGACAAGATCGTCACGGGTGCGGACGGGTACCGATTCAGACACGGAAAACAGGCGCTGCATCACCTCGTGGAGCAGTCTGCCTTGTGTGGCTGGGCTGAGCCCTCGTTCTGTGTCCTCGAGCGGCGAGGCACGGAGACGCTTTGCGGCAAAGGCCTGAAACGGGCAGGCAGCCTGCCGCTTGAGAACATCTGCACCGCCGGCGTTTTGTTCGCGGGGCCATGGCAGCGCGCCGGAATCGTCGGCAATTGTATAGAGCGACGGAGTGGGAAGCGGCTGTGGAGGGGGACCGAAGGTAGTGGTGGATTGCGGACACGCATCGGCCGGAAACAGTGCGGAAATGAGAGGCGAGGGGCGGAGTTCCGCGTCCTTGTCGCGCTGGGTAAAGCTGAAGACGATCCGCGGAGCAGTAGCGATCAGGCGCGAAGTCGCGGTAAGGGAAAGGTTCCAGTCGTCATCGGTCGTGGCGTGGGGCATGACGAACTGGCGCTGGAGGGCGGGCGGAAGCAACGGATGGAAACGGCCATGCTGCGGCCATGCGGCATCATCGGTGCCCATGAACCAGATGGCATCGAATTGCTGGCCGGAGGATTCGAAAGGTCCCATGATCTGGATGGGCGCATCGTGGGACTCCGGAGCGAAGATGGTTTCCCGGGTTTGTCGCTCGAGAAGAGAGATGAAGTCGTCGTAGTTAGATCGGGCGCCATCGAAGTCGAGCAGGGCGATTTCGTCGAGGAGGCGTTGCCAGCGCTGGAGGGCCTGGTACTGAACGGAATCAGCAGTGCGCGGGCCGGGCCAGCCGACACGATCAAGCAGGAGAGGAGCGAGATCGGTCCATGAAGAAGGTTGGCGGGAACCGTCGCGAATTTTGTTGGATTCAACGGCGCGCAGGAGATCGCCGAAATGGAGGTAAAGAGTGCGCAGAGCGGGGAGTCCGGCGAGGGCATCGCGCCAGGCTGCGAGGGAACGCTCCGGCGAGAGCAAACCATAGCGCCGCTGACGAGCGTCATGCCGGGCGAGCGCAAGATGATTTGTAACGGTGTCGGCGACGAATCCGGAGAGCACGAGCCACGAAATCTCCTCTTCCTGGAGAGGCGCGGCAACCCATCGCAGGAGCAGAATAGCGGCGCGAATGGCAGGAATATCGGCGAGAGGCTGTCCGAGGGAGAATTCCCATGGCATCAGGGACGAGGGATGGCGGACATCCTCGGTTGCGGGCATGAGAATGCGGCGGAAGACGCGGTCAATTTCGCCGCGCGCGTTGGCAATAACGGGAACGATGACCGCGATCCGAGTGGTGGGGTTCTCGAGCAGCAGATCGCGCGCCCACGCTGCGCAGGCGGCAATTTCGTCGCGCCGATCGTTGGCGGCGATCCAGGAGCGGCCGGCATCCTGCTGGGCAAACAGCGGTTCGGGACCGGCTTCGGTCACGGTGATGCCCCTGGATTCGAGCGCCGCAAGAAAATCGCGTTGGGCCGGTGTAATGCGGTCGAAGCCGACGAGGAGAAGTTCCTGCGGCAACTTGAGGTCGGTGGCATTGCCGAGAAGCGAGGCGAGAGTGGATTCGAGGTCACTGGAACTGAGCCATCCATGGCGGGCGCATTCGCGCTCGAAGCTGGCGGCCCAGTGGCGGAAGCGCTCGGCGTCGGTTAGGGCGTCGTTCGAACCCCAGGACTGCTGGCGGGATGAGTGGGCCTTCCATGCAGAGAGCAAGGACCAGGCCTCCATGGCGAGAGCGGCCATCAGGTCCGGCGATATGACGAGGGCAGCGTCGTCGCGCTGGGCGCGGGTCCAGAGGGTGCGTTCCTGCAATGGCGTGAGGAGAATGGGCGCGCCATCGGTGGAGAAAGCGTGGTCGCGCCAGAGGGTGCGAAGCCAGGAATCCCAGTCATAGATCGATGGCGTGGGCCAGACGCTGTGGCCCGCGGCACGCTGCGCTTCTGCGAATCGGAGGTGCAGAGCACGCGCGGCACGGGGACTGGCAGCGACGACGGTGGCGCCGCGCCGGAGCGCATCAGCGATGGGCCGGGCCAGTGTCATAGGGGATCGTCATCCAAGTGTAAACTGGCGGGTGAAGCCTCTTCGCGCGCGCATTTCCACCGCCGCAATTCTGGCGGTGATTGTGTTGTTTGGGGGGTGTCGCGGCGCGGAGAAGACCAGCAGCGCGACGCAGCAACAGACGGGAGTAAAGAAGTATCACATCCGCGGAATTGTAGTGTCGAGCGATGCGAAGACCGGCGCGGTGACGGTGGATACGGACGCGATTCCGGGCTATATGGATGCGATGACGATGCCGTTCACGCTGGCGCAGCCGAACATCGCGAGCGAGCTGCATCCCGGCGATACGATTACGGCGACGCTGACGGTGACGGCGAATGCGGACGTGCTGGGTGAGATTGTCGTAATCGCGCAGGCGAAGCCCGATTACAAGCCGGCGGTGACGTACAACGACCTCGAGCCCGGCGAGACGGTTCCGGATTTTCATTTTCTGAATCAGAGTGGGCGCATGGTGCGGGTGGGGCAATGGCACGGGAAGGTAGTTCTTCTGACGTTCATCTACACGCGGTGCCCGTTGCCGAATTTTTGTGTGCGGATGAGCCGGAATTTTGCCGAGATGGACAAGGCGCTGGAGAAGGATCCAAAGCTGTATGCGAAGACGCATCTGCTGAGCGTAAGCTTCGATCCGAAATACGACACGCCACAGGTGCTGCGCAGCTATGGCGGCGCGTATACGGGGAATTATACGAAGGAGACGTTCGCGCACTGGGACTTTGCGGCGCCGACCGTGCAGAATCTGCCCAAGGTGTTGCAGTTTTTCGATGTGGGCGCCACGCCGGAGAGGGACGGAGCGATCACCCATTCCCTTTCGACGGTGGTGATTGGGCCGGACGGAAAAGTCTACAAGTCGTATCCGGGCAATGAGTGGACGCCGGAGCAGATGCTCGAGGATGTGCTGAGGCTGGCGGGCTCGTGAAGGTATGATGGTGCAGGATGTGGTCTGACCACTACAGCAAGAGGTGAATGGACGATGGGAACTGGTCTGACGATCCGCAAAGACGGCGAGTTGGATTTTTTGTCATTGGGGGCGCTGGTGCACCGGCTGGATCCGGGGATCATTCCATTTCGCAAGGCGACCGAATGCGCGATCCGCGTGAGCGGCGGCGAGTTTAACGTTGCCGCGAACCTGGCAGATTGTTTTGGGATGAAGACAGCGATTGCCTCGGCGATGGCGGATTATCCGATCGGCGACCTGATCGCGGAGCGGGTGCGGGCGATGGGAGTGCGGTCGTTCTACCGGCACTTCAAACACGATGGCGTTACCGGGCCGAACATGGCTACGGTGTATAGCGATCGCGGGTTCGGAGTGCGCCCGCCCGTGGTGTTTTACAACCGGTGCAATGAGGCGGCGGCGCAACTGAAGCCGGGAGACTTCGACTGGAAGGTGATTTTCGCGGGCGGCGCGCGCTGGGTTCACAGCGGGGGCATTTTCGCGGCATTGTCGCCGACGACGGCGCGACTGGCGGTTGAGATGATGACGGCCGCGAAGAGTGCGGGCGCGGTGACTTCATTCGACCTGAATTTCCGGGAGAAGCTGTGGAAGGTGAGTGGCGGAGCGGACCGGGCGGTGGAAGTGATCGCGAGGATCGTAGAGCACGTCGATGTGCTGGTGGGCAACGAAGAGGATTTGCAGAAGGGGTTGGGGATCGAAGGGCCAAAAGTCGAAGACAAGACGAAATCGAAGCTCGATCCCGGCGTGTTCTTCGGGATGATCGACAAGGTGGTGAAGAAGCATCCGCAGGTGAAGGTAGTGGCAACGACGTTGCGCGAGGTGCACTCGACGAATCGGCACAGCTGGAGCGCGGTAGCGTGGGTCGATGGGAAGACGTACACGGCACCGACGGCGGAACTGGACGTTTACGACCGCGTGGGCGGCGGAGACGGATTCGCGGCGGGATTCTTCTACGGATTGCTGACGGACGCCGATCCGGAAGAAGCGGTGAAGCTGGGATGGGCGCACGGAGCGCTGCTGACGACGTTTCCGGGGGACACAACGATGGCGACGCTGGATCAGGTGCAGGCCTTTGCGAAGGGCGGGTCGGCGCGGATACAACGGTAGTCTCTGGCAGGCACTCCTGATCTCCCGTGAGTTTCTGCCGCTCTCCAGTAGACTGGTGGGACTGGAGGACGCATGGCGAAGGTGACGATTCTGTTCGGGGTGCTGCTGTTCCTGCTGGGCGTTGTCGTGTGGGTTGCGACCGGCAGGCATGCGCCGACGGCATTGATTCCGGCCTATCTGGGAATTGTGCTGGCCATTCTGGGCCTGCTGGCGAGGACAAAAAACCAGAAACGTCGAATGCTGATGATGCATATCGCGGTGACGCTGGCTTTGCTGGGATTTCTGGCGACTGCGAAGAGCATCTGGGACTTCATCCAGCTGGAGCGCGGACGGATCTTTGCGCGGCCCATTGCCGTCGAGGACAAGGCCGTGATGTCGATGATGCTGCTGATTTATGTGCTTCTTTGCGTGCGGTCATTCATCAGGGCTAGAAGGACACAAACCGCTACGTAATTTCCCCTTTCCGACCTTTTTATGCGACCAGCAACGTCCATCCCTATGAATGCGGAACGCGGAAGCAGGGGTGCGCGAGCGCGGGCCGGCGCCGATTTGCCGAAGAAGAAGGCGAACCTGAAGAAGGTGATGCCGGAAATCTGGAAACTGGTCCGGCCGCGGCGATGGCTTCTGCTGTTTGGCTTCTTTCTGATGGGCATCAACCGCGTGGCAGGACTGGTGCTGCCCTTCTCGACGAAGTTTCTGATCGACCGGATTCTGCCGACTGGGGGCAATCCGCGTTTGCTGATGCCGCTGGTGGGTTTGGTCTTCACCACGACGGCGATCCAGGCGGTGACGTCGTTTTCGCTGACGCAGCTGCTTTCGAAGGCGGCGCAGCGCATGATCACGGAGCTGCGGCAGCAGGTGCAGCAGCATGTGGGGCGGCTGGCGGTGAGCTTCTACGACGCGAACCGGACGGGGCTGCTGGTTTCGCGCATCATGAACGATGTGGAGGGCGTGCGGAACCTGATCGGGACCGGCCTCGTGGAGTTTGTCGGCGGCATGCTGACGGCGGGACTGGTCTTCGGCTATCTGGTCTACAAGCAGCCGCAAATGACGCTGATCGTTTTCGGCGTGGTCGGAGTTTTCGTCGTTGTTTTGCAGAAGGCGTTTAAGACGATTCGGCCCATTTTCCGGGAGCGGGCGAAGATTACGGGCGAAGTGACAGGCCGGTTGACCGAGTCGCTGGGCGGCGTGCGCGTGGTGAAGGGATATCACGCGGAGCGACGTGAGGCGCAGGTGTTCACGGTCGGCGTGATGCGGCTGCTGGACAACGTGATGAAGTCGCTGACGGCGACGAGCCTGCTGAGCCTTGCGGCGACGACGGTGCTGGGGGTAGTGGGCGGCCTGGTGATGCTGATCGGCGGGCATCAGGTGATCGGTCACCAGATGACGACGGGCGGCTATTTCCAGTACACGATGCTGCTGGCGTACATGATTGCACCGATCTTCCAGATCGTGAATATCGGGACGCAGCTGACGGAGGCGTTGGCGGGGCTGGACCGGACGATGGAGATTCTGGCGGAGAAGGATGAGTTTGCCGATCCTGCACGGGTCGAGACGCTGCATGAAATCGTGGGCGAAGTGCGGTTCGAGGATGTGCAGTTTGCGTACGAAAAAGACAAGCCGGTGCTGCACGGGATTTCGTTCGAAGCGCAGCCGGGAACGGTAACGGCGCTGGTGGGGTCGTCGGGATCGGGGAAGTCGACGATCATCAGCCTGATCTGCGCATTTCACACACCGGATTCGGGGCGAGTGATGGTGGACGAGGTGGATCTGTCGACGGTGCGGCTGGACAGCTATCGTTCGCAGCTGGGCGTGGTGCTGCAGGAATCGTTCTTGTTCGATGGGACGATCAAGGACAACGTTCTGTTCTCGCATCCGGAGGCGACGGACGAAGAGTTCCTGAGCGCATGCCGGATTGCGCGCGTGGATGAGTTTGCGGAGCGATACCCGGAAGGTTACGACACGGTCGTTGGCGAGCGCGGGGTGAAATTGTCGGGCGGACAGCGGCAGCGTTTGTCCATTGCGCGCGCGATCCTGGCGAGCCCGCGGATTCTGATTCTGGACGAGGCGACGTCGTCGCTCGATTCGGAATCGGAGGCAATGATTCAGAATGGCCTGAGCTACCTGATGCAGGGGCGGACGACGTTTGTGATAGCGCACCGGCTGTCGACAATCCGTCGGGCGGAGCAGATCCTGGTGGTAGAAGGCGGGCTGGTTGTGGAGCGGGGAACGCACGCGAGCCTGTATGCGCTGGGTGGCCGGTATTACGACTTGTACACGCGGCAGCATGGGCTGGAAGAGAATCTGTTCCTGGCGCCGGGCGAAGGAGACGTGGTGGAGGAAGAGGATCCCACGTCGAGCGGGGCTGGGCGGCGGTAGATGCACTTTGGCTGCCGATGACATTACTTTTGTTTCGAATACCCCCTCCCCCCTCCCCTCCCCCCGGGGGGCTGACGCCGCGTACGCATCTGATTCCATTGGGCCGGCGAATTTTGGGCGGGGGTCAGGCATATGATTCCACGATAGGTTGCGGGCATGTATTTTGTTTTGTGATAGCTGCATTGCAAGTGGTGGTTGGGTGGCACTTATCTATTTGCATTCAAAGTAGAAGTTGTCGATGCATTTGATTCCAAAGTAGCTGCGAGCCGACGAAACTAAATAAACCACCACAGAGAACACAGAGAGCACGGAGTGCGGGACATCGGGCACAGAAACAGAAAAGCCTGCCGATGGCAGACTTTTTCTTTTTTTACTCTATAAGTTCAGAATATCATACTGAAGGAATAAAACCGCCAAAATACTTTGAGGGTATAAAGGTGTAAGTGGCGTGGAATGTGATGTTATTACTTTGGATTTTGAGCGCGCCTCTTGACAAGTTTTCCACATTTGGAAGTTTTGGAGAATTCGGGAAAGTTTGGGCGGAAGGCAGCGGTTCGGTCGTGTCCGCGTGCCAGGAACTGGCACGCGGACACGACCGAACCATGGAAGGCGCTGCGCGCCGCTATTTATACGGCCCGACTGAAAGTCGGGCCCTGATACGAACCTCATCGCGGCGATCCGGGATGGCAATTCCGTGGGGGACGGCAGCAGGTCTTTGTGAGTTTGACCCTGTACGGTTCGGGAAGGGGAGGGAAAAGCACGCAGGGGCTGAGGTGTGTGCGTGAGAACTAGTTTTGCGGGCCACGGTTTGCGATTTGAATATCAAAGCACCGCAAGATATTGTGGTCGAACATCTCGAAAATCGCGCTCTCACGCTCACACTGAAGGCCCTTCATTCTGGTGTTTCTATTCCCCAGCTTAAAAGCCGGGGCTTTTGCCGTCTGGTTCGTTTTTCGGGGGGTTGTCGCGCTCGGTCGCTGCGCTCGTTCGCGAGGAGGCACACGTTCTGCGTCTCGGCGTTCAGAGAAACGCGAAACTCAGATAGAAAATCAGGCGCTGGCTGGAGCCTGAGCTATTTTGCGACGGCTCCGGCACGGCTGATGAGCTTGCAAGTAGGGCTGATTTCCCAAAAGGGCACCGCAGAATTCCGGGGCACGGTACTTTGGGTTGAAGCAGGGCTCAAATCTCTTGATTATCGGACGGGAGGGGTATGAGCTTCTTGCTGTGGGGTGAACCTGGCGGGGACCATGGTGGGTTTGGGGTGAACCTTGACAGGCGTAAAAGCGCGGGCAGCCGGGGCTAAAGCCCGGTTCCTTTTGCTGCTGTTATGGCACGGCTGAAAGCCGTGCCCCTTCACGGGACTGTGTTTTTCCGCAAGACTGTGTGTTTCCGCAAGACTGTGTTTTTCCGCGAGCTGTTTGAAGTCGGGCCCTGATACGAACCTCAT
>Ga0182015_10004551_pt1 | contig 14847 bp, 11 predicted proteins | sample 712P3MmetaG_FD_120478 | JGI IMG/M metagenome (GOLD analysis project Ga0182015, IMG submission 120478) | Permafrost microbial communities from Stordalen Mire, Sweden - 712P3M metaG | ecosystem: Environmental > Terrestrial > Soil > Wetlands > Permafrost | place: Sweden: Stordalen | collected...
CTCACTGGGTGCAACTGATTGCCGCGGAGGAGGTGACGGTGTGGGACACGGTGCCCGCCTTGATGGGCCTGCTGGTCGAGCAAGCCGAGCAGGGCGAAGCGATTGGGCAGTCGCTGCGGCTGATCATGCTGAGCGGCGACTGGATTCCGGTGGGTTTGCCGGGACAGATTCGGCGGCTCTTGCCCCGGGCCAAGATCATGAGCTTGGGCGGGGCGACCGAAGCCTCAATCTGGTCGATTCTCTACCCCATCGAGCAGGTGAATGCAAAGTGGAAGAGCATCCCGTACGGCAAGCCGATGCTGAATCAGACCTTCCATGTCCTCAATCACGCTCAGGCGCCGTGCCCGGTCTGGGTGCCGGGGCAGTTGTACATCGGCGGAATCGGACTCGCCCGGGGCTATTGGCGGGACGCGCAGAAGACCAATGGCAGCTTTATCCATCAGGAAAGCAGCGGACAGCGCTTATACCGGACCGGTGACTGGGGGCGCTACCTGCCGGACGGCAACATCGAATTCCTGGGCCGCGAGGATTCGCAAGTCAAAGTGCAGGGCTACCGCATCGAGTTGGGAGAAATCGAAGCCAAGTTGCAGGAGCACGAGGCGGTCGAGCATTGCGTGGTGGTGGTGCGGGAAGATACGCCGGGAGAAAGGCGTTTGGTGGGGTACGTGGTCGCCCAGCCCGGAACCCCTGTGGACACCGCCGGCCTGCGGGAGTTCCTCCGCGCCAAGCTGCCGGAATACATGGTGCCGGCGACCTTTGTTTTCCTCGATCAATTTCCGCTCACCGCGAACGGCAAAGTCAATCGAAACGCCTTGCCGGCGGTGGCTCGTATCCAGGTTGAAACCAATGACAGCGACCCAGTGGCGCCCCGGGACGTGCTGGAGCTGAAGCTCACCGGGCTCTGGGAAAAAATATTGAACGTTCATCCGATCAACGTCCGGGATAACTTTTTCGATCTTGGTGGCAACTCGCTGCTGGCGGTACGGCTGTTCTCCGAGCTGCGGAAACAGACGGGCCGGGTTCTTGCTCTCTCGACTCTGTTTCAGGCGCCGACGGTTGAGAAGCTGGCCGCACTCCTTCGCCTCGAGGGTTGGGCTCCCAGTTGGTCCTCGCTCGTTCCGATCCGGGCTGGTGGCACTAAGCCTCGCTTCTTCTGCGTGCACGGAGCGGGTGGCAATGTGCTCCTGTTCCACGATCTGGCGCGCTTGCTGGGGCCGGATTACCCCTTCTATGGAGTGCAAGCTCATGGCATGGACGGTACCCGGGACTATCTCAAAACAGTGGAGGAAATGGCTAAGCACTACCTAAAGGAGATCCGCGAATTGCAACCTCAGGGTCCCTACTATCTCGGCGGATTCTGCATGGGCGGACAGGTGGCCTACGAAATGGCCCAGATACTGCGCAAGGATGGCGAGAAAGTCGCGCTGTTGGCCATGATCGATACCCATAACTTTCATGGCGTGCCGTTGCGCATGTCTTTTTCCGAACAGATTTTTCACGCCAAAGAAAAGATAGGCTTCCATTGGGGGAATTTTGTCCGGCTCAGCATGCGGGAGGAGTTTGTTTACCTGAAGAAGAAGGTCATGGGTGCCTGCCACCGGGAGTTGGAACGGCTGCATGTGAGGATTGCCAATATACTCCACATCAGCCACCAGCCCAACGGGGGAGTAGCGCACGATCTGCACTTGGAACGGCTGAACGAAGAAGCTCACTTTGCGTACGTAGCGGATCCCTACCCTGGCAGGGTAACCATCTTTAAGCCGCAGAGAAACTATGCTTTTGCCAGGGACGAAAAAATGGGTTGGGGCGAGTCGATCGCCGACCTGGACCTGGCCGAACTCCCGGTCGACCCGGGTGGCATTTTCGTCGAGCCTTACGTGCGAACGCTGGCGGATGGGCTGCGAACCCGCATCGATGAGGTCGCAAGTTCCAGTGAGCGGGCGGCGGCCGCGAAGGATTCTCCCGACTTGGCGGAAAGCGTTTTGGCTTCGCAATGAGTGTGGAGCTTTAGCAGGGCTGGGGGCAGCGCCTTCGAGCGAACTGGGGGCTCTGAAAACAAAGCATCTGCTCGAGCGCTGGCCTGGCCTTTTCCACCCGAGGGAAAAACGTGGGCGCACATCAGGTGTGCAGGAGTGCGCGAGTTTGAGTGCCCACTGCCCTCTAACGCGGCCCTGCTTTCATTCGCAGAGCGGGCGAGCAGCGAGGGTTTCGTTTTCCTATAATTTCGTTTTCCTATAATAAGGACCGAAAGCACTACCTCACGGTCACGGAATTCTTCGCTTACTACTCAGCCGATATCTAGGGAGGCGCCCGCCGAAATCGAGTTTCCATACGGCCGCGTGAAAAACCCCTGATCACGGACGACCCTGCCCAGTTCCATTTCAATAATGCGCTTTCCGGCGACTTGGCGCTCTACGCTTCCCACTCGGTTTGTCCGATCGCAGCAGATATCGAATGCGTTCGTCCGATTCCGGAGTGCGAAGACATTGCTTCGCGGCATTTTTCTCCCCGGGAAGTAGGGAGGATGAGAGCCTTGGCGCCGGAAAAGCGAGAAAGCCGCTACGGCCCTGCCGGTTCGCCGCCCAGGTCGCGTTACATAAGTAATCGGAGCGTAGGGTAGGATACCTTCCCCGGGGGCCGCAGTCGACTATCCTGAAGGGGTTCTGTTCCATCACGACCGATGACAACCAACACCCAGGCATTGATGGGTCGGTATGAGCAGCTCGCCGAAATCGGGCGCGGCACCATGGGTGTTGTCTATCAGGCGCGCGATCCAAAGATTGATCGTATCGTCGCCGTCAAGACCATTTTGCTTTCTGATTTTGATCCTACAGACGGCCACGAATATCGCGAGCGTTTCTATCAGGAAGCCCGTACCGCGGGGCGTCTTTCCCATCCCGGCATTGTGACGATCTTTGATGTGGGCACAAACCCCGAAAACAACAATCCATACATCGTGATGGAGTACGTCGCCGGGAGCTCGCTCGACAAGCTGCTTCTGGCAAATAAAGATGGATTACCGCTGGGACCAGCCCTCCAGCTGATTCAGGAGATCGCAGAAGCACTCGATTGCGCCCATAGCCAGGGGGTAATCCATCGCGACATCAAGCCGGAAAATATTCTAATCACGACCGAGGGTCGGGCCAAGGTCGCCGATTTCGGGATCGCCCGCATGGACCAGTCTCAGCTAACCAGGGTGGGCCAGATCATGGGGAGTCCCGCCTATATGGCTCCCGAACAGCTAACCGGGGAAGCCGCCGACGCACGGTCGGATCTGTTTTCTTTAGGGGTGGTCCTCTATACCGTGCTCACCGGGCACAGGCCATTTCAAGGCAACAGCACTGCCACGGTCTGCTTCAAGCTGGTCCATCGAGATCCAATTCCAGTCTCGGCCTGGTCGGTTGACCTTCCCCCTGAACTCGATCAGCTTTTGGCGCGCGCATTAGCCAAGGATCCGCTGCAGCGTTTCCAGACCGGAGCGGAGATGGCCCGGGAGTTGCAACGTTTCCGCGAAGCGCACGAATCCCAGCAGCCGCGGCTTACCGATGTCATGCGGCTCATTGATCGGCCGCCTCTGCAAACGCAGAAACTCACGGTAACCGCCCCGCTATCCGATTCGCCCGGGGCTGAGTCCTCCGATGATCCAGGTTTACTCCATGGTGTGGTCGAAAAAGTCCTGCAGGCGCGAGTCGCGGGACCAACCGGGACAACTCCGGCGAGGAAAGAACAGTCCCTCCTGCCTCTCGTAATGGTGGCTCGAGCCGGTTCTCGGACGCCGAAAGCCCTTGCTCTGGCTACCGCCGTTGCGATGGCCGTCGTGGGCATCGCGGTCTGGTCCCACCGGCAGCATTCGAAGCCATCCCCACCGGTGATGGCCTCGTCTCCCGCGCCGGTGGAAGCAAAACCAGCGCAATCGGTCTCCGAAATCATCGCTGAGGAGTTAAACAAGCCAGATGCATCCGGGGAAAACCCAAAACTCGATTCGGCGCACACTGCAGAGATCGCCGGTCACTCGCGACAAAAGGGCCCATCGCATCACGCGCTCCGGAGCGCCTCGACCGGCGTGGGCCAGCCGCAGAGAGATTCTCCGGACGATAGCGCGGATGCTTCCCCGACGGACTCGCCGATCGCGGTGAGCCTGATATCGCTGGCCAATCTCGAGGTCGTCATCGAACATGCCTTCGAGGCCGGACAGGCATTTATCTCGGTGGACGATCGCCCGGTATACACGGAAGAATTGCGGGGAAACAAGAAGAGACGTGCGCTGCTATTCCATTACACCACGGGCAGACAATCGAAAGGCATTGCGCTACGTCCGGGGAAGCATACCATCCTGGTAAGAGTAAGGTCGGCGGGGAGTAACTACGACATGTCGAAGAGTCTTACCGAAGGATTTTCTCCTGGAAGCAACCGGACGCTCTTGGTGAAATGCGACGAGCGCAAGGAAAAGCTTGAGCTATCGGTTCAATAGCCCCTGTTCTTCATCAAAAACCGATTGCACCCCGACCCTTTTTCGCAGCCGTCCTTGAGGCGCGACTCCGGCCCCGGGCCCTCCAAGTCAGAGCCATGATGCCAGCCCGTACGTCGAACTAGTGGGTGGCAAGTTTCGATCCTGGCGACCCGCCACTCTGTTCACAGGGATCTGGGTTTCCGGCACCGGAAGAGCGATTTCTCATTGCGCACGGAGTTGTCGTGCTCTGGAGGCAGCACGCAGGAACTGGCGTGCGCCGCGAGATCACCAGAAAAGCTCCGGACGATCACTTCTGGTGGCGCGGGCTCCGTCACAGAGCCAATAGCACCTTCTTGGGCAAGTCGGGCGTCAGGCTTCCTTGTCCAAACCTTCTTGCGTATCCTCGATTTGTTCTCTCCGACGGAGATAGGCATCGAAAAAGCGCACCATGCACCGCGTCTGGCTGCTCACTCCGGCAAACAGAAAAACCGGGATGTCCGGCCTCAGGGTCTTCATTTGACTCCGCACCGTAACCCCGCATGCACAGGGCAGGTTGTCGTCCAACAGGACGCCATCGACTGGTTGCTTAGCCAACAGATCGAGGGCCTCGCCTGCGCTGGTTGCAGGCGTGACTTCACATCCGATTCCTTCGAGCATGCATTGCAGCGTTGCCATATGTTCAGGACGATTCTCTACGCAAAGAACTTTTATGCCATCCATCGGAATCCTCCAGGCCTTACACGATCAACAGAAAGCTGAGGTGAGTTGGCACGGCGCAGGTTATGAGCATTGCGTCTTCTCTCCCATCTTGCTCAAACTCGCTGCCATCCGGAAATCACGTCGAACTTCCTCTTCGTTTTTTAGTACTTTGTCGAGCTGCTGAAGAATCACCAGCAGTTGATCCGGGTCCTTCGCTTGGAGTGCGGCGCTGCACAACTCTTTCCAACTCTTGCGGACTGCTTCAGCCATGGTGCGTCTCCTCACTACGTTGGTCAGGTGAATCGCGGTTTCTACCGGCCCGGGTTCGCGCCATGGGAATCAAGCGGCCAGCCGGTTCCGGAGTTACAGCCGACTATCGGATAGAAAATGAGACGGGAACGGCCTAGCTGGGAGGGGGACGGTTGTAGTGCGAGCCCTTGGTTTGGAAGGGAAGAGTCAATTTCGCCGCCGAGGGCAAGGCATGCGATACTTCCGGCGGAACCATCGCTACGAAGGCAACCGGCACACTCGGCCCGCGCCCATCCTGGTCGAAACATGACCGGGGATGGTGAGCCAAGTGGGAAACCACCGTTGCCTGGGCAGAGGGTATTTCGGAAGACGTCGGCCGAGCGAATCGTACAAACAACAGAGCCCCTATGGCGAGGCACAAAGCAGCGACGCGGTAGGGGGAACCGCCAAGAGGATTCCGGGAATTCCGGACAAACACCATCTCCACCTCTTACTCTATATTCGATGGTTCGACCGCGACATTGGTTACCTTAAGAGTCAGATTTTGTCCTCTTGCGCGAGGAACTGGGGCGCCTGCTGAAGGAAACAGCGAAAAGGTCAAACTGCTCCGCGCGACCCCCTGATCGCGCCCGGCTTCGGCAACATTGCCCGTATAATTAGTACGCATCTTAGCTCGCGAACTAGGTGTACGTCGTCGCCGCTTTTGGCATCACACTGAGTGTGAAGGTCGGATGGCGTAATCGGATCGCGGTGGAAGACCAGAACGCTTGCCGATGAGCCCTGGTATGAAGGCGTAGTCTTGGTGACCAAGCAGGTAGGAGAAGCCATGAAATTTAAGTTTCTGATTCAATCCGTTCCCAGCGCCCTTGCCGGTGCGCTGGCCTCAGCAATCCTCGCCGGCTCGCTGTTGGCCGCTCCGAGTTGGGCACAGAGTCAGCCCCCGGCGCAGGCTCCTCCTCCGCCCTCCCAAGGCAAGCCGCCGAATGCGCCCTTAACCCCCGAACAGTTGCAGGACTTGGTGGCTCCTATCGCGTTGTATCCCGATGCCTTGGTGGCGCAGATTCTTGCCGCCTCCGCCTATCCGACGCAAATCGTAGAGGCCGAACGATTCCTTCAAGAAAACCCCAATCTGAAGGGCAAAGACTTAGGCGACGCCGTGAACCAACAGGACTGGGATCCGAGCGTGAAGGCTCTCACCCCGTTTCCTTCCGTGCTGTCCAATTTAGACAAGAATCTCTCTTGGACCTCCGAGCTGGGTGACGCGAATTACAACCAGCAGGCGGATGTCATGCGGGCTATCCAGTTCATGCGCCAAAAAGCGCGGGAAGCGGGGAATCTTAAAACCACGCCCCAGCAGACGGTGACGGACCAGGGGTCCGACCTCGACATTCAGCCGGCGGACCCGAATGTGGTTTACGTTCCCAATTACGACCCGGAGTTGATCTATGGGTATCCGGTTGGGCTGTGGCCAGGGTTCTATCCCTGGTGGGGGGTTGGGGGCCCCTATCTTTCTTTCGGCGTCGGCTTCGGCATTGGCCCGTTCTTCGGATATGGCTGGGGTTGGCCAGCCTGGGGCTTCAATTGGGGCGGCGGCTTCCTGCGTTATGGAGGCGGTCGCTACGGGTTTCACAGTCAAGCCTTCTACAATCGCAACGCCTATTTTCACGGGAATTACCGAGGGTTCGCGCCCTACGCGCGCGGTGATCGCGGGGCACGCGGTTTTGCCGCGCCCGGGGCCCGAGGCTATGCCGGCGCTGGAGCCCGAGGCTATGCCGGTGCCGGAGCCAGGGGCTTTACCGGCGCTGAAGGCAGAGCTTATTCCGGCACGCGCTCCGGTGCGCTGAGCGGATACAGTCGCGGCGGATACGCGCGGGGTTACTCCTCGCGAGGAAGGTCCAGCTTCGGTGGCGGCGCGCGCGCTGGTGGTGGCGGCGGTGGCAGCCGGGGCGGCGGCGGGCACGGCGGCGGCAGGCGGTAACCGATGCGCCGAAGGATCAAGGGCACCATGTTGGCTTGTGCCAGAAAGGAATTGAAGATTTATGGCAGCAAGAAGCAGTTCTCACAGACCTGAATGGAGTGCAGTGGGCGGCATGGCTGCGCTCACTACTTTCGCGGCGCTACTAATTTTGTCGAACCTGGCCGCGGGGCAATCTTCGAACCAACCGGCGACCTCTCGCGAACCCACCACCAGCGCCCGATCCACGGGGCCGCGACCCGGGCAGCAGACGTTTTCTTCCGCGACGGCAGCGAGTGAGGCTTTAGTTTCAGCGCTCCAGAGTAACGATCCGCAGGCGTTATCTGGAATTCTGGGGTCGGAGGCGAAGGCTATCATCTCCTCCGGTGACGAAACTGAAGATGCCAATGACAGGGCGCAATTCATCGAGAAATACCAGCAGATGCATCGTCTGGTAACCGAGCCGGATGGAACCACGACCCTTTACGTCGGCGCAGAAAACTGGCCCACTCCGATTCCACTCGCGCACAAGGGGAACTCGTGGTATTTCGATACCGCAGCAGGCACGCAGGAGATTCTGTATCGTCGAGTTGGGAAAAACGAACTGGCCGCAATCCAGGTTTGCCGTGAGCTGGTGGATGCGCAAAAAGAATACGACGCCGAACCTCACGACGGGGACAAGAATCCCCAGTATGCGCAGAAACTTTTCAGCGACCCGGGGAAACACAACGGGCTTTACTGGGAGGCGGGCTCCGGAGAAACCACTAGTCCAATCGGCCCGCTGGTAGCTTCGGCGGCGAATGAGGGATATACCGAAGCTAGCGATCACCAGCCGCAGCCCTTCCAAGGCTACTATTTCCGGATTTTGACCGGTCAAGGAGCCAAGGCTCCGGGCGGCTCGCGGACTTATATCGTGAACGGAAAGATGATCCGCGGGTTCGCGTTCGTGGCCTATCCGGCGGAATATCGATCCTCGGGAGTGATGACGTTTACCGTCGATCAAGACGGAATTGTGTATGAAAAAGATCTCGGCCCCAGGACGGCGGAGATCGCGAAAACTCTAACTCGGTACGATCGTGACGCCAGTTGGCGCAAGGCGGATTGACGGGGAGCGCGTTTCTTTCCGTGTGTTAGGTCATAGCGTGTCGCCAATGGCCTTTTGCCCGGGGCCTAGATCGACGAGTCGACCCAAGATGAGTCGACCCAAGGGATACCAGGCAAAAACCAGCAGAAGCGCCCGGCTTACTGCGGTAAACCCAATTTGGTTCCTGCGGGTGTGGATTGCTTGGGGAGTGAAACGAACGCGTAGCTTGGCACCCTCCGAGCCAACACCAAGACTTTTTTCCCTGCCTGCTATTGTCCGACGGAGCCGTTCCGGTGTAACCGGCCGCCTTGAAAAAAGCGGTGCCGTACCATGCTTTGGCCAAGCAGAAAAAAGATGACTGCTAAGAAGACTAGAAATAGGAGTTTGTCGATTCCGAACGAGGGTGGCGGTCCTCCCGCAGGGGGCGTCGTATTCAAATCTGTTGTCATCTGAGCTCCTTGTTCGCCAGGTCAGGTGCCGGTCATGGGACGATCATTCCTATGATCGGTTATTTCCGGGTCGCGGTTCACACTATATCGCTCCCCCGACGCGGGTTGGCGTAGCAGTTTTCGGCCCGTATGATCCACCGTTGACCCTCAGCTCTGTAACTGCGAGCCAATTGGATTCCTTTCTGTCTTCAGCCGCACCGGTCCCTGCCACTGGATCGTCTGCGCCGGAGCCCCTTGCAGAAGGTGGACCACTCCGGAGTCGTCCTTTGTTTCCCCGACGTCTGGCTGACCGGCGAAGTTCGTCAACAAATCGTCACACGTCCGGGGGCCGCATCGCCGTAGTCGAAAGTCTTGGTATAGTCGTCCGCTAGTGTCTCCAGGGTAACCACAGCTCGCGCCGCTTGCGCCTCCCGGAGGCTCGGCAACGCGCTGTTCAGCAGACGAATCGAGTCTTCAATACGCCCTGTCCGGTTCGCCAGCACACCCGCGAAGTAGTCTCGTTCGGGGCCCCGGCTGCATGGTCTGCAGCCTAGTCTCCAACTCATCTCCCCGAAACTCTGTCACCTTCGGCCTCCAGCGCATCTGCCGGAGCCGCGTTCTCGCCCAGTGAAGCCGCCCACACTGGCATCCGCGTGCAAAGCAGGAAACAGAGCAGCACACATGCGCTGCCAACCATTGTGAGCCATCGAAGTGGCAAGCGGTTAGCTCGATCCCTGAAACGAATTGGTCATGCCCCAGCGCGAAAGCGCCGCTATCGTTGGCTATTCTACCGCTCTGACGAAGGCCGTTAGATCAACGCCAGGAAGTTCACAGCAGCCGATTCTCCGGATCCCGAAGTGCCTCTGCCAGGTCGTTGAGAAACAGCGCTGCCTGCCGACCATCGACCACCCGATGGTCCGAGGATAGCGTCAAGGTCATCATGGGCCGGATGCCGGGCTGGCCGTCGACCGGCACCACCCGGTCTGCGATAGTTCCGACAGCAATGATTGCGGCTTGCGGAGAACTGATGATCGCGCTGAAGGCATCGACTTTGTACATGCCCAGATTGCTGAGGGTGAAAGTCGCGCCCGCGACATCGGATGGACGCAAGCGGCCCGCTCGGGCCCGCTCCGTCATTTCCCCGCGTTGCCGAGCGATTTCACCCAGGGTCGCGGTGTTGGCGCGGGGAATTACGGCCACCACCACGCCATCCTCGACCGCCATCGCAATGCCGATGTTGATTTCCGTATGAAGATGAATGCCATCGGAAGTCCAGCTCGCATTCATCCGAGGATGGTTGACGAGGACCCGAGCCAGTAGCGCGACCAGAAAATCGGTATATGTGACCTTTACCCCCTGCGTTTTTTCGATCGCCGGAGTCAGTTTGTCGCGCGCTGCGACCAGTGCGCCAGCATCGACATCCCGGACGACGAAGAAATGCGGGACGCTCGTCCAACTGCGGGTGGTTCGCTCGGCCATGAGGCGGCCGGTCGGACCGACCGCTGGCATGGCGGATGCTGGCGGTCGAACCTCGGCCGGGGAAGCGATCGCCGCCAAGATATCCGCGGCCAGGATCTCGCCACCGGAACCCGACCCGCGCAATTGGCTGATCTCGACGCCGTGTTCTTTGGCCAAACGGCGAGCCTTGGGCGAGATTCTCGCGCCCAGCCCGGCGGGCTGTTCGGAGGCAGGTGAGGCAACCGGAAGCGGGCGGGGGAGCGAGACCACAGGCGGATTCGCTCGCTCCGCCCTTGCGGCCTCTGGGGGAGGAACTTCTCCGGGACGAACAATCCAGGCAATCGTCTGGCCGACGGGCACGACCGCGCCCTCGCGCACTCGGATACCGGCCAGAATGCCGTCGGCCTGCGCTTCGACCTCGAGCACAGCCTTGTCGGTTTCCACTTCGAGCAAAGGCTCGCCTTTTGAAACCGTATCGCCTTCCTTTTTTCGCCAGGCGACCAGCTTGCCGGTTTCCTGCGCCATTTCGAGAGCGGGCATGACTACGCTGAAGGCCATAAATTTCGCCCACGCCTAGGTTCGAGGTGCGAGACAAATTCTGCACCGAACGGAGGGTCCGAGACCCCGTCCCAGGCGAAACCTGGTCTGGGGCTCAGAACCTCGTCAGTCGGGTACGGTGACGCGCTCGCTGCGCGCGCTGCTTTCGATCATCTCGACGACCCGCTGGCTGGGCGCAGCTTCGTTTTCCCGCGTGGTCGCGAGCGGACCGTTCACGGTTACGTAGTGCGCGCCGGCGACCAGCAGTTCTTCCGCCGGGAAACGGGTGATGACTTCGTGGCCGGTCGGGGTGACGACGATTTCTTCCTCGATGCGGGCGGCGCTCCAGCCGTCGGTGGAGGGCCAAAACGTCTCCAGCGCGAACACCATGCCGGGCTTGATTTCGTGCGGATGCTCGAACGAGACCAGACGGCTGATCACCGGTTTCTCCCAGATTGCCAGACCAACCCCGTGACCGTATTGCAGCGCGAAGCAGGCTTCCTCGTTGGGGAAGCCGAATTCCTCGGCCTTCGGCCACACCGCGGCGATTTCGGCAGTGGTGCGGCCGGGGCGTACCAGCTCAATCGCCGCATCCAGGTAGTCGCGGCAACGCTTGTAGGCGTCCACCATGGCGTGCGAACCGTAGCCGATGGTGAAGGTGCGGTAATAACAGGTGCGGTAGCCCATGTAGGAATGGAGGATGTCGTAGTAAACCGGGTCGCCCGGGCGAAGCACGCGATCGGAGAAAACATGAGGATGCGGATTGCAGCGCTCGCCGGAGATGGCATTGACGGCCTCGACATATTCCGAGCCCAGATCGTAGAGAACCTTGCTCACCAGGCCGACGGCCTCGTTCTCGCGCAGACCGGGTTTCATGGTGCGGTAAAGCTCATCGTAAGCCGCGTCGACCATCATGGCCGACATGTTGAGCAAAGCGATCTCGTCTTGGGTCTTGATGACGCGGGCGTCGGACATGAGCTGTTGGCCGTCGACCACGGTGATTCCCTCGCGCTGCAAGGCAAACAGGACGGGCGGCTCGATGATGTCGATGCCCAGGGGCTCTTTGTGCAAGCCGCGCATTTCGAGCTCGATGCGGATTTTCTTGGCTACGTCTTCCGCGCGCCCCATCTCTGGCGACATGGCGCCCCGTAGCATGGAAATGCCGGGGCGGGAGCGGTCGCCGAGCCAGGGGCAGTTGAGTTGATGATGTCTGGCGGCTGAGCCGAAGTCCCACAGGATGGGCTCGTCGTTCTGGGGCAGCAAGGTGAAGCGATTGCACTTGTCCTGCGCCCAGGTGCCGATGTGGGTGGCGGTCAGGTAGCGCACGTTGTTCATGTCGAAACACAGCAGCGCGCCCATCTCGGAAGTCGCGAGCAGTTCCTTGGCGCGCGCCAGGCGCTCCCGGCGCAGGCGGTCGAAGTCCACTCGCTGTTCCCAATCCACTGCCATGCTACCGTGTGTTTTCAGTGCCACGACGCGCCTCCTGCTCCTAGGTTGTCATGCAGAGCCAAGCCGAGAAGCCAGGCCGCCGAAGCACCTGGCCGGGGACCGGGATCCTTGGCTTCGAACGGAATAATCGTCATGCCCGGCCACACATTGCCCGCGCGGCCTCGAACACTGACTTGTCGGTCGGCACGGTTGCATCTTCGAGCGGGGGAGAGAAGGGAATCGGGACGTGCATGGCCCCCATGCGTTTCACCGGCACGTCCAGGTCGTAGAAAGCGCCTTCGGCGATGACCGCGGCCAGTTCGGCGGTGACCCCGTAACGGCCGTAGCCCTCGTCGAGCACGATAACCCGCGAAGTTTTTTTTGCCGATTCGATCAGCGCTTTTTCATCGAGCGGCCAGGTGGTCCGCGGGTCAACGATTTCGGCGCTGACTCCGATTTGCTCGAGCATGGCGGCCGCGGCCAGCGCCACCTGCACCATGCTGCTGGTGGCAATGAGCGTGATGTCGGTGCCGGCGCGTTTCACGTCCGCCACGCCGAAGGGAATCGTGTATTCTTCGGCGGGCACCGGACCCCTCAGCTTATACATCATCTTGTCTTCGAAGAAGATGACGGGATTCTCATCTCGGATCGCGGTTTTCAGCAAGCCTTTGGCATCGTAGGGCGTCGAGGGCAACACCACTTTGAGGCCAGGAATGTGGCTGAACCAGGCATGCAGCGATTGCGAGTGCTGCGCCGCGGAGCGGCGAGTGGCGCCGAGCGTGGTCCGCATGACCATGGGCACTTTCCACTCTCCTCCCGACATGTAATGGATCTTGGCCGCCTGGTTCACCATCTGATCCATGGTCAGAGTAATGAAGTCCCCGAACATGATGTCGACGATCGGACGCAAGCCGGTCATGGCCGCACCGACGGCCACGCCGGTGAAACCGGCTTCCGAGATCGGCGTATCGACCACGCGCTCGGGGCCAAACTCCTCGAGCAGTCCCGACAAGACCTTGAAGGGAGTGCCCGCCTCGGCCACATCCTCGCCCAGAATGTGGACCGTCGAATCGCGGCGCATTTCTTCGGCCAGCGCTTCCCGGACCGCCTGGGCGAAGGTCAATTCGCGCTGGCCAGTTTCAGGCATAGACATCCTGCTCCACTTCCTCAACCCTGGGATAGGGCGCGGCTAAGGCGAAATCAACCGCAACCTGGATCTCGGAGCGGACTTCGGAGTGGATGCGATCGAGTTCGGCGGAATCGGCGAAGCCCTGCTCCAGGAGCCAGCGGCCGAGGCTCGCGATGGGATCACGTTCGGCCTTCCAGTCCAGTTCTTCCTGCTTCGAGCGGTAGTATTCGCGATTGATGTCGCCCACGTGATGGCCGGCGTAGCGGTAGGTGTTGCACAACAGAAACGCGGGGCCTTGGCCGGCGCGCGCCCCTTCGACCAGGCGCTGGGCCGCGGCATACACCTCCCGCACCTCCTGGCCGTCGACGGTTTCAGCGCGCAGCCCGAAAGCGGTGGCGCGAGCCTGGATGTCGCCGGCGGTGGTTTCGAGATAGTGGGTGTATTCGTTGTAAAGATTGTTTTCGCAAACGTAAATCACCGGCAACTTCCAGAGCTGCGACAGATTCATCACCTCGTAGAGAGAACCCTGGCCGAGCGCGCCCTCTCCGAAGAAGCAGACCGTGACCCGACCGTTCGCTAGGCGTTTGGCAGCGAAGGCCGCGCCGGTGGCGATGCCGACACTGCCCGCGACGATGGCATTGGCGCCCAGGTTGCCGGTTGCCGGGTCGGCGATATGCATCGATCCGCCCTTGCCGCGGCAGTATCCCGCTTCCTTGCCCAGCAATTCGGCAAACATGCGATCGGGCGATGCCCCCTTGGCCAGGCAGTGCCCGTGGCCGCGGTGGGTGCTGGTGATGTAGTCATCGGCGCGCAGCGCCTCGCAGATTCCTACCGCGATCGCTTCTTCCCCGACATAGAGATGTGCCAGCCCGGGCATCAAGGCGCGAGTGTAAAGTTCATTGACCTGCTCCTCGAACAGACGAATCGCCACCATCCGGCGGAACATACGCAACCACTGTTCGATCCCGGCCGCGGAGCTGATCGAAGGGTTGGCGGCTGCGGTCATTTGGAGACTCCGGACATGCGCGCCAATACCTCGAACACCACGGCGAAATCCTGCTTCGCCCAGCCCATGCCGCGAGCCGCGGTCAGGAACTCATTGGTGGCCGCCGTCGTGGGCAGGGGGACATCGAGCTGGCGCCCCAACTCCATGGCCAGCAACATATCTTTTTGCATCATGTTCACGTCGAACCAGGCCTCGGGAGGCTGTTCGAGAACAAAGGGGCCGCGGTATTGAATCATGGGCGAGGCCACGGCGCTGTGGGTGAGTACCTCGACCGCGGTTTGGCGTGCGATTCCGCTTTTTTCGGCAAGCAAGACGCCTTCCGAGAAGGCCAGCATTTGCACCGCAAGACTGAGATTGATTGCGATTTTCATGGCCAGCGCCAGGCCGTTATCGCCCACGTGGGTGACCTTCGGTCCGATGTCCTC
>Ga0182015_10004552_pt1 | contig 14847 bp, 10 predicted proteins | sample 712P3MmetaG_FD_120478 | JGI IMG/M metagenome (GOLD analysis project Ga0182015, IMG submission 120478) | Permafrost microbial communities from Stordalen Mire, Sweden - 712P3M metaG | ecosystem: Environmental > Terrestrial > Soil > Wetlands > Permafrost | place: Sweden: Stordalen | collected...
AGAATTCAAATGCAACAGCATTACTGCGCGCGAAATCCTCGACAAAGCATCAAAAGATATCGGCTCAGGAATGACGAAAGATCCTGAAGCCCAGGCACAGATGATGAAGGTCATGGGAGATGTGTATACCAGCCTCGGCCTCTATCCGCAGGCGGAAGCGCTGATGAGGCGGGCGATCAATATCCGCAGCCGAGTGCTTGGAGTGAACGCGCAGCAGACGCTGCAATCCAGGGCGGTCCTCGCGGATATTCTTGACGACGAGAGTCGTTTTCCGGAGGCCGAGAAGGCTGTGAGAGAGACGCTCGCCGCCCAGCAGCGATCCCTGGGCCCAGAGCATCGCGACACGTTAGACTCCACGTTGAAGCTGGGATCGATCCTCGCAGACGAAGGGCGCTATGCCGAGGCCGCGAAACTGAATCAAGCCGTTCTGGAATCGGCCGGGCGCAAGTTTGCGGGGAAGGCGGGACAGACGGGAAGTTCACCGTGGTGTGATAAACAAAACTGCAAGGGTTACGTTCCGTCCGGAAGATGTGAAAAAATTGATTTTCAACTGATGGGAGAATTGGGTGCCGAAAAAAGCCGCTCCCGGATGCCCTAGGAGCGACCGCTGCGATGTCGGCATACATTTGGGTTCAAAACTGAAATCGCGAAAACTCCGCCAAATCAATTTCTTCACGTCCTCCCGTCCCTGGGTTTCCAGATACGCAAAGCGTCGGCTTTTGCTGCAACCGTAGTCCTGATGTTGACCGCAGGAATACTGTCGTTGCCGTCAAAGTGCTGCACGGCTCTTTGAGCGAAACCGCACTTTGATTGTTCCGCGCTCCCTTTCCAGTTCGCCGTCTCTCACTAAACGGCCCAGAATCGTAATGATGGAAGCCTTCGGATTCTTCCCTGAGAACTTCGCTCCCATCGAGTAAGCGGACTTCAATACGGCAGCAGCAGAAATGTAGCCATCTGCGGCTTTGACGATAATGCGGATTGCGTCCGTTAAAGTGCGTTCCTCTTGCTCCGAACCATTCGTCAACGTCTTGAGCGTCGATATTGTTTGCTGAAGCTGCGCCCGCCGTTGCGCGATCCCCTCGGCCTCTGCATTCAGTCTTGCAAGCTCTTTCTCTGCAACGGAGAGAGCCTTCGTGTACTCATCACTTCCCATCAGATCGAATCCTCGTAACAAGGACGATAGCGCTGTCCAAGCAATATGTCAACATTTATATCAACATAGTTGTTATGTAAGTTCGTCGTTTGCTGGCATCCAAATCGCTACTGCGGGGGCTCCCGCCGCCTCGCTTCAACCAGCCCACAAAGGACGCTGGGCCGTTTTCGCCTCCCCCTCGTCGGGCCTGTTCCGGCCCAAAATAACCCTGAAATTAGGCGTGCTGCGGGCCTGCTTTCATTCTTGAGGAAGCCGAGAATCTTCTCGCTATTGAACGACGCGAATGACTGACGGCACAACAGGCTGCCCATTAAGCTTGTTTGTTTCTGTGAATGGCAAGGAGCCGATAGACGTGAGCGACGTTCCTGCAAAGTCTTGCGAGCGCTCCAGCCTGGGAAAGCACTGAAGTTACCGGAAACCCCGTTCACGGGAGATTCTCGTAGCGCTAGTTTTCGGAGGGCCTCTCAATGTGGTCCATGAAGACGCATTCTACCGGTCCCGTCGAGGGTACCAATCGCAAAACCAAGCTGCTCCTGAATCGCGGTGAAGATGGAGGGCTCGGAAGAGTCTGGTGACTGCGCAATCCCTTGCTGAGTGTTGACCGGCCCGTTGGACACCGGAGTAGCGGGTTCGTCTGGCGACCATTTCAATATAAGATCGTATTTCTCAGTTAGGCCTGTTTTGTCCACAACGGAGCGGCCTAGTTGCCGCATCAGCGCAAATGCCAGTGACCCCATGGGTAACCCCTCCATCTTGATATAGCGGCTTTGCCTGCCTAAGTTACCGTTGGGATATTTCTCACTGGGTGGTTTTGCGACCGCAAATTTAGGCCCCTTCTTTGAAACGACGAGATCGTAGACGGGAAGTTCTTTCATCTGGCGGTGTACCAACAACTTAAAACGGTCGACCAAAACAGGTTGCAGCATCTCCCTGACCTGATCGAAGGTTAGCTTGCGGTGGCCTGCGGGGACGCCTTCATGAATGGGCGATGTGCCTGCCCGAATGTCATCGGCACGGCCATAGCGATGATGCTCGTTAAGAGAAATAAAGGCTTGAGACCAAAATTCGGTTTGCGCAAAACATGGGACCCCCACCGCTGATGCTAATCGAACCATCAAACGCCTGAAAAGTCTGGTTATCGGTAAATTGCCTGTGGCGCCCCAGCCCGGGAGTTGAACTCGCTGATCGGCTGTTCCGAATTACTGCGGGGCGCCCTGTACAGGCGGAACGCTAAGCCATGAGGCCGTTATCTGGCGAGGTGGGGACCGTGAGCGGGTTGCACGATCGATGTGCCATGGCCGGGCGATCGATAGAGCCAGAAACCAATTGCGCTCAGCAGCGTTACGATGATGACCACACTGAGCAGCAATCGGATGATATTTGAAGGACAGAACTCTCTGACACGCGGCATACTCGACTTCATTTCTATCTACCGGAAGCTTGTCGCAAAGGGCAGCCTATTGGTAGATGGATTCCTTTGGGAGTCGAGCGCGAAGCACCAAGCCGGGTGCAGTGCTATAGCTGTCCGGCCCCCATGGCTCGCATTGATGATCGCTTTCTAAGTTCCGAAGCTCGACATCGACCGAGGCGCTGCCCACCGTCAGAAAACACGCTAGACATATGCTATCGAAGCTTGCATCCGCGTTGCGGCGGTGGGCGAATCGACGAAATACGAAAATCTGTTTTTCCATCGCATGTGTCCTTTGATAAAGGGTGCCATTCATTTCGTAGCAAAACTGATCACTTTTGCTCAGGGCCAGCGGTACCTCAAAACTGTTGCGGGCAGACTTGACTTGCGATTCGCTCAGGTGTCTTCTAACCTGCTGGCTTCGGCAGGGGCAGCGTTGCTGCCGAGTCTAACTAAGACAGTCTTGGTGAACTTCGAACGGCTGGGGTCGCGAATCCACAGATCTGGCGAATTTCGTTCTTTCCCTTGCTCACCCGTCAAGGATATAATCCGCGCGCCTACGCAGGTACGCCCTTGCTCCTCCCCCGATCGCGCGCGCGCCCACTTGCGTGGAGCCAACAAGGAGGATCCTTCCATGTCTGCCTTTCATAAACTTAGGACCTCAGGAAGCAACCTGAGGTCCTTTATCTGCCTTGCTCTCACTCTTCCATCCACATTCATGATCGCGACTGCGCCCCGGCTGGCGGCCGCTGAAGATGAACATCTCCCTGGCAAGCAATTCGCCTACGTCGCTGATCAAGGTTCCGGAAAAATTCTGGGATACGTCCTCAACAGCGCGAACGGTAAGCTAACGCCGGTGGCGGGTTCGCCGTTCAGCACCGGTAAGTCGGGATCCACCTCGGTCGCCGTAGATCCAGCGGGCAGGTTCCTCTATGCAACGAACCGATACGCAGGAGACAACGACATATCCGGCTTTCGTATTGATTGCGATAGCGGCAGGTTGACCCCGATCCCGGGATCTCCCTTTGCCTCGGGATCGGAGCCAACCGCGGTTACGATCGACCCGTCGGGCAGGTTCGCCTATGTGGCAAACCGTGGATCGAACAACGTTTCCGCCTACACCATCGACGAGAAGAGCGGACGATTATCGCCGGTGGCCGGTTCTCCCTTTGCGGCAGGAACTTTCCCCTCTGCGATCGTCGTGGACGCGCTGGGGAAGTTTGTTTACGTGACCAACAAGTCATCCAATAACGTTTCCGGCTACGCGATTAACAGCGCCACTGGAGCGCTCACTGCTCTCGCCGGGTCGCCGTATGCGGCCCAAAATTCACCGTCGTCCGTGGCCGTGGATCCGAACGACAGGTGGGTCTATGTGGCGAATCAAGGCTCGGACGATATATCCGGATATTTCCTCGATTCCACCACTGGCGCGCTCAGTCCGCTTTTTACGTCACCCCTTGCAGCGGGCGCCGGGGGGGTGAACTCGGTGACCGTAGACCCAAATGGCCAATACCTCTTCCTCGCGGGGTATGGTGGACTTTTCGTTTACAGCATTAATCAATTCCCACTCAGCGGGCAACTCACACAGATCTCAGGTTCACCCTTCGGCGGGGGAAACCCAAACTTCGTAGCGGCGGACTATACCGGCACGTTTCTCTACGCAGCCAACCGATCTTCGAACGATATTTCCGCGTATAACATCGGCTCGTCGGCGACGCTGACGCCCACTCCGGGTTCACCGTTTACCGCCGTGTCGGATCCCGTCTCGATCGCGTTGGTTCGCCCGCGTACCCAGCCGGTCTATTCTGCAACGGAAATCCCCGAAGCCGGAGCGGGGAACTTCGGAACGGTCACCAACATTATCGGATCGGGCATCAATAACAAGGGGGAGGTTAGCGGCACGGTGACGTTTGGCCCCCCTTTTGAGTTCTTCCAATTTGCTTTCATCTATGCCGCTGGAGTGAGCACGGGCATCTCGTTCGACCAGGGGAGCGCCGGGAATGCCATCAACAATAACGGCCAGCTAGTCGGCACCACGAATGAGGAACTCTTAACCGGATTCGGGGCGGGGCACGCGTTCATATACAACTACAGCGACGGTACAGAGATTGACATCAATGATCTCATGTCAGGGCAGCAAAGCGACGGATTGGCCATCAACAGCGCGGGAGACATCACGGGGTTCGTTTCCACCGGGACGTGCACCGCAGGTAGTATTAACCCCGTCTGCTTTGCACCGTGGCACGCCTTTGTTTACCAGGGATCGGGCCTGGTGGATATCGGCACCCTGGGCGGGACTTACAGTGCGGGCACCGGCATCAACGATCAGAACGAAATAGCCGGGGTCAGCTCGCTGGCGGGCAGCAGTCTGAATCACGTTTTTCTTTACGCGCAGGGTCACATGCGCGATTTGGGCGGGGTAGCCGGAGAGTCGTTCATCGACGCGGCGCTTAACAATCGTGGCGAGATTGTCGCCACGGCGACCAACTCAGCCGGCACGGAAAGCAGTTTTATTTACCGTGGGCATTCCTTTGAAAAGATCCCCTTGGTGGCCGCCGGTCTCAACAACAGCGGACACATTGCGGGCAGCCATACGGCCGGCAATGGGAGTAGTCATGCTTCCTTGTACAAAGATGGGAGGCTGATTGACCTGAACGATCTGGTTGATCCGTCCCTTACGTTCCTTACCAACGCTAGCGGCATAAGCGACAACGGCAACATTGTCGCCAAGGGCCTCAACGGGCATCTTTACGCGCTCACGCCTAGATGAACATAACCCCGCGAAAGGCGCGCTCAATGTGAACCCATTGGGCGCGCCGGATCGCCGGGCAGCGTGCGTTCCCGGTGCATTTTACAAATCCGCATGGGAATGCACTTGCGAAGTCACACTACACGGGACAGCTACATCAGTCGGGAAGCCAATTGGCGAGCTAACTCCGCTGCCCGATTCGCCTTTTCCCCCAGGTCCTTACTACACGGAGTATGCAGCACTGAACGGCCTGGCACTCGAAAGCAAAGACAGATTTCTCTATGTGGCGATCCTGCACTGACGATGCCTCATCAGTGCCCCGGGAAAAATGCTCCTGGCGGTCCGCAAGAAATGGATATGGATCCCTCGCACGGTGTCTGCAGGGCTCTGTTTACGGTGCTAGACCAGCTCGCGAAGCAGGCCGGTCACCCGAACTATTTTAGAAAATGGTGCAATAGGCAAGCTGTCACTCTGTCTCCTAACCACCCCACAGCTTCGTGCGAACACGATGCCTCGCAGTCACAGACACAATGCGGCAGGCAAAGCCTTCGGCTCTGCCTGCCGCATTTACAAAAACAACATTGTCCTACGAAGTTCCTCAGCTTTTATTGTTGTGGTTGCGAGCTCCAGCTCCAGGCGTCGGCCAGGACCTGGAAGTCGATTGGGTTGGTAGGTTGTTGCCCTCCATAGATGAGAACCGGCCCGGACTCCGCATCCGATGCCATGCCAAAAAAAGCGCGGCCGGGGGGCGTAGTGCCTGGTGAGACCGCTGTCCAGGTAGTTCCATTCCAGGCCCAGGTATCCGAGAGGTAGTTGATGTTCGGGAAGACGAGTACCGGTGCTCCACCGAACAGGAGGATCTGCTGGCCGCCGGCATCGTAGGCCATCCCCGATCCTGAACGGGCCGTGGGGCTGGTGGCGGGCAACTGCTGCGTCCACGACTTGCCATCCCAGGTCCAGGTATCCGCAAGCAGGCCGCTGGCGCCGGAACCGCCGAATAGAACCATCTGCCGGTGATGCGGGCTGTAGGCCATCGCGGGCGACTGCCGCGCTGGTGGAGTGGTCGAAGACACCTTGTCCGTCCACGTATAGCCGTTCCATACCCAGGTGTCCGCAAGCACTCCGCTTCCGTTGAATCCTCCAAACAGAACCACTTCGTCACGACCCTTGTCGTACGCCATGGCATGCGCCCATCGGGCTGGAGGACTGTTGGGGGGAAATACCTGCTTCCATTGCCCGTTCTTCCACACCCAGGTATCAGCGAGTGGGGCGGTGCCGTCGTTGCCGCCAAACAGAACTACCTGGTTTCGCGACTCATCGAACGCCATTGCTGGCAGCGTCCGCGGAGAAGGGCTGGTGGCAGAAAACTGCTGGGTCCACACTCTCCCGTCACCCAGCCAGGTATCGTTGAGGAGGTCGGCAACAAAGTTAAAGCCGCCGAATAGGAGGAACTTGTTTGACCCGGTCGCCGCCATTGCAGGCCCGGTGCGGCCGGTTGAGGGGCCAGTGGCTTTCCAGTTCGACCCATCCCACAGCCAGGTGACGCCGGCCAAGGCGTTGCCGGCAGTCGTTATGTTGATCGTCACCGGCATCACCGCGCGCTGCTCTGTCGGGTCATAGGCCATGGGGTTCAAAGCAGACGGAGCGACCTGTGGAGACTCCTGTACCCAGTTCGCGCCGGTCCAAATCCAGGTCTCCGTTGTGGTGCTCCCATAGGTCATCACCACGATTGCCTTTTGGGCTGCGTCGTAGGTGCCGCCATAGAGGCCGTTCCCGGCCGGAGGCCTATTTTGCGGGCTTTGCTGCGTCCAGTCGCTGCCATTCCAGACCCAGGTCTGTCCCACCTCCGGATACCCACCGAAAAAAACCATCTGTTGTTTTGCGAGGTCGTACGCGAGCACACCGGTTCCCCCCGAAGGGCTGTGCGATGGGGAGAGCTGCGTCCAGTCATTTCCGTCCCAGGTCCATGTCTGCGAGTTCGGGTTGCCATTGTTGTCGGTGCCGCCAAACTGTAGCAGCCGTTTTAGTCGCGGGTCATACGCCAAATACCCGGCGGCCGGAGGGCTGCTGGAAGGGAACTTCTGCGTCCAATTGCAACCATCCCAGATCCATGTCTGGGCTGAGGAAAGGGAAGTCTGGTCCGTAAGAAAGACGATTTGCTGTCTGATTGGATCGTAAGCCATGGCGCCTGAGTAAAAGCCTGGGCTGTTCTGGGGAAACTTCTGTATCCACCCCCTGCCTTGCCAGATCCAGGTGGAGGGCGACCCATTCGGGAGCGCAACCACTTGCACAACTTCGTGCCGTGCTTCGTCGTACGCGATTGCCGAACCGGATTCAGGCAGAGACTTCTGGGTCCAGTTCTCGGTTGGGGCTGCGGTTGCAGGTCCGACTGCCAGGAGCATGCAGAAGAGACCAAGGGCAGAAATACACGACCAGTGACGCATAGGTACCTCGTTCTTTTGGTTCTATTTTCTTTGCGTGGGGGAAGCGCAGCCATACGATAGTCCTTCGCAAAAGATGGCGTCAACGGGATTTAAAAAGTGAAAGACAGATCGAGCCCTTTTTGGAAAGGCGTGGGGATGCGGGACCAGACGAAATGACCCCTTAACTCTGAATGCGGGTCAGTTTGGACTGCCCGCATCTCCCTGAAAGGCCGACCCGGGACCTCCACTCTTCGGGATTGTGGGCGATTCGAGTGCATGGCCATGATGCACCAATTGCGACAGCGGATCGGCTAATTCACTTCGGGCATTGCAATCACCCGCCGGGCTGTTGAAAACTACAAACGCCGGATAATACGGAGAGGGATAAGCGCTGGAGTCATTCGACTATACTCTGCGTATTCCTCGCCGAACGCCTGATAGAGGTAGTGCTCTTCGATTCGAACCTTGCGCCAGTATGCTACCGCGGCAAGGACCACCCCAAGTAATGCGCACAGTCCGCCAAAGACCATCGCGGTCCCGACGAACATTCCCAACATCGCCGTGTAGATGGGATGCCTCACCAGGCGGTATGGTCCTGACCGAATCAGTTGATGGTTGCCCAAAATCGCGATGACTCCTCGCCAGTAGCGCCCGAGGTGAAATCGAGCCCAAGTGGCGAGGATGAACATGGCGACCTGCAATATGAGGCCCGCTGTGGTCAAGGTCGTCGACGCCGGCAGGAAGCGGTGCGCGAGTCCTGGAATGTGCGGGAATATTTGCAGAAACAAAAATAGAAATGCCGTGTTCACGAGAATCTCGTGAATGAAACGTGAACCTCGTGATTCCGAACGTGCAATCGTGGAATCGCCAATGGATGCTCGGCTCCAGTAAAGCGCAAATGCGATCCACAAGCCAAAGGAAGCAAGAAGCGGATAGTGAACGGCCCTGAGCACGGCTTCAAAGTGTTCGCGCCTAAGCCAGATCAGGGAGCCAAGAACAAGGATCAGCAGGATCGTCGCGAGGCTATTGACCGCTTTTCGGCCTGACCCTTGCTGGGCGGCCGGAATGAGTTCAGGCTTTGCATCGCCGGATCGATTTGGGACCTTCAAGTTTGCAGCTTTTCGGTTCCTGTGTTCTTTAATTTTGGCGATCATGCCGCGGATGAACCTCTCCTGCATACTTCCGAATGGTTGATCCGTAGTTAGGTATGTCCAAGTTGCACCCCGGTCCATCGGACTGAGGCCAGATGCCCGGGTCGCCGCCACGCGTTTGGCAATTTCTTCGTCGATGGTGTGTTCGAACTCCTCGAATATTCGGTGAACTGTCTTTAGGTAGTAATGAAGCGGGTCTTTGCCGCCCAACGATACCCACTGGGAGCCATCGCGCAATTCCGCGACCGCCTCGAGATGTTCGGCCCAGAACTCATCGATGGTGGCTAGGGATATCAGTCTCTCCAGTTCGGATGAAGAGGGCCTTTTCCCGCTGAGGATAGGCTGCCGCCTTTGCTGGACGGCTTGCCGCTGCCCCTCAATCACGTATTCATATTTGGCAAGGAATTTGCGAGTCTCGAGATGTTGGCCTTCGATGAGCCGCTGAATGCTCTCAGGAGTGTGGTGGAACTCGGAATCGCTGATGCCATACTTTACAAGCAGGTCATCTTCGAGCGAGACGAAGAATTGGGAACTGCCCGGGTCGCCCTGGCGTCCAGCGCGCCCTCGTAGCTGATTATCTATGCGGCGACTCTCGTGCCGGTTGGTTCCGAGTATGAATAATCCTCCCAAACGATCCACACCTTCACCTAATCGAATGTCGGTGCCGCGTCCGGCCATATTGGTGGAGATCGTAACGGCTCCAGCTTCGCCGGCTCGAGCAATGATCTCAGCTTCCTCTTCTTCGTTGCGTGCGTTCAGAACATGGTGAGGAATATCCGCAAGTTGAGCGCTGAGACGCTCCGACTCCAGCACGCTGCTGGTTCCTACCAGCACAGGCTGACCAGTTTCGAGGATGCGCCGCACTTCGACTGCTACAGCTTGCTCTTTCTCTGGCTTGGTGGCGAATATCCTGTCTGGCAGGTCGACGCGGATGTTGGGACGGTTAGGAGGAATCACCTCTACTTCGAGCGAGTAGATGGAATGAAACTCGTCTGCCTGAGTCGCTGCCGTCCCGGTCATGCCGCAGATCTCGGGGTAAAGCGAAATCAGATTCTGGAGGGTGATGGATGCAAGAACCTTCCCCTGCGCCTTGGGCACCACTCCTTCCTTTGCTTCAAGTGCGGCGTGCAGACCGGCAGGCCACCGCCGCTCCTTCACGATGCGTCCCTTGAACTCATCGATGGATTCGATGGACCGGCTTTGAACCATGTAGTCGATGTCCCGGCGCAGAAGTGTGCGGGCGTGGATGGAATCCTGAACGGCAATCAAAAGCCGCAGGTTCTCCTCGGCAAATAGATTGGGGCAACGGAAGGCTTCTTCCACAGCCTGAATCCCGGCTTCGGTGAGGGCAATGTTTCGAGCGTACTCATCGTAGGTAAAATGCAACGGATGTTTGAAATGGCGAGTCAGCTGGTCGACGCGACCAGCTAGCGTAGCTTCCGCTGGCTGTCCGCCCGCGAGCACTAGGGGAATGCGCGCTTCATCGATCAGGATGGAATCGGCCTCGTCGACTACCGCTGCTGCGAACGGTCGATGCACTTGGTCTTTGGGGTGGAGAGCGGTCTGGTCACGAAGAAAATCGAAGCCGATCTCATTGGCAGTGGCATAAGTGATATCGCAGGCATAGGCTTGCTTCCTCTGGCCACAGTCCATGTCCTGCTGGATGCATCCGACGGAAAGACCAAAGAACGAGTAAATGGGCTTCATCCATTTGGCGTCCCGACGGGCGAGGTAGTCGTTCACCGTCATGACGTGAACGCCGTTGCCCGCCCGTGCCAGCCAGACGACTGCCGGAGCGGCGCTGAGCGTCTTGCCTTCGCCCGTTTGCATTTCGGCGATCTTTCCATCGGCGAGGGCAAGTGCACAATGGAGCTGGACATCGAACATCTTGAAGCCGAGCAGGCGCTCGGCTAGAACTGCCGTCACAGCAAAGGTTTCAGGCAGTGTATGAGCGTCTCTGGCAGCAGCTTTCAAGTCCTCGTCGGATACCCCATCGAGTTGACCGCGGCGGGAATCGATCCAGTCAATGGACTTCTTACGGTACCCAAGCGAGAGCGGTCCGATAGGCAAACACTTAGACAAATGGCGCACGTGGCCCTCCTGTCCAGGCGGTACAGAGTTATCTTTTTGAATTTCGCGGATTACATCTGGACGAGAGAGGAACGGGTGGGAGGGCGCTCGTAGACGGAAGGCCAGAAGAACCCATTCCTCTGAGGAGCACTGTAGTGTGATGGGATGGGAGTTGACGTTTCTTCCCAGATAATAGGCGGCTTCAGGTTGGAGAGTTGCTGCTCACAATGCTGCTCTGACAGGTATAAAAGCACTTGAATCTCAGCGCCGCGTTCCGTTCGCACGGACGGGACAGCGTATCCCGATCCGAGAGCGAGCATTGCGGCGAGGATCCAAATTGCGTGAAGCCGTTTCATGCGCAAATAGTATTACACAAGCCGCTCGGCACTGGCCTCGCCTCACAGCTTCGGTGGCGTCGCGGCTGTCCCTTCGGGACTTGTGTTGATTTCATGGTTTCGGGACCGCGGTGGTTGCTATTGCAGTAGCAGTATGGCGTACAAGATTCCCAACCCTTGCACGTCGTGCCCTACGGACAAGTCTAATGATTGGGCGACGAAGGAACTGATGACCTGGAATACGACATCTCCGTGGCGAGTCGGACAATGAAGAAGACCATAGGTTCCACCACTTCTTTTGAGCCGGAGCCGGTTTGTTAGACAAGTGATTGCCGTCAATTGACGCGCTAAGCCTTCACTGAGAGACCATGGCCAAGCCATCTCCGCCCCAAGGGACGGTCCCGTCTGGCCACTCATTCTCAGCTGGTGTTTGCCCACCCTTCTGATTTGCGGGGGGTGCGCATCGCCGTGGATAGCGGAGTGGACGTTTTGGCGCATGCATCACCAGCTCGATTGGCTGAACGATAATGCAGGAGGGCGACTGAAACGCTCGGAATGAGGTGATTCTGTGGCCACGAGTGTCGGAGACGGGCGATATGCAGCGGACTTCGGGCCTTTCGATGGGCGCTCTTGGTTTAATACGGCCCACCAAGGGCCTTTGCCCAAGGTGGCCGTCCAGGCTGCGCAGGAATGTCTGTCACAACGAATACGGCCAAGTGAGATTCGGGACGCAGATTTCTTCGAAGTGCCACAGCGGCTGCGAGATGCTCTCGCCGGCCTGATCGGAGCGGCGTCTGCTGACATCATCCTGGGTAACAGCACGAGTTACGGACTCGATCTCCTGGCGAACGGGATTCGGTGGGAGAGGGGCGACGAGATACTACTGGTGAAAGGAGATTTCCCGGCCGACATCTATCCGTGGTTTGTCCTTCGAGAGAAAGGCGTTGAAATCCGATTCTGCGAATTCCTTGGGCCCGTTATCACGGCCGAGGGGCTGGAAAAGGAGATTTCTGGAAAGACGCGTCTCTTTTGTACTTCTTGGGTCAATTCGTTTACAGGACATGCTATCGATGTCGCTGCACTTGGGCGCGTGTGCCGAGATCGAGGCGTATTGTTTGTCCTCAACGCGTCGCAGGCCTTGGGAGCATGTGTGCTCGACATCCAAGGCACGGCCGTCGATGCGGTTACCTGCTGTGGCTACAAGTGGATGTGCGGCCCTTATGGAACGGGCTTTTGCTGGCTCACGCCGCCGTTGCGGGAATCCCTGGTGCCGCAGCATGCTTACTGGCTCCCGATGCAGGCTGGGAAACCATTGGACCAGATGCGTGACTGCACACTCCGTCAGGATCTTGGGGCAAGGGCCTTGGACATATTCTGTACTGCCAACTTCTTCAATTTCGTTCCCTGGACTGCCTGCTTGAATTACATTCTCGACGCAGGACCTGAGCGCATTGCGGTCTACGATCAGCAGATCGTGGAGAAGGTGGTCCGAGGACTCGATCGAGATCGATTCGAGCTGCTCAGCCCGGAAAACGGAGCTTCCCGTTCTCCTTTAATCGTGATTCGACCACTGAACCTGCATGACGGATTGCAGTGGCAGCAACGTCTGGCTCGCGCAGGAGTCGATGTTGCTGTCCGCGAAGGCAATCTGCGAATTGCTCCGCATCTTCACAACACAATGGCCGATGTGGATCGGCTGCTCACCGAGCTGGCTTCTTAGCTTTTGTGCTGCTGCAGGCCTGCTATGCTCTCTCCAATCCCCATTTTGGTGCAATTAGCTCGATATCTGCTTTCACTCTAGACCCCACGCGGGAAGGATAAGCGGGCAACGTGCCTACAATCCCGTTTTCCGCGCGACTACAGCATTTTCACTTCTGGTGTATACAAGGCAACCGCTCTCGACGCGGCTTTTCCTCAAGAAAAGCCGCACTTCCCTGAACCCGACTGTGCAGAGTGGAAGTGAAAATGCTCTAGACAGTCGCTAGTTTTCTGAGGGCTTATGGATGTGGTCGATGACCAGGACCTTCACCGGTCCCTTAGCCGCCTCAACCTTCAACCCAAGCTCCTCCGGCAATGCCCGATCCATCGGCGGCATAGGATCCAGATCGTCGGCATTCCGGTCCCGGTCCCATCGGCCCTTGTACTTCAGCACAAAATCGTAGTTGCCCATCAACCCCGTCTTATCGATCACCGGCCGCCCAAACTGCCCCGTGAGCATCCCCACCAACTGGCCCATCGAGCACCCATGCCCAATAAAGTCGTACCCCTGTCCATCGTTCTTCTGACCGAGCGCCGGTACCGGACGGTCTGCAAAGATCTTCAACTCGTCCGCCGACGGCGGCATCGAGCCCCCCGCGCCCAGCTTCGGGCCGCCCTTCGCCAGCACCAGGTTGTAGACGTCGCCTTCCTTCGTCTCCCAGTGCGTCTTCAGCCTGAAACGCTCCTCCAGCAGCGCCTGCAACATATGCTGCTGCTCTGCCCACTGCTGCTCCTCGGTCAGCGCCGCCATCTTCGCATCCGCCTCGCTATCACCCTTGGCTTCGATCATAAACACCGTCGGCAACGGCCACTTCGGGGCGCCCACAATCTGAGATTCATACACACCATATGCGTAGCTGATCAAGCTTTCGATCCGCCAGTTGATCACCCGCAACGTTGTCGTGTGCGGGACAAACTGACCACTCATCGTTATGCCGGCGTTCGCGTCAACATTCTTGTTCTCCCGCACCGACGCCACATCGAACGTCATCGTTGCCACATACGGAGCATTTGCCGGCAAGGACGATGTGGGTGTAGTTGCCGCGCCTGCTTGCCCCAAGGAAGAAAGCAGTGGAAGGGCCATCAGGCCAGCTGCAACGAACAGAGGGATGACACCAGGGTTCAATTTTGGAAGGGCACGCCCAGTCATCACCTAAACAACCCCGCTCCGAAACGAACACCAGAATACTCGGTTGCACACGACTTGTGCCCACGAAAGCGGGTTCGGTAACTTGAGGGTTGGGCGGGAGCAAGTTATCGAAAACCCCGTTTTGCGCCAAGAGCAATGATCGTGATAGCTGATGAGGTTTAAAATCGTCTCGAGATGAGAAAGCTCTTCTTGCCGACCCTGGTTCATCTAAGCAGCATCCTGACCATTCTGCTGCTTGCCCCCAGTGCCGCAGCAGCCCAGGCTGCAACGGAATCGGCACCACGTTGCGGGGGATGGGAGCTGCTGAGTTCGCATCCTCTTTCCCAACTTCCGCACAGTATTCAATCTACCTTGCGGCAAGCGGTGAAGCCCGGACTACGAGCGATCATTAGCGATCCCGGCATGGGTATGGGCGATGCTATATCGGACACCGTTCCCCTTAATGCTGTTGAAGTTGCTCGAACCGCAGGTCCAAGTGTTCTCTATATCGTCGCGTGGGATGACCAATCTTTTGGCGTCAACGGATTCAACTGGATCATTGAAATTACCCCGCAGGGGGCGTCCAACCTCCTCAGTCCTCACGCCTCATCTCTGGCGGGGGGCTTCGGAGTCGCGGTCTTGGGAACAAAGGTGGAAAGATATCCAGAGCT
>Ga0182015_10004553_pt1 | contig 14843 bp, 12 predicted proteins | sample 712P3MmetaG_FD_120478 | JGI IMG/M metagenome (GOLD analysis project Ga0182015, IMG submission 120478) | Permafrost microbial communities from Stordalen Mire, Sweden - 712P3M metaG | ecosystem: Environmental > Terrestrial > Soil > Wetlands > Permafrost | place: Sweden: Stordalen | collected...
AGCGTGCGATGAATTCTTTGCTGTTCACCAGCGGGGTGACCGCGCCCGGGACTATGGGGATGTCGGTGCGCCCGATGATTTCCATCAGGCGCAGAGCGTGCTGCACTTCTTCGTCACGCCAAGCATCACCGGTGAGGACGGTGATGCCCAGCACATCGGTGTGCGGCGATTGGATTAGCGTGAGAATGGCCTGCATATCGGTGCCGCCGGGGCCGGCAGCATCCTGATCGATTATCACTTTGCGTTTTTCCTGCGCTGCCGCAGGAAGCACAACCGCCGCCAGTAGAAGGGCCAAACAGATCCAGCGCATTTTTGAAGGAATCATCGAGTCACCGGTAGTTAGAAAATTGAATTCTCAGTCGACCCCGAGTCGTAAGATCAATACATGATCGTTCGGGTCAAATGATGGGGCCAGAACGTGGTGTGATAATGAGTCCAGATGCGCGCATCGACTTGCGGAATGATTATTTGCATATCGTGCGGGCGCAGTTTATTGATTTCCTCGCGCAACAGCGCGGTGGCGTAGAGGGTGTGCGCGCGAATCTCGATTTCCTGAGTGCTGTCGCGCGGAACCATTTGATAGGTGTTGATAGTTTTCTCCAGCGCCGGAGAATAACTAAGGATGTTCAGCAGGCGCAGCCCGGCGGGAACGATGTAATCGGCGAGCGCGGACAACTTCTCGGGGTCTTCCAGTTTGAAGCCGCCGCCGGCATGCAGGCTGGAGTACAGCATCCATACTCCGAGTTGCGCGAGCTTGTAGATTTTGATCTCGGCGCCATCATATTTGCTCACATCGTGAAAGCGCGGAAATTCCGCCACCAGCTTATCGACCAGGCCGTTGCCGTCATCATAGCAGCGCGGCGACGCCGATTTCACAAAATTGGAAAACCGCCCGCCGTATTTGGAGGCCAGCACCGCGCCCACCTGGTGAAGAATGGCTACGCGTTCGTCGAGCATGGGCATTTCGATGTTGCCGCGGAACAGGGCGGCCAAGTCCATTTTGGAGATCTTGGCCAGGCAGTTGCCGTCGAGGAAGGGAATACCCGCGTCGATCGCGCGTTTGATGCAGGCGAACATGGCGTCGGAATCGGACCAGTGTTGCCCGGCGTAATCGACCTGGAATTTCTGGTGGGTCTCGAAATCGGTAAACGCGAAATCGATGCAGTCGCCCACCATACTGAAATCGACGGCCATTGCCGGGTCTTTACCGACGCCGAACGGAAGCGAGAATTCGGGCATGGGCAGATCCTCGTAAGCCATCCAGCCGGCGACTTCGACGATCTTTTCGACGCGGGTGTGAACGTCGCGGGAATTCTGGATTACTGGCACCAGGCTATCGAGCACCGGGCTGCCAATCGGGAGAGGCCAGCGTATCGGGCGGTCCACAGGTTTATTCTGTCCTTTCCAAAAAGCAACCGCTGGGAACGAAACGCTTCCAGCGGCTGTTACGGCGGCTACGCTTCGCAGAGTTTTCAGGAAGCGCCGCCGCTCACCGTTTGCGCGTTCCATGGGCGGCTACTGTCCCGCTAGCCGCGAAATCACCAGATCGATGAAGCGGCGGTCGTCCACGTCGGTGGCGACTTGTACGTTCGGTTCGACCTTGTCCACCGCTTCAATCCACAGATGGCCGTCGTGGGGGACGTTTCGTTCGACTTCGTTGCGGCGGTTGGCCACGGTCTCACCGCGAGTGAATTCGCCGCGAGTTTCGACGTCCACGCGGAATGCCTCGGTTTTCAATATCGTGGAGTCTATCGCCTGGCCGACAGCCAATGGATCGTACATTTCCGCGCCGGTCCCTCCAAATTGAAGCGACCGGCCAACTATATATCGAAGTACGCCCACGGCGGCGTCGTTGGTTGGGCCGTGGGTCTGGGCCAGCTTAGCGAGATCCGCGGGAGTGAAGAGAGTTTTGTTGCCGACGTCGAGGCCGACCATGGTCAAGCGCCAGCCCGCTTGGAAAACGATCTGGGCAGCTTCCGGGTCACCGAAAATATTCGCTTCAGCGGCCGCGTTCACGTTGCCTCCGGAGATCGATCCGCCCATCAGGATTACTTCTTTCACCAGCGGCACGATTCCCGGGTCCTTTTGAATGGCGAGGGCGATATTGGTAAGCGGTCCGATGGGCACCAGGGTGATTTCGCCCGGAGCTGCGCGGACCATCTCGATGATCAAGTCGGGCCCGAATCGTGGATCGGCGTGGCACTTGCTGGCGGGCAATTCGACGTCGCCCAGGCCATTGCGCCCGTGCCAAAATTCGGCGGTCACCAGCTTATGGAAAAGGGGATGCTGCGCGCCGCCAGCGATGGGCACATCGCACCGGCCCGCCACCGAAGCCAGGCGCAGCGCGTTTTCGAGTCCTTGCGCGGCGGTGACGTTTCCCGGCACCACAGTCACGGCCCGAACGTCTAATTCCGGCGACTTGAAGGCGAGCAGCAGCGCCACGGCATCGTCCGTGCCCGGATCGGTATCGATGATTACCTTGCGTGGTGGCGCGGCGTGCGCCGAAAGCAGTGCGAGTGCCGCTAGAAGTTGAAGTGATAACAGCTTAGCTGCGAAGCGGGAGGCCCAGGAAATGTTCATGTTTTTTCGCTCGTTCGGAGCAAAAACGAAAAGCGAGGAGAGCCCGGCGCCATTCACATGTGAACTGCGCTTGCGGCTCGCGTCGAGCCCGAACTTGCGCTCGAGATCAAAAAACAGCGTAGCGTTCGCTCCCAAGGAAAGTCAAGGCAAAAGCCGTCCCGCAGCGAAAGCCCAGTGAAAATACGGAGCACTCGGACGATCCGTTGCTGTACCGGACAGGCGGACCGCTCGCAAAAAAACGCCCGGAACCCAATATGCGCGTGGGCTCCGGGCGTTGTACGCGAATGAAAGTCGACGCGAGATGCGCGCGCCGGTGACGGAAGTCTAGTTTGCCTTCTTTTTCGCCGCTGGTTTGGATTTTGCGGGCGCGGCTTCCGTGTGCGGATTCCAGAATTCGGGGTCCGAGGTGACCCATTCTTCCGGCGGGTAGCTCATTCCGGTATCGACCGCGAACAAATTGGATTCGGAGGTGTCGACTGCATCGCGGCCGAAATCGATCATTTTCTTGTGGTTTTCCTCGCCGATAGCATCCTTGTAGGCCTTGCCGTGAGCGTCGTCGGACTGGTCCTCTTCCGCGAGCGAGTGCATCGGGATCATGATGATGTAGGTGCCCGAGGCCCCTCCGGCGACGAGGTGGTAAACCGCGTAATGCTCTTTGACTGCGGCGGTTTTGTGGGCTGCAGCGACGATCTTTCGAAGTTCCTTGTACTCGTCGACGTGTCCCGGCTTCAGGTGCACCGATGACACATCGAAGTAGCGGATGCCCGGAATCGGTGCATCGATGTTGTAGCTCAGCTCCGGTTCCAGGGTCATGACCAAGGTGCTGGTCCCCGACAGCAGCTCCCCATCCTTAGCGTTCAAGGAGTCGAGCTCGTTGGAGAGTGGTTTATTTTTCGCGACCGCGTTGTTATCGGCTTCCCACGCCGCAAACGAATCGTAGCCGATCAGAAATACTACGCGGTGTTCGCCGGAGAGAGCATTGGCTGCGATGTAATGCGATCCCCACTTTGCTTTGGCGAGTGCCTTCGGGATTGCTCCCTCGGTGCCCTGATGCGCGGCTTCTTTGCCCGGCTTGACCACTTCGCGATCGACCACCAGAACTTTCGGCGGGCCCATGGTGGTTTCTTGCGCGCGAAGGATTGAGGCTTGCCCCGCTGACAGAATGGAAAGTACGAACAATCCGGCCTGCAACTTTCTCATCATTCTTTCTCCTCTCAAATCCCCAATGGTGGGGTCTCGCCGGATCGCAAGACGTTCGAACTCTCCGTAGGTTAGGTGATGGCCCAAGTACTGCGGAGGCGTCCAGGCGAGAACGCGGAGAGTGTATGCCTGGAATGGGGAAAGTCAATAAGTCTAGTCACAAAGGTCGTACCCTTCTGTGCTCAGCTCGATTGGGGCGCAAATCCAAGGAGAAGGGCGAGGGTATACAATACGGTTGGCCGGGAGCGGCAGAAGAAAATCCCGCGCTAATCCACCCGTAGGTGTCCCATGACCCCCGTCGAAACCGTCCTGCAGTTTCTGGAGCGCATCAACCAGCGCGATGCGGAGAAGGTGGTTGAGCTGATGACCGAGGACCACCTGTTCGTCGATTCGTTGGGCCAAACGGTGCGTGGCCGCGAGCAGATGCGAGCCGGTTGGCGAGGCTATTACGCATTCTGTCCGGACTATTGGGTTTCGCACGAGGAGATCCTTCAAAACGGAAACATGGTCGCCGTATTCGGTTCGGCAGGCGGCACCATTGCCGCGAATGGCAAGCTTCCGTCCGAAAATAAATGGCGGACCGCAGCGGTGTGGCTGGCGGTGGTGGAAAATCACCTGGTGAAAGAATGGAGGGTTTACGCCGACAACAAGCCGGTGTACGACATCATGGCGAGATCCAAAGCGCACCCGCAGCAATAGGCCCAACCGGCTGGCCGCAAGCACGCCGGGAGTGACGCGGATTTCGTTCTACTTTTTGGCTACGGGTTGAAGCGCGGCGCGGACCACGGAAATCTTTCCGCCGGCCTGGGTGCGAAGGAAGTACAACGAACCATCCTGGGTCGCGCCAATCAGGGACCCCATTTTATTGGTGGCGACTAGTTCCGAGACGGCGTTTAGCGAGGCGTCGTAGACTCGGAGGTCGGTGTAAAACTTGCCGAACTTGTCCGAATTGGTCAGTTCCTCGGCGACCAATTGGCCGTTCGGCAGGCTGGCCAGGTTGCGCAGAGCCGGTGAAGCTTCCAGTCGCGGAATTGCGCCCGGTGCGCGATCGGTTTTGGTTATTGTCTTGAGGTTTAGCTCTTTCCCGTTTGCGTCGAAAAAGCGAAGGTCGAGTCCGCCGGGAGACGCGTATACAAGCCGCTTGTCGGTGGCGTCCCACACCAAAACTCCCGCACGATTGGCGAAGCCGTAGGATCTAACAATCGCGCGATCACCGAAGGAGCGCAGTATTTTCCCCTCTTTGGTGATCGCCACCAAACTCAAACGGTTTTGGGGATCTAAACTAAGGCCGAAGATGGTGCCGTCCGGCGCGATCATGATGCGATTGAGCACCGCGTGAATCGAACTGGAGGAGTCCTCCTTCAGTTTTCCGTCTGCGGTCAGTTCGAAAATCGCGAGCTTGCGTTCGGCGAGGTACAGATGGCGCTGCGCGTCGCATGCGTAGCACTCGGGGTATCGCGGAAGGGAAGTCTTGGAATCGGCGAGCAGCAGTTTGCCGGCAGGATCAAACGCTTTTAGGCCGCTGCCGCGAATGCCTGCATACAGCGTGCCGTCGGGGCAGAGCGCCAGGCCGGGGGCGTTATCCGCGGTAGCCACGCCGAGCGGAAATTCGGCCTGCTGGACCAGGGTGTAGCGAGTGAGGGGCGCGAGAGGCGCGGGCGGCACAGGGGCAGCCGGCGGCTGCTGCAAGAAGCTGGCCGCAAGCAAAACCAGAAAAGCCGGTATCCCAAGAAGCCTAGCACTGACGTCTTCCATCATATCTCCTCGATATCCTTACGCCGGTTTGGTGACGTAGTTGAGCAGGAGCAACGCGCCCATCCCCGCCACGGGTAGCATAGCGCGAAGTATGCTGAACTTTTCACCGCTCAGGTTGTAGTCGATCATTTCCCAAAAGGCGCCAACTACCGCGGCCGAGGCCAGCAAGAGCGTAAAGACCCCGCCACTGGACTGTTTGGCCGGGGTCAACACTACCGGGATGGTACTCCCGCAGATCGCCACCACCACAACAATCATCACCGCAGTCAGCGGGCCCTTGTTCATCCAGCCGTTGGGCTCTCCGGATATGCCGAAGTGCGTGGCGATGCGCTCCGGCAATTCATTCCAAGAGGAGACGAACTTGGCCATCAGCGCGGCGGCCCCGATCCACGGCAACCAGAACAATACTTTGAGCGGTATCATGCGATCTTTCCGGCACTTCATTTAAGCACGGGAAACCGGCGCGGAGGGCGTTAATCCCCTTTGAAAGCGGGCCTCGCGCCCAATTAGACAATGGTAACCGGGGCTGTCCAGGAACGCCCCTTTTACCGAGCGCAACTGCAGTTTCCGGAGGGCGTGTTATGGTAAGAGCTCGGTCGACTTGGCGGTGTTCGACTCTTCGCGTTCTCGCGCTGCAGCATGGACCATAGGAGGGATTTTGCGCGTTTTAGTCACCGGCGGTGCGGGCTATATTGGCAGCCACGCGGCGCGCCAATTAGCGCGAGGCGGACACCAGGTGAGAGTTTTCGACAACCTGGCGAATGGCTATCGCTTTCTGTGCCGCGATTTCGATTTCGTGCAGGGCGATCTCCGCGACGCGAAATCGGTGGCGCCGGCGGTAGCGGGCATGGACGCGGTGATGCACTTTGGCGCGTTAGCCAGCGTCGCGGAATCGGTGGAGCACCCGCGAAGATATTTTCAGAATAACGTGGACGGCACGTTGCAGCTCCTGGATGCCGTGCTCGACGCCGGTATTCAGAAGTTTATTTTCTCTTCGACCGCCGCTGTTTACGGCAATCCGGAAGTGGTGCCGATCCGCGAGGATTCCCCGCGCGTTCCCATAAATCCCTACGGCGTAAGCAAGCTGCTGATTGAAAACGCTTTGGAGGCTTACAGCCGCGCCTACGGATTGCGGTTCATTGCCTTCCGGTACTTCAACGCCGCCGGCGCGGACGCCAGCGGAGAGATTGGCGAGGTCCATGATCCCGAAACTCATCTGATTCCGTCGCTGCTGCTGGCCGCTGCCGGCGCCCGCCCGGAGGTGAATATTTTCGGGGACGACTATCCTACGCCGGACGGCACCTGCATCCGTGATTACATCCACGTTTCCGATTTGGTCTTCGCCCACGTTCGCGGGCTGGATTACCTGGACGCCGGCGGAGAATCGACGCCCATGAATTTGGGGACGGAGAAGGGATTTTCGGTGCGCGAGGTGCTGGCCGCAACCGAGAAGATCACCGGTATTACGTTGCGCAAGAAAATCGTCAGCCGGCGTCCGGGTGATCCCGCGGTGCTATTAGCCGACCCGTCCCGCGCCCAGCGATTGCTGCAGTGGGCTCCCACCCGTTCGCTCGAAGAGATGATCGAGAGCGCCTGGAAATGGCTGCAGAATTACCGGTCGCAGCCCGAGAATTTCAAACAAATGCCCGGCCGGGCCGCTCTTCAGTAGTGCGCCCAAGCCATCCCGACGGATCGCGCACCCTGACTCGCGACTCTTCGTGACCCCATTATCGGACAGCTTAAGAGGCGGTGACATTACTAGAACTCCTTCTTGTCCAGTGTGTTACCCTACGTTCGTTCGCTCTATTGAAATGTTTCTACAGGCTCGCGAGGTAGAACTGTGTCCCCTTCTACGAGCGTATCGGAACGCAGGGCGTGGGCGGGGCTGCTTGTGGCGCTGTTGGTCCTGGCGATTGTTGGCTTCGCTCGCATGTGGACCACCATGAACCTGATGTCCACTTATTCGTGGATTTCGCACACCCGCGAAGTACAGGTCACCCTCACCGCAATCCGCGCGGACATCAGCGGAGCGCAGAACGCGCAGCGCGGCTACGTGTTGGTGGGTGGACAGAGTTATCTGGACAAATACCGGGAGATGGTCGTAAAGATCCGGCAGGATATCGACGCCGCGCGGCAGCTCACCAGCGACAATCCCGCCCAGCAGAAAACTCTTACTTCTCTCGACGCGATAGTCGACCGTTACATACTGCTTTGGAATCGCTCCATAGGGGCGACCGCGCTGAGCCTTGCCAATGAGGATTTCCGAAAACAGGTGGCCGCGCAAGCCGATGCGCCGGATCAGCAGGCTTCGGACGTCTTGGGCAGGCTCGAGCAACAGGAAGCCAACCTTCTGGACTCACGTCAAAGACGAGCCGAAGCTCTGGCCTGGCGCGCCGGGGTGGTGGCGTTGGTGGCCTTTGTGGCCATCGTTACATTCCTGGTGGTGAATTTTGGCTGGCTGATGGCGGAACTGAAGGAACGCCAGAGAGCCGAACGCTCGGTACGGGAGCGCGCGGCCGAGCTGGAGCAGAAAAACTCGCAAATACTGGAACAGTCCACCGCGCTCGAAGCTTCTAACCTAAACCTGCGTGATCTTTCTTCGCGCCTGCTGCGGGTGCAAGACGAAGAGCGCCGCCGGGTGGCCCGCGAGTTGCATGACAGCACCGGTCAGGCATTGGCGCTGCTTTCGATGAACGTCGCGGTTCTGCAACAGGAAGCGGACCACCGTGATCCAGAACTCGGCAAGATGGTGGGTAATGTTGAGGCGTCGGTGCGCCAGCTTTCCGACGATGTCCGGACGATTTCTTACTTGTTACATCCCCCATTGCTCGACGAGATGGGGCTGCGGTCGGCGGTCCGGTGGTTTGCCGAAGGCTTTTCCGAACGCAGCAAGATCGAGGTCAATCTGGCTCGGCTCTCCGATCCCGGACGGCTCTCCGCGGACCTGGAGACAGCCATCTTTCGCGTCGTCCAGGAATGCCTGACCAATATTCACCGCCATTCCGGTAGTTCCAAGGCCGGCATTTGCCTGGAGAAATGCTCGCAAGGAATCCTGCTGGAAGTGTCCGACGAAGGGAAGGGCATCCCCGCCGAAAGATTGGCGGGCGTCGGATCCGGCGCGCGAATGGGGTTAGGGTTGCGCGGGATCGGCGAACGAGTTAAAAGCTTCGGCGGGGACATGCAAATCGAATCGACCCAGTTGGGAACGCGGGTCAAGGTGATCCTGCCGGTCATCGAGCGTGAATGATCTTGCGTTGCGGTCAGGACCGCGTTCGGTCCGCTACAGATAGTTGATCGCCCACCTGAATCCTGGTTTGCAGCACTCTTAAGATCGCGTCGCGCGCCACGATTCCCACGATGCGCCCCTCTTCGAGCACCGGCATTTGGTTGATATCCCGCTCGCGCATCCGACTAAGGATTTCCAGGACGGATTCCGACGGCGCGGCCCACTGAATATCGTCCACTTTGCGCATGGCGGCTTGCACCGAGGTGTTGCTCCATTCCTCGCGCGGGCAATCGCGCACCGCGTGTAACGTCACCAATCCCACCGGCACGCCGTTGCCGGTGACGATGTGGCATCGCCGCCCGGTTCGCAGGACTTCCTGGACGTAATTTTCCAGGGACATGTCGCGCGGTACGGTAGGCACGTCCGGGGTCATAATATCGGCGGCACGCAATCCTGCCAGGGTCGATTGAATGGCCACCTGGGCGTAGGTTTCCTGCGCGGCCGTCCGCAGGAACCACCCGATAAACGCCAGCCACAATCCGTTCACCCAATTTCCGTTGAATGCCTGCCACACCCCCAAAAGGATCAGCATATAAGCCAGCAGTTGCCCGCTGCGCGAAGCGATCCGTGTGGCCTTGGCGAAATCCTTGGTGATGCCCCAGGCGATGGCGCGCAGGATGCGGCCGCCGTCCAGCGGGAATCCGGGCGCGAGGTTAAAGGTGGCCAGAATGGCGTTGATTACGCTGAGCCACCCCGCCGCCGCTCCCATCATTTCGAACCGTCCGGAATGGTGCGCCAGTAGGTAGAAAACGCCCGCGAGAAAGTAGCTCGAAATGGGTCCGGCGATGGCGATATTAAATTCCTGGCCGGCATTGGCGGCCTCACGCCCGATCCGCGCCAGACCTCCAAACACAAACAACGTTATGGAGACGACGGGAATTTTGTAACGCATCGCGACTACGCTGTGGGCCAGCTCGTGAAAAAGTACCGAAGCGAAAAACAGCAGGCTGGTGATCACCCCGAGCGACCAATGTTGCGCAGGGCTCCAAGAAGAGTGCAGCGCGATGAATTGCGTGCGCAGCATCAGGGTGATGAGCGCAAAAATAATGAACCAACTCGAATGAACGTAAATCGGAATACCGAATATTCGTCCGATTTGCAAACCACCGTTCGGCGCCATTGTTCCGGGTTCGCCCCCGGCGTCGATTATAGCAAGTCTAGGGATCGCGTCTGCCTTTCTGCACTTCGTGGGGATCGAGACACGCGGATTTCGAAGCCCTCCCGGTAACTGTCCCCGAATCAGTGAAGGGAATGTGGCAGGCGGCATGCTTTTCTCTAGTGTGTCCGAGTTGCTCAGGGCGCCGCGAAGATCAGACGGCCCAAGCGCAGACATAGGACGAACGGCGCCAGCCAGACTTTCGCGCAGCGGCGCCGCAGAGAGGAGCGAATATGTCACCGATATTGGATTTCGGAGCCGTGGGTGGGTTCATCGCAGGTTCGGTTTTGGTGGCGTGGGTGCTGGAGTGGTTCAGCTTGCTCGCCTTGATGAGCCTGATGCCCCTCCCAGCCCGGCCAGCGCCCAAAACTCTCTCGATAGCCAGCGCGCCCAACAAGCGCCTGGAGAGATAACACGCGCGAATTGCGAGGGCATTAGTGGCACAGGCAACCTGGCTGTGTGCACCAAACTGTTGAAGGGTTCGATGCAAAATGCATCCGCTAATGCGTTCGCTAGACATTGGTAATGGTTTGGGGTGCTCGGTGGGTGCCCTCATTTGGTGCTGAGATGAGTGGGGTTGAGCACTACACAGCCAGGTTGGCTGTGCCACGGCACCCAAGCTTCAACACACGATCTTGCATCGCCCGAATATGGATGGATTGCCTGCCGGCAAAAACCCCTGCGGGCGGCTCCGCTCCTCTCCCAGCGGCGCCGCCCTGCCGGCGGCTACCTGACCGCCCCGCCCGGTGTGCTACGATGAACCGCCACGGACATCCGGCACATTCCGATGCGGTTTCCCCCTGCCGCCAACCTCGTCCCGCGATCACATTCGTCTCAGCGTTCATCGCTGCTTCGTGTCGCGAGGATTCCGCTAGTGCTCCTGCTGGCAGCTTGCAGCACTCTCAGCGCACAGCCTCAGCAGCCGGCCGCGCCGTCCTCGCCGTGGGATAGCGCCGCGCGCGAGCTGGTGGCCAAGCTCGCGGCCGCCGGCAGTGTGCGGGGCAATGGCACGCTGAGCGTGCAAAACATGGGTTCGCTGGATGCGCCAACGGCGGCGTTAATCGAACACAGCTTGTTGGTTCAACTTAGTGCGAAAGGCTTTCGATTCGTGCCGCCCGTTACAGGCGTGAGTGGGGCGCCGCCTCCCTCGGCGCTAGCCAATCAGCCGGCGATCGACATTCGTGTGACCCTCTCCGAAAACCTCAACGGCCTGATCTGGATCGCCGAACTACGCACCCCCAGCGGGAAGAAGATTGTCATGCTGCCGGTAGCCGTGCCGCCGGGAATTTCGGCCAACGAGGCGCGCCCGATTCCGTTGCTCGAACGCACTGTCGTCTGGCGGCAGGCTGAACCCATGCTCGATTTCGCGATGGTCGGTGCGGCCCCGGACTCGGCAGCCCAATTAATCGTGCTTACGCCGGAGCGAGTGGCGTTCTACAACTTCGAGCAGGGAATGTGGCGGCTCGGGGCGTCCTCGGCCGTCGAGCACGCCCATCCTTGGCCGCGGGACCTTCGCGGGCGGATCGAAGTGGAGTCGGGGAAGCTCTCGGTCTATATGCCGGGAATTTTCTGCACCGGGACGGTGGGAGCGCAAATAGGCCTTTACTGCGCGCCAGGAGAAGAGAAGTTGTGGCCCGTCGATGGCAGTGGCCTGGTTACCGGGGCCGTGAGCCAGGGCGGCAGCCTGGCGAGGCTCGATCCCGCGCGAAATTATTTTCTAGACCCGATCCAATCATCGAACGGCGGCGAGCCGAAATTCGCACGGTTCTATTCAGCGGGGTTACAAACTGCCTACGGCGGTAACTTGGCCATTCTCGCGGGTCTGGACGCGAGCGCCCAGCTCCGCGAGGGCGGCGATGAAATCGCGGCGCGTTTTACGGGTTGGGGCAGCGACATAGCTTCGCTCAACGACACTTGCGCGGCGCCGTCTCCGGTGTTGGTCACCGGCACGGGGGACGATACTTCGATCGACACCATCCAGATTTATCAGATCGCCGATCGCCAGGCGGTGGCGGTGGGACAGCCCATTTCGTTCCCCGGTCCGGTCCGTTCGTTGTGGGCGGCCAGCGACGGAAAATCAGCGCGCGCGGTTTCGCAAAACTTGCAATCAGGAATGTATGAAGCATCGAACCTTTCAATTTCTTGCAATCGCTAGCGTCGGATGTTTCGCGCTGTCGCTGCATTCCGCGCGACGCCCCCGCTATGGCGGCATGCTGCGCGCCGAGGTGGGCGCGGCGGTGCTGTCGATCGATCCCGCATTTCCCGCGGATACGGTGGATCAGATCAACGTTCGCGAAAAACTGCTGGCATTGGTGTGTGACCGCCTGGTCACACTCGATGAGCACGGCCAGCCTAAGCCGGCATTGGCGACATCCTGGCAAGCTACGCCCGGCAACAAATTGTGGAGTTTCCGGCTGCGTTCCAATGTGATGGCGCAGGACGGCGCGCCGCTGAGCGCGGACGACATCGTCTCGGTTCTCGAAGCCGCCAATCCGCGCTGGCGGATTGCCGCGGTCACCAACCCGGATGGGTCGACGAAGCTGAACATCGAGCTCCCCAGCGCCGATCCGAGTCTGCCTGTAGAACTGGCCATGCCTGGCAATTTTGTCTTTCGCCGCGGCGCGAATGGCGCGCTGGTGGGCACCGGTCCGTTCCAAGTGAGCGGGTGGCAAGCCGGGCGGCAAGCGATATTCACTGCGTTCGATGCGGCATGGCAAGGCCGCCCTTTCGTCGATTCGATCGAGCTGAAGATGGGCCGGGCGGTGCGGGACCGCCTAATTGATCTGGAAACCGGCAAAGCGGATTTCGTAGACGTGCCACCGGACGAAGCGCGGCGCGCTGGCGACCGTGGCGCGCGGATTCGCGGGTCGTTGCCGGACGAACTTTTGTCGCTCGAGTTTGCCCGAGGTCCGCACACCGCGGAAGATCCCGCGTTCCGCCGCGCCCTGGCGCTATCCATTGACCGCAGCGCGCTGGTGAACTTCGTTCTGCAAAAACAGGGCGAGGCCGCACGCAGCCCGGTGCCGCAATGGTCCACCGGCACCGCTTTCCTATTTGCCGCCGGCCCCGATCCCGCGCAGACTAAGCAACTTGCGGTGCAATTCCAGAACGCGCCAGCGCTACTCTTGGGCTATGATGGCGCCAATGCGCTGGAGAAGGCAGTGGCCGAGCGCATCGCGGTGAATGCGCGGGAAGCAGGAATTCGCGTCAACGTGCAAGCCGAGTCTGGAGCGGGGAACGCGTTCGATGCCAGACTCGTTCGCCGCAAAATGATTTCACCGGTTCCGCGGATTGCGCTGACCGAGTTCCTCCGGGAATGGGCGCCGCTCGAAGGTGTGGAACTGGCTGCGTTGCCCGACCCAGTGATGCCGGAAGATTTATACGCGCGCGAGCGTTCTGCCATCGAAAACGACCGCGTGATTCCGTTGGTGTTCTTGCCGGAAACTTTTGGATTGAGCGCCCGGATGCGGGACTGGACGTCTCCGCTCCCCGCTTCGGGTGATGGTTGGCCGCTCGCACAGGTCTGGTTGGAGGGAGAAGGCCCGTGACGTTTCGCAACAAGATCTTCGTGATCTTTACGCTGGCGATCGTTTTGGCGGTGGGCGTAGTCACCACCGGCGTCACCTACTCCGCGCGCCAAGCCTTCAACAACCTCAACGCGCGGCGCACCACTGCGCTGATCGGCCAATTCCAGAACGAATTCTCCAGACGTGGCCAGGACATCGTTCGGCGCACCCAAGGGGTGGCCGACGCCGAGGCTACCGTGCGGATGGCCATTGATCTGAGCCGGCCGCAGGCGGATGTATCGTTGTACGTCCACGACGCCACCGGCGTCTCGCAACAACATCAGCTCGATTTCCTCGATTTTGTCGGTAGCGACGGCACCATCATTTCCTCGGCGGAATGGCCCGCCCGTTTCGGTTACAAAATGGAATGGCTGAACCAGACGCCGGATTGGGTGAGCGTCGGCGCGTTTCTAACGCGCATGGATAGTGATGCCGGGCCCAGCTTGGCATTGCTGGCCGTCTCCACGGTGCGCGTAGGTGAAAAAACTTTATACGTTGTGGGTGGCGAGCGCCTGGGCAAGGAATTTTTGGCTTCCCTCGTTCTGCCCTCCGGCATGCGCGCCCTTCTCTATCGCAACCTCGACGCCAATTTCACGCCGATGGACCTGATCGACGCGGCCGGGCCCGCCAGCGATGCCGATCGATTCTCACCGGTGATCGCGGAGGAAAAACAGGGTCCCTCCGAGCGGTCGACCGAGATTTATTGGACCCGCGATCCCGCCAGCGCGGAGATGTTTCACGTCATGCCCCTATGGGGCCGCCAGAAAGCTTTGCTGGGATTGTTGCTGGTGGGGAGTTCGGAACGCGATGTAGTGGAACTGGAGCGCCGCATCCTGCTAATCGCTTTCGCCGTTGCCGCGATCGGAGTGCTATTGGGTTCGTTGACCAGTTGGTGGGCGGCCGCGCGCATCACCCTGCCGGTGCAGAAGCTCGCTGCCGGCGCGCAAGCGGTGGCGCAGGGCAATTGGTCCACTCACGTCGAGATTCACTCGCGAGACGAAATTGGAAAGCTTGCGGGAGCCTTCAATCAGATGACCGATAGGCTCGCCGACCAGCGCGATCGCCTGGTGCAGTCCGAACGCGTGGCGGCCTGGCGCGAGTTGGCCAGGCGTCTGGCGCACGAGCTAAAAAATCCCTTGTTCCCGATGCAGATCACCCTCGAAAATTTGCGCCGCGCGCGTTCCGAGCATCCGGAACAATTCGATGAAGTCTTTCAGGAATCTACCAGCATGCTTTTGAGCGAACTCGACAATCTGAAATCCATCGTCGCGCGTTTCAGTGATTTCGCGCGCATGCCTGC
>Ga0182015_10004554_pt1 | contig 14841 bp, 12 predicted proteins | sample 712P3MmetaG_FD_120478 | JGI IMG/M metagenome (GOLD analysis project Ga0182015, IMG submission 120478) | Permafrost microbial communities from Stordalen Mire, Sweden - 712P3M metaG | ecosystem: Environmental > Terrestrial > Soil > Wetlands > Permafrost | place: Sweden: Stordalen | collected...
CCGGCGTGATGTCGATCAGCACCACCTCGTCGGCACCGGAGAGCACAGCGTCGGGGATCGTCTCGCGCACGCGCGCGCCCGTCAGCTGTGTGACCTGATCGCCGAGGCTCTCAAGGTGCTGGACGTTGACGGTCGAGAACACGTCGATGCCCGCATCGAGCACGTCGCGGACGTCCTCGAAGCGCTTCTCGTGCTCGACGCCGGGAGCGTTCGTGTGCGCGAGCTCATCGATCAGGCACAGCTCGGGCCTGCGCGCGAGCACCGCCGGCAGGTCCATCTCCTCCAGCGGCGTGCCGCGGTACGTCAGCTGGCATCGCGGGATCAGCTCGAGGCCCTCGGCCTGCGCGAGCGTCTCCGCGCGGCCGTGCGACTCGAGATAGCCGATCACGACGTCGCGCCCGTTGTCGGCCTCGGCGGCGCCCTCCTGCAGCATGCGATACGTCTTCCCCACTCCGGGCGCCATGCCGATGAAGACCTTGAGGTGTCCGTTCTCGTCGGTCATCGCAGGCATATGGGACGCTACCGGAGTGACCTCGTTCGAGACGGGGGCGGCCGTGCTGGGCGGGCTGCTCGTGGTTGGCTCGCTGCTCTCCGGGCTGGCGCGCCGCAGCATGCTCTCGCTCGCGGCGGTGTTCGTGCTCGCCGGCTTCGTGCTCGGCAACGGTGCGACCGGCGTGCTGCACTTCAAGGCGAGCTCGGGCTTCGTCACCGACCTCGCGACCGTCGCGCTGATCGTGATCCTCTTCCGCGACGGGCTCGAGGTCGAGGGGGAGATGCTGCAGAGCCAGTGGCAGCTGCCGCTGCGCAAGCTCGCGATCGGGATGCCGATCACCGCGGTCATCGTCGCGCTGCTCGCGCGTGCGTTGATCGGGCTCAGCTGGACCGAGTCGTTCCTGCTCGGCGCGCTCTTGTCGCCCACCGATCCCGTGCTGTCCTCGGGCGTCGTTACCGACCCGCGCGTCCCGCGCGTGATCCGTCATTCGCTCAACCTCGAGTCGGGCCTCAACGACGGCCTCGCACTGCCAGCGGTGCTCGCCTTCGCAGCGGCGCTCGAAGTCGGCCGGGGACACTTCGTGTGGTGGCATTTCGTGCTGCAGGACGTCGGGCTCGGCTTCGCCTTCGGCCTCGTCTGCGGGCTGATCGGCTCGCTGTTGATGCCGAGCGCTACCGCGGCTCGTTCGATCCCCGCCCACCAGAAGGCCCTTTACGGGTTCGGCGTCGCCTTCGCCACATATGGGCTGACGGCGCTGCCGCCGCATGGCAACGGCTTCATCGCGGTGTTCGTCGCCGCGATCGTGATCGGCGTGCGCCGGCCCGATCTGCGCAGCTACTTCGCCGCGCGCGCCGAGGAGGTCGTGGAGATCGTCAAGCTCGCGATCTTCGTCGTGTTCGGGTCGCTGCTGACCGTGCGCGGGCTGTTCGGGGATGGCTGGGCGGCAGTCGCCGTCGTCTTGGCAACGTTTGCGATCGCGCGCCCCATTGCGATCTGGGTGGCACTCGCCGGCACCCGGATCGGCACGGCGAGCAAGGCGTTCATGGCGTGGTTCGGTCCGAAGGGCGTAGCCACGATGGCCTTCTCGCTGCTCGTGCTCTCGCGGCAGATCGAAGCCGGCCCGAGGGTCTTCAACATCGCCGCGCTGGCCGTCTTCGCCTCGATCCTCGTGCACGGCGCGAGCGACACTCCGGGAACCAACTGGATCGCCCGCCGTCAGGCCGCCGGCTGAGCGCCCGGCGCAAGTGCTCGACGGTGTGCCGTGGTAAGCGCCAGCCCCGATCAGAAGTGCCCCTTGACCGCCTCGGTCGAGATCCGGCGGGTGTCCTGCGGGGCAGGGCGCAGGATCAGGATCTCGGCGGGCACGCGGTCGAGCATCCAGCGCAGGTCCTCGTAGCTGAGGCCGATGCGCGGATCTTCGTCGGCGGAGACGATGATGCGATCGAAGTGCTCCTGCTCGAGCAGTTTGCGCAGCGCGTCGCGCGGCGAGCGCCCGCGACCGACACGCGAGTCGACCGGCACGCCCTGCGCTGACGCGCGCTGCTCGATCGCCTCCAACAGCGGCATCCCGCGCGCGCACTGCACCGGCAACGCCGTTTCCAGGGGCAGGTTCATCGGCACGCGCGCCAGGAAGGCCGGCATGATGATCGCGTCCTCGGCCTTCGCCAGGCGCACGGCCGCCTCGAAGGAGCGGCGCGAGATCTCCTCGCCGGTGAACGGCAGCAAGATCCGGCGGCCGCCGGGCAGACGCTCGCGCGCCGGGCGGCGCCCGTGCGGCGGCAGCCAGTAGCCCGCGGCGATCCCCAGCAGAGCACCGGCGCACGCAACCGCCAGTATCACGGCTGCGCTCACGGGAGAGCCTCCACGCTCGCGCCGTTGGAGCGCTGCGAGCGATCGGCGACGATGCGCACGTCGACACCAGGCAGGCGCTGCATCAGCCTCTGCGGCAACGGCACGCGCAGGCGCGCGAGGCCGCGTGCCGGGCGCGAGCTGCCGATCAGGATGTAGGTGCTCCCACGGCGCCCGGCGACCTCCACGATCGCGGCCGTGAGGTCATCGGACTCCTCCTCGATCATCCGCGCGCCGAGCACCGATGCCAGCTGTCGCAGCGCCGCGAGCGAGCGCTGCTCGTCGTCGGATAGATCCCTGCCGGGTGCGCGAACCCACAGCAGGTCCAGCCCGGCGCCGAGGCGCTGCGCGGAGCGCCAGGCGCGGCGTACGAGCCGCTGCGCGCCCGGGTAGGGCTCGACGAGCGCGAGCAGACGCTCACCGACAGCATGCGGCGCGTCTGCCGCGAGGCTCTCCTCTCGCGAGCCTATGAGCTCGGTCGTCAGGCGCTTGGCGCCGACCTCCTCGGCCACCTGGCGCAGCGCGACCTCGCGCAGCGCCGACAGGTTCTCGATCTTGAAGAAGTTGTTGAGCGCCGCGTCGATACGCTCGGACGGGTAGACCTTGCCGGCGCGCAGGCGCTCGAGCAGCGCCTCGGGAGTGAGGTCGATCAGCACGACCTCGTCGGCGCGGGCGAGAATCGCGTCGGGGATCGTCTCGCGCACGCGGATGCCGCTGAGCTCGGTGATGTGGTCGTTGAGCGACTCCAGATGCTGGACGTTGAGCGTCGAGAGGACGTCGATCCCGGCGGCGAGCACAGCTTCGATGTCCTCGTGGCGCTTGTGATGCTCGCTCCCGGGCGCATTGGTGTGGGCAAGCTCGTCGATCAGGCACAGCTCGGGCGCGCGGCTCAGGATCGCCGGCAGGTCCATCTCTTCGAGCACCGCCTCGCGGTAGCGAACGCGCCTGCGCGGGATCATCGGCAGGCCCTCGGCGACCCGCGCGGTCTCGCCGCGCCCGTGCGTCTCGAGCAGTCCGACGACGACGTCGCGACCGGCCTCCTCCTCAGCGTGGCCCTCGAGCAGCATCCGGTAGGTCTTGCCGACTCCAGCCGCCATGCCGATGAAGACCTTCAGCCGGCCCGGTGTCTGATCGCCTGCGACCATAGCCATGGGAATGCGCTCGCGAGCCTCGCGACGCGCGCTGCGCTCATGCTCCGAGCAGGTTGTGCACGATCAGGTCGATCAGCTTGATGCCGATGAACGGCGCGATCAGCCCGCCGAGCCCGTAGATCCAAAGGTTGCGCCGCAGCAGCGCGCTCGCGCCGATCGGCCGGTAGGCCACGCCCTTGAGCGACAGCGGGATCAGCAGCGGGATCACGATCGCGTTGAAGATGATCGCCGAGACGATCGCCGATTGGGGCGTGCCGAGGTCCATGATGTTGAGCACGTGCAGCGGCCCTATGGGTGGGCGGGATCCGGTTCCTGCCGCGTACGTCGAGATGAACACGGCCGGGAGGATCGCGAAGTACTTGGCGACGTCGTTGGCGATCGAGAAGGTGGTGAGCGCACCGCGGGTGATCAGGAGCTGCTTGCCGACCTCGACGATCTCGATCAGCTTCGTCGGGTTGGAGTCGAGGTCGACCATGTTGCCCGCCTCGCGTGCCGCCTGCGTGCCCGTGTTCATCGCCACGCCGACGTCGGCCTGCGCCAGCGCGGGCGCGTCGTTGGTGCCGTCGCCGGTCATCGCCACGAGGCGGCCCTCGGCCTGCTCCTCGCGGATCAGCGCGAGCTTGCGCTCCGGGGTCGCTTCGGCGAGGAAGTCATCGACACCCGACTCCTCGGCGATCTTCGCTGCCGTCAGACGGTTGTCACCCGTCACCATCACGGTGCGGATGCCCATCGCGCGCAGCTGGTCGAAGCGGACCTTCATGCCCTCCTTGACCGTGTCCTTGAGGTAGATCACGCCCAGGATCTGGCTGTCGCGTGCAACCGCCAGCGGCGTGCCGCCCTCGCGCGCGATGCGGTCTAGCGCCTCCTGCAGCTCGGGCGGCGGCGAGCCGCCTTCGTGCTTGACGAAGTCGATGATCGCGTCACCGGCGCCCTTGCGCAGCTGCTGGCCGCCCATGTCGATGCCGCTCATGCGCGTCTGCGCGGTAAACGGCACGAACTCGGCCTGCAACGTCGCCATGTCGTGCTCGCGGATCCCATACTGCTTGGCGAGCACGACGATCGAGCGGCCCTCGGGCGTCTCGTCCGCGAGCGAGGCGAGCTGCGCGACCTCGGCCAGCTCGGACTCGGCGACGCCGGGCATCGGCACGAATTCCGATGCGAGCCGGTTGCCGATCGTGATCGTGCCGGTCTTGTCGAGCAGCAGCACGTCGATGTCCCCTGACGCCTCGACGGCGCGGCCGGACAGCGCGAGCACGTTGCGGCGCACGAGGCGATCCATGCCGGCGATGCCGATCGCCGAGAGCAGCGCGCCGATCGTGGTCGGGATCAGCGCCACGAGCAGCGCGATCAGCGTCGTCTCGGAGATGGACGTGCCCGCGAACAGGCCGAACGGGCGCAGCGTCGCCACGACGATCACGAAGATCAGCGTCAGCGCCGCGAGCAGGATGTTCAGCGCGATCTCGTTCGGCGTCTTGCGGCGCGAGGCGCCCTCGACGAGCGAGATCATGCGGTCGAGGAACGACTGTCCGGGCTCCTGCGTGATTTCGACGACGATCTCATCCGAGGTCACGCGTGTGCCGCCTGTGACCGCGCTGCGGTCGCCGCCGGACTCGCGGATCACCGGCGCGGACTCGCCCGTGATCGCGGACTCGTCGACCGTGGCGATGCCCTCGATCACGGTGCCGTCGCCGGGGATCAGCTCCCCCGCGGGCACGACCACGACGTCGCCGCGCGCGAGCTCGGAGGCCGCCTTCGTCGAGCCGTCGCGCATCCGCGCAAGGGTCTCCTTGCGCATCGAGCGCAGCGTGTCAGCCTGCGCGCGGCCGCGACCCTCGGCAAACGCCTCGGCCATGTTCGCGAACACGACCGTCAGCCACAGCCAGATCGAGATCGTGAGCGTGTACCACGCCGGCTCATGACCGCCGCCGAGCGGCTTGCCGCCGAACACCTGGATCAGCCACGTGACGGTCGTGATCACCGAGCAGATCTCCACGACGAACATCACCGGGTTGCGGACCTGCACGCGCGGGTCGAGCTTCTTGAGGCTGTCGATTAGCGCGCGGCTGACGATCTCGCGCTGGAACAGCGAGATCGCCTTGCGCTCGTTTTTATTCATGGTCGGACCCACCCCCTGCGCGGACATCAGCTGGCTCCTTTTTCGAGGCGGTCGAGGGCGAGGTTCAGCTCGAGCACGTTCACGCCTTCCTCGCCGGAGAAGCCGAGCCCGCGACCCGCTGTGTACTTTGCGATCAGACCGTCGAGCGTCGACCGTGACAGGTGGCGGACGGCCGCCACGCGGTAGGCCTGAACCCAGGCGTTCGCCGGCGAGATTTCCGGGTCGAGCCCCGAGGCCGAGCTGTTGACCGCGTCGACCGGGATCTTCGCGACCGTCAAACCTGGGTCGTATTCGGTCTTCGTGGCCGGGTCCTTGTTCAGTTCCAGGTACGCCTTGATGTTTTCTTCGTCGGCTTCCCGGGTCTTGACGCTGTTGGGGCCTTTGTTGGAGAACGTGCTGGCAGCCGCGTTGTCGGCGCCGCCTTCGGTCGCCGACGGGCGCGTCTGGAAGTAGCGCGGGTCGGCTTCCGTGACGACCACGCCCTTCACTTCCTTCGGCCTGCCGTCCTTTTCCATCACCGGCGTGGCAAAGCTCTGGCCGATGATCTTCGAGCCGACGAGACGTCCATCGACGTAGACCTTCTGACCGTTGGCGTCGCCGGGGAACGCGACCTGGCTGATGCCGGTGATCGCGAGCGGGTAGACGAGCCCGAGCAGGATCGTGAAGACGACGATCCCGATCGCCGCGGTGACGATGTCGCGCTTCATCTCAGTACAGGTGTCCGGTCAGGCCCTGGACGATCGGTCCGAGCAGCAGGGCGGGGAAGAACGTGAGCGCGCCGACGAGGATGATCACGCCGATCAGCAGCACCACGAACGTCGGGTTGTCGGTGCGCATCGTGCCGAGGCCCGCGGGCGTGACGCGCTTGCCGGCGAGCGCGCCCGCGACGGCCAGCGCGAACAGGATCGGCGCGTAGCGCGCGAACACCATGTCGAAGCCGCCGAGCAGGTCGGCGAACGTGACGCCGTGCGAGCCGAGGTTGCCGGCGTTGGGCTGGATGAAGCCGGTGTAGCCGGCGAACGCGGAGCCGTTGTTGTTGGCTTGCGACAGGTACGCGTAGAAGGTCTCGGAGAAGGCCTGCGGCGTGTGCGTGCCAAGTGCCGCCGAGGTCGCGCCTTCGGAGATCGACGCGCGCCCGGACTTGCTCGCAGTCGCCAGCGCCGTGCAGAAGAGAGCTGCGAGCGGCGTGATCAGGATGCCGAGGCCGGCGAGCTTGATCTCCCGCGCCTCGAGCTTCTTGCCGAGCCACTCGGGCGTGCGTCCCACCATCAGCCCGCCGATGAACACCGCCAGCAGCACGTACAGCAGGATCGAGTAGAGGCCCGTGCCGACGCCGCCGAAGATCACCTCGCTGGCTGACAGGTTGGCAAAGGGAACGGCGCCGCCGATTCCCGTGAACGACTCGATCGCGCTGTTGACGGCGCCGCACGAAGTCACGGTCGTGACGACGTCGAACAGCGCCGAGCCGGCGATCCCGAAGCGCTGCTCCTTGCCTTCCATGTTGCCACCGGTCGACCCGGCGATCACGTGTGTGTTCAGACCGGCCGCGTGCTGCGCCGGCGAGCCGTGCGCCTCGGCGACGTAGGCGACGATCACCGCGCCGAGGAACATCGCCATCATCGCCCCGTAGATCGCATAGCCCTGGCGGCGGTTGCCGGTCATGCGCCCGTACATGAACACGAGCGCCGCCGGGATCACGAGCACTGCGAGCATCTCGAAGAAGTTGGTGAACTGCGTCGGGTTCTCGAACGGATGCGCCGAGTTCGTGTTGAAGAAGCCGCCGCCGTTGGTGCCGAGCATCTTGATCGCCTCCTGCGAGGCGACGGGGCCCATACCGATCGTCTGCGTGAGACCCGTGATCGTGTGAACCGTCAGGTAGTTGGAGAAGTTGGCGATCACTCCCTGCGAGGCGAGCACGATCGCGATCAGCACCGAAAGCGGCGCGAGCACGTACAGGATCGTGCGCACGAGGTCCTGCCAGAAGTTGCCGATGCTCTTGCCGCTACGGCCGACGATCCCCCTGACGAGCGCGACGGCCACCACGATCCCGATGCCCGCCGACAGCCAGTTCTGCACCGTCAGCCCGATCATCTGGCTGAGATAGCTCATCGTCGTCTCGCCGCTGTAGTACTGCCAGTTCGTGTTCGTCATGAACGACGAGACCGTGTTGAAGGTGACATTCCACGGCGCGGAGTGATAGCCGAGCGGGTTCAGCGCGTGAGGCACGTAGAACGCGTTCTGCGTGCGCAATATGAGATACAGCAAAAGCCAGCCGGCGAGCGAGAAGATCAACAGGCTTTTCGCGTAGGACTTCCAGTCCTGCCCGCGCTCGGGGTCGACCCGCAGGATGCCGTACAAGAACCGCTCGGGGCCGGCAAAGATGTGCGACAGGAAGACCCGTTCACCTGTGTAGACCTTCGCCATGTAGCCCCCGAGGGGCACGCCGATCGCGGTCAGGAGACCCACGAACAGCGCGATCGTGAGCCAGCCGGCGAAGGTCACAGCTTCTCGCCGCGGATCAAAGCGTAGAACAGGTAGGCGATCACCAGCACCGACACGACGAGGCCGAAGACGTCGGCGCCGCTCATGCGTGCCGTCCGGGTACGTGCGCGATGAGGAAGCCGAGGAGAAGTGAAACGCTCATACCCGGTCGATCCCCTCGACGATCGCGAGCAGAATCGCGAACATCACGATCCCGAGAGCTACTGCCAAGATGTCCATGGGGACACTATTGGCGCTGCCGCGTCACGGCGGCATAACGAATCACACTCGGCGTATAACGATTTCGTGACGATGACCCAACCGGACTCCCCAGCGGGGAGATTGCAGCTTGTCCAGCGGGGAGATTGCAAGCTTTCCACCCCCCGAGGCCCGCCTTCACTCCGCGAACCGGTACCCCACCCCCGGGTCGGTGACGATGTAGCGACGCGCCCCCGCCCCAGCCTCGCCATCGGGCTCGATCTTGGCGCGCAGCCGCGCGATGTGCGTGCGCAGCGGCTGGATGTCCTCGACGTACTCGGGGCCCCACACCTCGGCGAGCAGCTTGCGGTGGGTCATCAGCCGCCCGCGGTTGCGCGCGAGCACGCGCAGCAGGTCGAACTCGATCGGCGTCAGGTGGATCGGCTCGCCGTCACGGCGCACGACCCGCGCCGCCAGATCTATCTCCAAGCCCTCCGCCTCGATCCGCGGCTCCCCCTCCCCACGCGCCGCGCGGCGCAGCGCGGCATTCAGCCGCGCGACGAGCTCGCGCGCGCCGAACGGCTTGGTGATGTAGTCGTCGGCTCCGGCCTCGAGCGCCATCACCTTCTGCTCCTCCTCGCCGACCGCGGACAGCACGAGGATCGGCATCTCGCTCCATTCGCGCAGCGTCCGCGTGACGGCGATCCCGTCGGTGTCGGGGAGCACGAGGTCGACGATCGCGGCGTCCGGCGGGCGCACGGCCGCGAGGTCGAGCGCCTCAGAGCCGGTTTCCGCGGGCACCGTCTCGAAGCCGGCCTCGCGCAGCACCACCTTCAGCGCGCGCACGATCTGCGGCTCGTCGTCGACCACGAGCACACGCTTTCGGGCACCCACCTCGGCGGGCTCGAGGCCGTTCATCGCTCCTCGATCGGCAGCTCGAACACGAACGTCGCCCCCTGTCCGGGCAGGGACTCGACGTGCAGCGATCCGGCGTTGGCCTCGGTGAAGCCGCGGGCGATCGCGAGCCCGAGCCCCGAGCCGCGATGCTCGCTGCCGGGCGTGCCGGTGCGATAGAACGGCTCGAACACGCGCTCCAGCTGCGCCGGCGGGATGCCCGGGCCACGATCGACGACGCGTACTATCACGACGCTTCGCACGACGCGCGCGCGTACCGACACCGGGTAGCCACCGCTGTGGCGCCGTGCGTTCTCGAGCACGTTCACGAGCGCACGCTCCATCTGCACGGGATCGATGCTGACGAGCGGCATGTCGCGGTCGATCGACAGCGTAAAGGACTCAGGCCCGCCGCCCCCGCCGCCGACGTCCGCGATCGCCGCGCGGATCAGCTCGTCGATCGATGTCCACTCCCGGCGCGGCTCGGCAGCGCCGGCCTGCAGGCGCGAGAGGTCGAGCAAGTTGTCGACGAGCCGCGCGAGGCGCTTGGTCTCCTCCTGGATCACGGCAGCCATCTCGGCGCGCTCCTCCGGCGAGAGCGTCGGCGAGCCGACGGCCTCCCCCGCGGCCGAGATCGCGGTCAGCGGCGAGCGCAGGTCGTGCGAGACGGAGCGCAGCAGCGCTGTCTTGACGGTGTCCGCACGCCGCAGAGCCGCCGTCTCGACGACTCCGCCGAGCAGCTCCTCGCGCTCGAGCGCGGCGCTCAGCAGCGCCTCGAGCGCCGGCACGACGCGCTCCTGCAGCCGGCGCAGGTTGGCCTCCGAGGTGCCCGCACCGACGAGCAGCGTCCCCAGGCGCCTGGACCCTTCGCGCAGGGGAAACGCGACTCTGCGCTCGTCGCCTTCCACGGCCTCCATCTCGATCGCCGCGGAGCTCAGCTCGAGCGTGTGCGCGAGGCGAGCCGCGGCTGTCGGCAACGCCTCGGCGAGACTGTTGCCGCGCAGCAGCAGCCTCGCCATCTCCGCCGCGAGATCGGCCTCGCGCCGGCGCTCGTCCGCGTCGCGGCTGCGCGCGCGCGTCACCTCGGCGACGGAGCTCGCGAGCGCCGCGACGACGAGGAAGGCGGCGAGCGCGACCCAGTTCTCCGAGCTCTGGAGCGTGAAGCGCCCGAGCGGGGGCAGGTGGAAGAAGTTGAACGCCGCCGCGCTGACGACGGCCGTGGCGACGCCCAGCCAGGCGCCCCACGCAACCGACACGACGAGTACGGCGGGCAGGTACACGACGCCGAGCGAGACGACCGGCGCGACGTGCGCGAGCGGATAGACGATCAGCGTGCACAGCGCGACGGCGATCAGCGCCGCCGCCATGCCGACCCTGCGCGACGGCGGCTCAGCCGCCAGCAGAAAGCCAAATGGAGAGGCCATTCCTGCCAGCGTAAGGCGAACGGGGCGGGTCTCGCCTCCCGCCCCGTTCGCTGCGCCCTGCGCGGTTCGGTGCGCTCTGCAGGCGGGGCGCGTGCTCGACGAGCCCCGGCTTGCTGCCGTATCCCACCGTCCCGGCGACCATCATTCAGCGCCGCGCGCGCGGCGACGTGACGCTCCCGTGATCAGCCTGTGACGATCTCGTGATCGGCGGCCCAGCGGTCGCCGATCACGAGCCGCGACCGCTTAAGTCGCCCGCCGATCGGGCAAGCTCTACAGTGACGGTATGCGCGCACTCGTCCTCGATCCTCCCACGGCGGGGCTCGACGAGCTGCTCGAGCGCCGGCGGCGCTCCGGCCTTGATCGCCTCGACGAGGTGTGGGACGGTGTCTTGCACATGGTCCCCGCGCCGAGCTATGGACACGCGTCGGTCGAAGCACAGCTTTCGGAGATCCTCGGTCCGGTGGCCCGCAAGGCGGGTCTCGCGATGATCGGCCAGTCCAACCTCGGCGAGGGCGAAAGCGACTTCCGCGTCCCCGACGGCGCCGTGCACCGTCCGGGCGCCGGTGGCACGTGGCACCCGACCGCCGCCCTGGTCATCGAGATCGTCTCGCCGGGCGATGAGAGCTGGGAGAAGCTGCCCTTCTATGCCGCGCACGACGTCGATGAGGTGCTGATCGTCGACCCCACCAATCACGCGGTCGACTGGCTCGCCCTGCACGACGGCGAGTACCGCCCTATCGAGCGCAGCAGGCTGATCGAGCTGGGCGCAGACGAGCTCGGCGACCTGATCGAGTGGCCAGCCGACGGGTGACGATCGACGGCGTGGGACCGGCCTACCCAAACGGGGGTAGCGTGCCTATTGGCCGGGAGTAGACACGCCGGCCGCCCGTGCGTCTGGGTCCCGCGCGCAGGCTAAAGCGAGCACGCGTGTACGCCGAGATCACTCGAGTAAGCACCGAGAGACGATGACGACCCCGACTCGCATGCGCCGCAAGACCGCAATGGTCGCAGCCGCCGCCGTGGCTGCGCTCGTCCTCTCGTGCGCACAGGCGATCGCCGCGGGCACGGTCCCGCCGCTGCCGCCGTCGGCCTACACCACGCGCAACGTCTGCGCGCCGCCGGCGCCCGGCCACGCGACGTGCATGGCGCAGGCGCTCGTGGCGCGCACGGCGCAGGCGAGCGCGCACGATCGCCCGCTCGGGGTCGCCAGCGCGAGCGTGACGGCAGCGCCCTCTCCCGCCAACGGCGACTTCGGCTTGAGGCCGCGGGACCTGCACAGCGCCTACCAGCTGCCGACGGAAAGCTCAGGCACGCAGACGATCGCGCTGGTCGACGCGTACAACGACCTCAGCGCCGAAGAAGACCTCGAAACGTACGACACGGAGTTCGGTTTGCCGAAATGCACGAAAGCGAACGGTTGTTTCGCACAGGTGAACCAGAACGGCGAAGCCGCCCACCTCCCGTTCCCCAAAGAACTGGCGAGCCTGACGGCGGCCGAGACGCTTTGCACGGGCCACGAATCGCCCGAAACGAAGCAGAGAGAAGAAGAACGCGAAGAAGCGTGCTTCCAGGTCGAACAGGCCGAAGGCTGGTCCGTCGAGATCTCGCTCGACATCGAGACCGCGCACGCGACATGCCAGAACTGCCACATCGCGCTAGTCGAGGCGAGCTCGACCTCCTACGAAGACCTCGAGGCCGCCGAGGAGGCGGCCGTGCGGCTGCCGGCGCAGGACGTATCCAACTCGTGGGGCGGCGCGGAATGCGAGGAAGGATTCGGATGTGTGGAAGACGACTCCGCGTTCGACCATCCCGGCGTCGTGATCACGGCGTCAGCCGGCGACGACGGCTATCTCAACTGGCTCGAAGAACACCAATCGGCCTACGCTAGCTTCCCGGCTTCCTCGCCGGACGTGGTCGCCGTCGGCGGAACGCGCTTGTATGTCGGCGCGGGCGGCGAATGGGCCGGAGAGCGCGTGTGGAACGACGGCGGCGAGAACGCAGGCGTCAAGGACGGCCACGGCGCGGGCGGCGGTGGCTGCAGCGTCCAGTTCGCCGCACAGCCGTGGCAGCGGAACGTCGCGGACTGGTCGCAGGTGGGCTGCGGCAGCGGACGCGCCGTCGCCGACGTGTCCGCCGACGCCGACCCCTACACGGGCCTCGCCGTCTACGACTCCAGCCCCGAATGCGAAACGCGCTACGTGGAAAAAGGCGTCGAACACGCGGTCCACTGGTGCACGATCGGCGGCACGAGCCTCGCCGCGCCGCTTGTCGCCTCGGCGTTCGCCCTCGCCGGGGGAGCGCAGGGGGTCGCATACCCGGCGCGCACGCTCTACCAGAGCGCGGCCAAAGCCCCCGCGACGCTGCATGACGTCAGCGAAGGCTCCAACGGCGAATGCCTGTCGCCCTTCGACGAAGAATCCGCGAGCACATCCTGCACCCCGGCCGAAGAGGCCGCGACCAGCTGCTCCTCGCACCTGATCTGCCTCGCGGCCACGGGATACGACGGACCCACGGGGGTCGGCACGCCCGACGGGATCGCAGCCTTCCAGCCGCTGGAAGGGGCGACGAGCGAAGAAGTGGGCGAAGGCGAAGAAGGAGCGCCCGCGAGCCCCGAAGGAGGCTCGGGCAAAAGCTCGGGCTCGGCGCCGGCGAGCCCGGCGCCGGCCAAGCCGCAACCGGCTCCAGCCACGTCGGGCAGGCCGCCGGTCTACCTCTACGGGCTCTCGCTCGCGCTGAAGGCCTCGATCGCCAAGCACACGGGGCGGCTGACGGTCACTCAAGTTGGCTTCACGTTCGACACGACGATCGGCATGCACGTGCACGTGCAGCTGCAGAAGCTCGTTGGCGGGCACGGGCACAAGCACTGGACGACGGTCCTGCACCCGCGCACGATCGTCGCGGCCGTCGGCCTCAACAGCCAGCACCTCGCCAAGCGCAGCGCGCTCGGCAGCGGCACCTTCAAGCTCTCGCTCACGCCATCGCAGGGCGTCGCACGCTCGATCGTGTTCAAGCTCGGCTGACGTCCGAAGAGCCGCGCAGCGTCAGCTCGCCGCGCTCTGTCAGGCGCCACGAGTTGGGCGCGCCGCGGGTGCGAGCTCTGCCGTCCTTGACGATCAGCCCGCATGCATGCAGGCGCTTCAGCAGCTTCGAGATCTGCCCCTGGTCGACGATGCCGGCGCGATCGGCCACCTCGCGGTTGCTCGCACCTGGGTAGTCGGCGATCGAGCGCAGAACGATCGCCGTGCGGTAGGTGAGCCGCACCGCGCGACCGTGGCGCTCGTCGTAGCTGCCGCCGTCCGGCGGCTCGATGCCGGCGCTGAAGCGAATGCGCGGCACCGGACGCGTGAGCTCGCGTCGGGCGACGCCGGCACCGAGGTACGGCAGCACGATGATGCTGACTAGCGACCCGAAGAGGTCCATCACGCCCGCGTGCCGGTCCGTCAGCAGACGGTTCTGGAGCACCGCCAGCACGGCGCCGACGGCGCCCTCGGCGATCACCGCCGGCGGCCGCTGCCTCTCCTGCGGGCCCTCCAGGCGACCGAGATCGACCGCCGCCGCGAGCACCTCGAGGACCTCGACGCGCCGGCGCAGGACACGCTCGCCGCCGCTCATCGCGTAGACGACGAGCACGCGCCCCATGGCCGGCTCCCGCTCAAGGAACGCGAGGAGCGACGCGAGCGCGGCCTTGATCGCGTCGAGCCAGCGCGACTCGGCGTCGTAGGCGGGAACCACCGCCTTGCGCGCCCGTTCGACGCCGCACTCGAGCGTGGCAAGCAGGCACGCCTCGCGGTCGTGGAACGCCTCGTGGAATGCCCCGCTCGAGACGCCGGCGCGCGCGATCACCTCGGCGATCGCGACGTCGGGACCGTGCTCGACCATCGCCTGGGCCATCGCCTCCAGGATCCGCGTCCGCTGCGCCTCATCCACGCCGTCGACAACCCCCACTTGACTTCAAGCAGGGGATTCTATCCTCTTATTGTCTAGCCCGTCTGGCCCGTCGACGCGGGCGCGAGCCCCGCGGGCGCGCCGTACTCGCGCAGGCACGCAGGCAGCTCGACGCCGCCGTCCGCACGCTGCCCGTTCTCGAGCAGCGCGACGATCGTGCGCCCGACGGCGACCGCGGTGCCGTTGAGCGTGTGCAGAGTCTGCGTGCGCTTCTCGGTGCGGGCGCGGATGTTCAGGCGCCGTGCCTGGTAGTCGGTCGTGTTCGAGCACGAGGTGAGCTCGCGATAGCGC
>Ga0182015_10004555_pt1 | contig 14838 bp, 12 predicted proteins | sample 712P3MmetaG_FD_120478 | JGI IMG/M metagenome (GOLD analysis project Ga0182015, IMG submission 120478) | Permafrost microbial communities from Stordalen Mire, Sweden - 712P3M metaG | ecosystem: Environmental > Terrestrial > Soil > Wetlands > Permafrost | place: Sweden: Stordalen | collected...
CGGCGTCGCACGCGCGGACGTCGTCGTTGCCGACACCGGAGACGACGAGGACAACCTGGTCGTCGTGCTGATCAGCAAGAAGCACTCCAAGGCACGCTGCATCGCGCGCGTCAACAATCCCAAGAACAAGCTGATCTTCGAATCGCTCGACACCGAACAACCGGTCACCGTCATCTCGTCGACCGAGATCATCCTCGACATCATCGACGACCGCGTCAACGCGACCACGCTCGAGACGCTCGCGCGATTGGGCAAAGGCGATCTGGAACTCGTGCAGCTCTCGATCCACAACGACTCGCCGGCCAGCGGCCGCCGGATCGCCGACCTCGCATTGCCCACCGGCAGCGTGATCGTCGCCGTCGATCGCGGCGCGGGTGACGTCGTGATCCCGAACGGTGAGACGGTCTTTGCTCCCGGCGACGCCGTGATCGCGATGATCAAACACACGGCGCGCGCCGACGTCTGCGCCGCCCTCGTCGGACGCGCACCCTAGCCTCGGCCCTTGCGATTGCAGCCGTTGGCGTGAAATGGGGAGCACGAGTTCTTTCCGCACGCAAAGGGGCGATCGATCAATGTCCGGGATCAACGCTAACGGGTTCATTCCTAACGACGGCCTGAACGGGACAGCAGCACCCTGGGCCGTGCCGAACGCCGGCACTTCGGGACCATTTCCGGCCGGTAGCCCGGGATATATGGGTTACGGCTCGGCAAGTTCCGACGCGGTGCGGCCGGCTTGGTTCGGCGGCAGCAGCAGCGGCTCGTCCGCATCGTCGGCGCCATCCGGCGGTGGGATCAGCGCTATCCTAGCGCAGCTGATGAGTTCCGTGCAGCAGACCATCAGCCAGCTCAGTAACGCGTTGACGGGAACGTCGTCAGCGCCCGCCCCGGCGACGACGGGCGCGAACGCGAACCCGGCGAGCGGCGCCGCGACGTTCCAGAACGTCGCGCTCGGATCGGTCGGGGATCCGCACTTGAGCGTGAGCGGGACGGAACTCAACGCCGACGGCAGCACGGCCGGCGTGAATTCGAAGTTCGACAGCATGGTGGGTCACTCGGATCTCTTTTCGACGCGTGATTTCGGCGACGGCTTCCACGTCTCGACGTCGGTCACGCAGCCGTCCGCTAACGGGGTCACGCAAAACGCTAGCGCCACCGCGTCGATGGACGGCGGGCGCGAGAACGTCACGATGACCAATACCGGCGCGGTCTCCGTCACCGATCACGGGCAGGCGGTTGCGCTTTCGGCGGGTCAGTCGATCACGCTCTCGGGCGGACAAAAGGTCGCCGAAGCGGCGAACGGTTCGGTCAGCATCACGGAGTCCGCGTTCAATGAGAACCTGACGACGACGTTCGCGCAAAACGGCGGGGGCGGTGTCGACGTGACCGCGCAGGGTCAGAACGTGACGTTATCCGGCGCCTTGATCACCGGCGGTTCGACGCCGGTCGCGCAAACGAAGGCGAACGTGCGGCCGCCGAACGTCACCATTTAATGTAAGGAACGGCACGAGCTCCCAGCACGTCATGTACCGTCAGGCGTTCACGATCACCGGTATGTAGCTAGTGAGTATGCGTGAAGTTGCCCAGCGCAACGCCGAGTGCGCCGATACGTCCGAGGGCTTCACGCATTCCGAGCGGCTCGGCCGGGCGGCCGACGCGCGCGAAATACACGTCCGGATCGATGTTTAGCGTACGGGTTTGCACGAGTGCGACCGGATGCGCGCGCAGAAACGCCTCCGCCGCCTCGATTTCGCCTCGCTCGTCGGTGACGCCCGGGTGCGTCAACAGGTTGAGCGACACCCGCAGCCCCGCATCGACCGCCAGCGCCACGCTTTCGAGCACGTTCTCGAGAGTATACCCGGCCGGCCGGTAGTACGCGGCGTAGACCTCGGGCCGGAACGAATTCAGGCTCACGCGCACGGCTTGCAGCCCGGCATCGATCAGCCGCTGCAACGATTTCGGCAGCGAGCCGTTGGTGTTGACGTTGATCGTGCCGTTCGCGCGTTGCGCGCGAATGCGTGCGATCGCCGCGGCGATCTCGGTCGAGCGCAGCAGCGGTTCGCCCTCGCAGCCCTGACCGAACGAAACGATGCCGTCCTCGACGCGCTCGAGATGGTGCACGCCGATGCGCACGAGATCGGCGACGTCGGGCTCGAACGCGATGCGCGTCTGCGGCGAGGGAATCGCACTGCCGGCGTCGAGTTCGGAGATGCAGCCCACACACGCCGCATTACACTTCGGCGCCACCGGAATCGCAGCTTCCCCCCGTTCGAGGAACACGTTCTGCGCGGTGAAGCAGCCGTAGTCGCGCGCGCACACGCTCAGCTGCGCGAGCGTCCGGTTGCGTGGATCCACGACGATTCGCCGCGCGACGATCCCTTCGAGTTCGCCTTCGGCGAACCGGCGCGGCTGCCAGTCTTCGCCTTCGTCGGTGCGCATCGCCGCCACGGCGAGTTCGTCATCGACGACGCACGCGAACGTATAGCCGAACAACGGCAACTGCGGCGCGTCGGTCTTGCGCTGGAAGGCCGGCAGCAGCGTGCGCGTGTAGCCCGCCGGCAGCAGCACGCCGAGCGCCGTCCGGCGCGGGACCCGGTGGCCGCCGGCGAGCGTCGGCGAGCGGCCCGGCAACATCGATACGATCGCACCGGGCGGCAACGGGATCAGTTCGGCGCGCTGTACGTCGCGCACGATGCCGCCGTCGGCGAGCGGCGTCTTCGTCGCGTCGAAGTAGATGCGTCCGCGCGCATCGCTGTACGCTAAGCCGACGCCCATCAGCCGAACGTGGACGAAAACTCGACGACCGCGTCGCCGATCAACGTTGCGCGCTCGCCCGGGGCCCATTCGACGCGCAGCGTTCCGCCGGGAACCTCGAGCGTGACCGGCGAGCGGAATCCGCGCTCGGCGATCGCAACCGCAGCGCAAGCGACGGCACCCGTGCCGCAGGCGGCCGTCGCGCCCGCGCCGCGCTCCCAATGCAGCACGTTCAAACGCTCGCCGGCGATCTGCACCACGTGCACGTTCGTGCCGCCGGGATAGCGCGGGTCGCGCTCGATACGCGGCCCGAGCGTGCGGATATCGATCGCGGCCAGATCGTCGACGAAGATCACGACGTGCGGATTGCCGACGTCGACCGGCGTCGCGCGATACCCCGCGACATCGTGCGGTGCGCCGAGCTGCGGCACGCCCATCACTTCGGAAACCATATATGGTTCGCGCGAGAGGATGCGCGTCGCGATCGGTCCGGCGATCGTCTCGACGAGCGCTTCGCCGCGACCCTCGTGCTCGTCCAGATAGCGCGCCAAACAGCGAATGCCGTTTCCGCACATCTCGGCCTCGCTACCGTCGGCGTTGATGATGCGCATGCGCACGTCGGCCGTCGTCGAACTCAGCGCCAGCAATAGGCCATCGGCGCCGAACCCGTGCTCGGGATCGCAGATCTGCTGCGCGAACGCGACCGGATCGTCGAGCGGCGTCTCGCGCGCATCGACGACGACGAACTCGTTGTGCGTTCCGTTCATCTTCACGAACGGAACGGTGGCGTTCATGATTGAGCGACGGCCTCTTCGGGGACGAGCGGGGCAACCAGGGGGCCTTGCGGCGAGATCGTCGAGACGGCGTGCTTGTAGATCAGGTGCGACTTGTGCTCGAACTCCAGCACGATCGTAAACGGATCGAAGCCCTTGACGACGCCGCGCAGCTGAAAGCCGTTGACGAGGTACACGACGACCGGCACGGCCTGGCGTTTCACTTCGGCGAGGTAGACGTCTTGGATCGGCGGTTGCCGCATGTTCATCTCCGGCTGTTACGCCCAGCCCAAGCGTTCTCTTGCCGCCGCTTCACACTCAGCTGCCGTCACGCGCACGACGCCGGGTTCCGAACGGAACCACGTCGCCTGGCGCTTAGCGTAACGCCGCGTGGAACGAATGAGTTGCGTTCGCAGCTCGGGCGCCGTCGACCAGCCGGCTAAGAAGGCAAGCGCCTCGCGATAACCGACTGCGTCGGCGGCGACGGCATCGTTCCCGACGCGTTCGGCTTCCTCGAGCAAACCGGCGGCGAGCATGCCGTCCACGCGCCGCTCGATCCGCTCGAGCAAGACCTCAGGTTCCGTCTCCAGCACGAGTTTAACGAACGGGATGCCCGCAGCACGCAGCGTCGGCAACGGTGCGCGTTGGGGTGGCGCCCCCGCGCGGGCGGAGAGCGCGACTTCGAGCGCACGTGCGGTGCGATACGAATCGTTGGGGTCGATCGCAGCGGCTCGCTCCGGCGCAAGCACGGCCAACCAGTCCGCGAGCACCTCGGGCGGATGAACGCGGACCTCGGCCGCGAGTCGCGCCCGCACGGCCCGATCGTAGGCCGCGTCGAGCGCGACATCGCCGGCCAGCGCGCGCAGGTAGAATCCGGTTCCGCCCGCGACGATCGCGCGCCGGCCGCGCGCGGCGATGCCGTCGATCGCGTTGCGCGCATCGAGCACGAAGCGCGCTGCCGAATACCGTTCGTGCGGATCGAGAAACGCGATCAGATGATGCGGCACGCGCGCGCGCGCTTCGTCGGACGGTGCGGCAGTACCGATGGGCATGCCGCGATAGATCTGGCGCGAATCCGCGCTCACGATCTCCGCGCCGAACCGTTCTGCCAAGGCGATCGCCAGATCGGTCTTACCGCTCGCCGTCGGCCCGGCGAGGATCAACACGCCCCCGTCGCGGGCCGGCATCAGATGCGCTTGAAGAGTCGCGCGATCGCGTCGGGTTCGAGGCGCACGATCGTCGGCCGGCCGTGCGGGCAGTGCATCGGATTCGCACACGCTTGCAAGCGTTCGAGGAGCGTCACCATTTCGGCGTACACCAACGGATCGCCGGCGCGCGCAACGGAATGGCAGGCCAGCGATGCCCACACGGCATGCCGCGCGTCCAGTACCGGACCGTCGTCATCCAGACCGTCGAGAAACTCGGCGATGTCGAAGGTACGCATGCGGCCGGCGTGCGTCGTGTGCGCCGGCGTGGCAACGATCCGGTACGCGCGTTCGCCGAACGGTTCGACGATGAGACCGCTTGCCACCAGCGCTTCACGGCTCGCTTCCAACGCGCGCTCCTGATCCGGACGAACTTCGAACGTGTATGGCACGAGCAGCGGTTCGCCCGGTGCGGCCCGCTCGACGTTCGTCATCAATTCTTCGTAGACGACGCGTTCGTGCGCCGCGTGCTGATCGATCAAGACGACCGCTTCGCCGTCGGTCGCGAGCACGAAGGTCCGGTCGACTTGCGCGAGGACGCGCAACTTCGTCGATGCTACCGGCGGGCCGACGAGAGAACCGCTCCAACTCGGCTCCAACGGCGCATCGCTCGCCGGCCGGCCGTCGCCTTCGTCCTCGCCGCTCGCAGGCGGGGCGAACGAGATCGCGCGCTCGAGCCGGACCGTCGCCGCAGCCCGCAGCGCCGTTCCCATCGCATCGCGCACGACCGCATTGACGCGTTCGCCGAAGCGCAGCCGCACGTCGCTCTTGGTCGGGTGGACGTTCGGATCGACCTCATCCGGCGCGACGTCGACGAAGAGCACGCCGTACGGATGACGGCCGGTCATCGCAAAGGTCCGGTAGGCTCCCGTCCACGCGCCCGAGAGCAAGGTCGATCGCAAGAGCCGCCCGTTGACGAAGAGGACTTGCGCGCGCCGGTCGGGGCGGTCGTCGCCCGGCGCGCTGATCCAACCCCTCACCGCGATGCGTTCGCTCGCGCCGCGAACGGCGACCATGGCGCCGGCCGGCGTGCCGAAGGTGTGGCGTAGCCGCGGCGACGCATCGCCGTCCGGCGCGAAAGCAAAAACGCGGCGGCCATCGTGTTCGAGCGTGAAGCCGACCTCGGGATACGCAAGGGCCATCGTCGAGAGCCACTGTGCGATCCGGGTGAATTCCGCACCCGGCGTACGCAAATATTCGCGCCGTGCCGGCACGTTGGCAAACAGGTCGCGCACGACGACGCGCGTTCCGAGCGGGCCGGGTGCCGGATACGGCGCGCCGATTTCCTCGCCGAACGCGTCGACGGCGGTAGCGATCTCAAGCCCCGCCACGCGCGAGCTTATGGTCGTGCGGGCCACCGCCGCAACCGATGCGAGGCCTTCGCCGCGAAAGCCTAACGTCGCGACGGCGGTGAGCCCGCCGGCATCGGGCAGCTTACTCGTCGCATGGCGCAGTACGGCCGTCGCCACCTCAGCCGCCGGGATCCCGGCACCGTCATCGGCAACCTCGATCTCTTCGAGGCCACCGCCGCGAACGCGGACTGCGATGCGCCGGGCACCGGAGTCGAGCGCGTTTTCTACCAGTTCTTTGACGACCGACGCCGGCCGTTCGATCACTTCGCCCGCCGCGATCTGCCCGATCGTCGCCGGGTCCAGGAGCCGAATTGCCATCGCGAGGCGTTTCGCCGCGCCCGTCCGGTTCCATGGCAGTAAGGCTAGCGCTCTATGCGGAACCAAACACTAACGTTCCCTACGCTCGAGAGGACGATCCGAGAGCTTGACGACGTCGAACGAGGATACCGGTCCGATCATTCCGGACTTCGAAAAAGACGCCCAGTCGATCGCTGCGTACGACGAGGCGCGGGTGCGTTACGAGCGCCGCGAGGCGGGCGACGCCGAATCGCGCACCCGGAACAGCTTTACCAAGAAGCGCGATGCCATTCGGGCCGAGATCGCGGTAGCGGCCTCGCTCCTCGACGAGCGCCGGATCAAAGCCGAGCACGCGTTCAAAGCTTACGCGAACCGCTATCCGGAACGCGTCGACCGCAACAAGCCGATGAAGCCGTCGTTCTGGGAATCGCTGCTGAGCTTCGGTAACGCCGGGCGCATGTACAACCGGGCCGTCACGACCGCCGCCGAAGCCATTGCCGCGCAGTCGTTGCGCCGCCGTAAAGAGCACGACGAAGAAGAACTCGAGCAGCAGCTCAAGCGCGCGCTCTACCTTCAAGATGACGCGATCAAGAAAAGGCTCGAGGGGCCGGAGGGCATTGCCGCCTTTCACGCTCGCCCGGGCGTCGCCGTGTTGTACCAACGCGTCGAGGAGATCAAGCTCGAGCGCGCGCGGTACGCCCAGCGCATGGAACAGGGCGAGGTCCCGCCATCGGAACAGCGCGACCGCGAGTTCGCCGAGCGCAGGATCGCGCAACTCGAGGCCCCGTTTGCCGGCATTACGATCGTCCGCGTTGCGCGCTACGGCACCCTGTCCTATTTCCTCGTGCGCGATCTCGAACGCAAGCTCTTCCATCTTGCGTACGACCCGCGCCTCGAACCGTTGATCGAGAACGTCATCGATGTCTACCGGCTCGCCGACTCATTCGAGACGAAGCTCAGCCGGGGCGCCGATGGCCGGCCGCTCGCGGTCGTCGATCACTACGCGGCGAACTTCAAGGACGAGGAAGTCGCGCGCTCGGAATATCGCCGCGCGCGCACGGCCCTGCGCACGCCCCGCACCGACATCCCGCCGATGGAGTTCACCGAACCCGCCGAAGCGCAATTGGTCGAATTGCTGGCGACGTTTGCGCGGACCATCGGTCCGGGCGCCATGGCAGCGCAGCTGAACAACGTTCCGCCGGTGCTCGACGCCGTCGGCAAACCCGGCGACGAAGCACCCGAAACGCCGCCGGCCTAAACCTTACGCCTGAGTCGTGGCGGCATCGTACACGATCGAGAGCCAGTCCGCGACGAGGGCGGGCTTGGACTTACCTTCGATTTCGAGCACGCACGACAGCGTTAGGCGGCTCACGCCCGGGCCCACCGCGACGAATCCGCCAAGGCTCAGGCGTAACCGCACGCGATCGGCCGGCGTGACGGGGTGCGTGAAGCGGACGTGCTCGAGGCCATAGTTGAGCGAGCGCGCCTTGTTCCGTATCTCGAAGCACTCGCCGGAGAGCGCGGTGACGAGCGAAAGCGTAAGGAAGCCCTGTGCGATCACGTCGCCGAACGGCGTCTCCCGGCGCGCGCGTTCCCGATCGGTGTGGATCCAGCTCGCGTCACCGCTGATCGCGCCAAAGGCCACGAAATCCTCATACGTAAGGGCCCGCCACGAACTGACGCCGAGTTCCTCGCCGGCGCGCGCTGCGAGTTCGGAGGCGTACTCGACGGAAATCATGGCGCGACCTCGGCTTGCTCGCGCAGTGCGACTTTATGAATCTTTCCCGAACCCGACATCGGCCACGCGTCGACGAAGCGAACCTCGCGCGGTACCTTGAAGCTCGCGACGCGTTCGCGGCAAAATGCAATCAACTCCGGAGCATCGACGGAAACCCCAGCTTTGCGCTCGACGAACGCTACGCAGACCTCTCCGAGACGGAGGTCCGGTTTCCCGACCACCACGGCTTGCTTTACGGCCGGATGACGCAGCAGCAAATCCTCGAGTTCGACCGCGGCGACGTTCTCGCCGCCGACGCGAATCATATCCTTGATCCGATTGCGGAGCTGCAGGTATCCGTTCTCGTCGACGACCCCGGCATCACCGGTGCGAAACCAGCCGCCGGCATCGATGACCTCGGCCGTGCGCACCGGATCGTTCAAATAGCCTTTCATGATTCCCCAGCCACGGAAAAGAATCTCGCCCGTCGCGCCGGGATCCACGATAGCATCGGTCTCGGAATCGCGAATTTGCAACTCCATGCCGGGTTGCGGCCGGCCGACCGTCGTCAAGCGCAGCTCTTCTGCGTCGTCGATATCGCAGCCGGTTCCACCCAGGCTCGTTTCGGTAAGACCGTATGGCGAGATCAGGGCAATGTGAAAGGCGTCGCTCGCCTGACGGATGACCTCGGGCGTCGCCAAAATATAGGCTTTCGTCAGCTGGAACGTTCGCGCCGGCCGCGCCGGATGATTCAGATACTCGATCCAATGCGGCTGATGCCCGAGCAAGCACGTGCAACGCTCGCGCTCCATGATTGCCAGCGCGGCTCCCGCATCGAAGTAGCGCTGTACGACGACGGTCGTGCCGGTGGTTACCGGCGTGAGCATGACTTGCACCGACCCACCCGAGTGATAGAACGGCTGCGCGCTAAAGAATCGATCGGCCGGCGAGAGATGGAGGCGATCGCCGTTGTACTGGGCGCCGCGCAGCATGCCGGTGTGACACAACTGCGCACCCTTCGGCAACGCCGTCGTCCCCGAGGTGAACTGCACGAGCACGACGTCCTCCGGTGCAACCGCCGCGCCGGCCGCCGTGACCGACGCATCGTCGACCCTCTGACCGGCGCGCAGAAACGCGGCGAACGAGAGCGGCGCATCCTCGGCGGCGGCGAGATCGACGACCGTCGTCACGTCGGGAAAGTGCGCTCGCGTCCGTTCGGGGTGCCCGGAAAAATCGAGCAGTACCGGCCCGTACGGCTTATCGCGGCTGTCGGCGCCGAAGAAAAACAGCGTCCTCGCCCCGGATGCCCGGAGCACGTACTCGAGTTCGTCCATCTTGAAGCGGCTGTTGACGGGCACCAGAACCGCCCCCGCACGAGCCGCCCCAAAATACAACGCCGGCCAATACGAGTAACCGGCCAGGAGAATCGCGATGCGATCGCCGCGTCGCACGCCGCCCGCCAGTAGCGCACGCGTTACCGCGGCCGCTCCGGCCGCGACGTCGCGATAACTCAGCCGGGCGTCTTCGAACACGTAGGCCTCGCGGTCGCCATACGCCAGCACGGCATCGTCGAGCGCGGCGAAGAGCGTCTTGCCGGCCCAGCAGTCGCTAAAGGCCGTCGTCATCGCAGAATGACCAGCGCATCGAGTGCGACGCTCGGGACGCCGGACGGGCGGACGAGGAACGGATTGATATCGACCGATTCGATCACGTCGCCGAGTTCGATTGCCAGCCGCCCGAGCCCCACGATCGCGGCGATGAGTGCGTCGCGGTCCACCGCCTGCGAGCCACGATACCCGCTGATGAGGCGCCCGATGCGCGTGCGATCGATCAGATCGTTCGCTTTGTCGCGCGAAATCGGCGCGGCAGCGAACGCAACGTCGTCGATCAACTCGACCAGCACGCCGCCGCTGCCCGCCATCACCACGATCCCCATCTCCGGATCCCGATGCACGCCGAGAATGACCGCGATGCCGTCGGTGACGTACGGCGAAACGAGAAACGCCTCGATCGGGCCGGCATCATGCGCCTCGACGCTGCGCACGATCCGCTCGAACGCCGCGCTCACCTCGCTCGGCTCGCGCAGGTCGAGAGCAACCGCGCCCGCGTCCGACTTGTGCAAAAGGCGCGGTCCGACGGCCTTGAGCACGACGGCCCCGGATCGTTGCGCGGCGGCCATTTGCACGGCCCGCAGGTCGTTCGGCACGACCGCTTCGTCGAGCGCCGGAATGCCGAACGCACGCACGATCTCTTTCGAGCGCACTTCGTCGAGCGGTCCCGGCGCCGTGCGCCCACCCGGAATGACGGCCGCCGAAACGGCAACCGGCGCGGACGCCGAACCGGCGGCCAACGCGACCATTTCGGAGGAACGGATCGCTCGCGCAATGGTGCGCAAGGCGCGGCTTGACTCTTGCAAAATCGCGAGGTGCGGTAGCCGCAGGCGCAGTTCACGGCCGTACGCCGTGAGACCGTACGAAACGAACGATGCGTAGACGATCGGCTTGGTAGCCCGCGTTGCGGCGAATTCTTCGGCGATCGTCATCCAGCGCTCCGAACGCGCCGGCACGGGCTCCCGCGCCAGCTCTTCCTGGATGACGAGCACGTCGACGTTGGGGTCCGCGTCGAGCGCCTCGATGCAGGCGCGATAGGTATCGGCACTCGTCACGACGCCGAAACCACCGTCGACGGGATTTCCGACCATCGCTCCGGCTCCGAGGAGCGCGGCCAAACGCTGCTCGGTCGCCGGTGCGAGCGGCGGAAACGTCAGACCGCTGTCCTCCGCCGCATCGAGTAACATGCCGCGAAACGCGCCCGACAACGTGAGCCCGGCGAGCCGGCGCCCGCGCAGTTCGGGCACGTGCAGCAACAGCTCTACGGTATCGACGACGTCATCGGCCGTGTCCACGCGAATGACGCCGAGTTCGCCCGCAATCGCGTCGAACACGTCCATGCGCCCCGCCAGCGCGCCCGTGTGCGAGAGCGCCGCTTGACGGCCCGCGTTGGAACGTCCCATCTTGAGCAGCACGATGCGCTTTCCCGCAGCGTGCGCCGTCGCGCAGGCCGCCCGGAACGAAGCGGCGTTCCGAATGCCTTCGATATAGGAAACGATGACCTTGACCTCGGGGTCGGCGGCAAACGCGGCGATATAGTCGGCCGTCGTCAGGCCGATTTCATTGCCCGACGTGATGATGTATCCGACGCCGATGCAACGGTCGTGCAGCGCGTGCGCGGTAAAGAGCATCACTCCGCCGCTCTGCCCGACCATGGCGACCGGTCCCCCGACAGTGGGCAACGCGCGCGGGTCGTTCAGCGTTGCCATGCGCGTCCGAGCACAGAAATTACCCATGCAATTCGGACCGGATACGGCCAGGCCCGTCGCGCGAATGACGCGCGCCACGTCTGCTCCTAAGCGTATGCCGTCGGCATCGGTGGCATCGCCGATACCGGAGGTAAAGATCGTGGCGCTGCGCGCACCCACGCGTGCGGCCTCGTGCAGCACGTCGATGACGGCCGGCGGCGGCACGAGGATCGCGACGTGATCGGGTGGTTCCGGCAACGCTGCGAGACTCGCATAGCACGGCACGTCCCAAATTTCCGTGCGCCGCGGATTGACGGGATAGACGGCGCCCGGAAATTCGTACCGCTTGAGATTTTGCCACGTCCGGGCCGACCAGCTTCCCGGGCGATCGTTCGCTCCGACGATGGCAATATTTCCGGGCGCCAAGAGCGCTTCCACGGCGCGTTGCGAACCGCCCGGATCGAAGCGGCCGCTCACAGCATACTCCACAAGCGCTCGCTATCCGCAAGCGCCTCCGCTCCGCCGCGAAACACGACCTCGCCCATGCGCAAGATCGACACCCGGTCGGCCGCCAGCATCGAAGGATTGATCGTCTGTTCGACGACGAGAACGGCGAGCCCAAGCCGGCTTCGGATGCCGGCGATGCTGCGGTAGAGGCGTTCGACCAGCAGCGGTGCGAGTCCGAGCGATGGTTCGTCAAGCAAGAGCAACCGCGGCTCTTGCACCACGGCCATCGACACCGCAAGCATCCGCTGCTGCCCCCCGCTCATGCTTTCGGCAACCTGATCGAGGCGCCGTTGAAGATCCGGGAACGCATCGAGCACGAAATCGCGCCGCAGCGCGATCTTCTTACGATCGTTCTCGACCACCGATGCCGAGACCGCCAAGTTTTCGTTGACCGTCAGGCCGCCGAAGACCGCGCGGCCGCCCGACGTGTAGGAAATTCCCGCCCGCACGCGTTCGGCGGACGTACCCCGCAAGATCTCACCCTGGAAGCGAATCGTTCCGTTCGTCGGCACGAGTTCGCCGAAGACGGCGCGCAAGAGCGTCGTCTTGCCCGCGCCGTTGTGTCCCATGAGAAGCGCGAGTTCGCCCGCCGAAACGGTTAAGTCGACGCCGTGGAGCACCGTCTTCCCGCGGCCGTAACCGGCTTCGAGTCCCGCTACGTCAAGCATGTCCGTGCGCACCGCTCTGGCCGAAGTAGATCTCGACCACCTTCGCATCGGCTTGAATATCCGCCGGAACGCCGCCGGCGATCACGCGTCCGGCGTCGAGGACGTACACGATATCGGCAACGTCCCACACGAACGACAGGTTGTGTTCCACAACGCATACGGCCCGTCCGGACGCGGCGATGCGCCGCACGAGGCCGGCTAACGCGCGCACGCTGCCTTGATCGAGTCCAGCCGCGATCTCATCGAGAAAGACGACCGGGTCCTCGCGCGAGAGGACGAGACCCATCATCAGAATTTTCTGCTCGGCATACGAAAGGCTGCCGGCTAACCGGTCGGCGTGCGCTTGCAGCCCGACGTTGACGAGCACCGCACCGGCGCGCTCGGTCAACGGCGTCGCGCCGCCGCTCATCTTCGAGAGCGCGAAGACGACGTTCTCGAGGGCCGTGAGCCGGGGAAAGATGCGGACGTCCTGAAACGTGCGCGTCACGCCGAGCCGTGCGATCTCGAACGGTTGGGAATGCGTCGTCTCCTGCGTCCCGAAAAATACGTGGCCGCCATCGGGCCGCAACAACCCGCAGATCAGGTTGAACAGCGTGGTCTTTCCGGCGCCGTTAGGCCCGATCAGCGCCGTGACGCGGCCCGGTTCGATCGCGAACGAAACGTCGTCGACGGCGCGCAAGCCGCCGAACGATTTACTGACGCCGTCCAAACGCACGACCGGTGCCGCCGTCTGCATCCCGGCGACCGTAATCCCGGCGATGCGATCGACCAATTCGGGAGCACTTCCGGCTTGGACCACGTCGGCCGAGCGCGTGCCGCGGCGTGGCATTAGCCGAACCGACGGCTGCTCGGGAAGAATGCCGCTCGGCCAAAATCGGACAACGAGAACGAGGATCACACCGTAGAGCAGCAGTTGAAACTGCGCCGCCGCGGACGACGTCGCGGGCAGCAAAATGAGCAACTGCGGCAAGAACGTCAGAATGATCGCGGCGCCCAGCGTGCCCCACAGATTTCCCAATCCGCCGACGACCACGATCGTAATGATGCTCAGCGACTGATTCACATCGAACCCCGACGGGTCGACGTAGCCGACGAACTGCGCGTACAGAGCGCCCGCGAGACCCGCGAGCCCCGCACCGATCACGAAGACCGTCGCTCGTTCGCGCACGACATCGTGCCCGAGAGCGCCGGCGAGGACGGCGTCCTCGCGTTGCGCGCGCACCGCAAGTCCGAACGGCGAACGCGCGATAAGCAGCGCAGCGGCGAACGCGGCTGCGGCAACGAGCGCCGCCATGCATGCAAACGCGGGCAGACTCGTCAGCGGATACCCGAAGACTGCGGGGCGGCCGATGCCGAAAATGCCGTAACTGCCACCCGTGACGGCCGTCCAATTGCGGAAGATCGTGGAAAAGACGAGCTGCAGCGCAAGCGTCGCGATGATGACCAGCTCGCCCGCGATGCGCATCAGCAACCCGGCGACGAGCGCACCCAGCGCCATCGCGACGACGAGCGCACCGAGCAGGTCCAGCGGAAACGGCGCGTGCACGAACACGATGAGATCGGCGGCGGTATACGCGCCGACGCCGTAAAACACGGCCTGCATGATCGAGAACACGCCGCCGAATCCGAGCACGAGATTCAGCGATGTCGCCAACAGCAGGAAGATCGCGACGAACACGGCGATCTGCGCGATGTAGTTGATCATCGTGCGCTCACCACCGGAACGCGATCCCGAAGACGCCTTTGGGCCGCAGAACGATGACCAGGAACAGCACGCTAAATACGATTGCATCTTGCCAACCGCTCGGCAACAACACGATCGCGATCGCTTGCAGCACGCCGAGGGCCAGCGCGGCGATCGCACCGGATAGAACACCCGTCTTGCCGCCGATGATCACCGCCGCCGACGAAATGAGGATGGTACTGAGACCCGCCGCCGGCGTGAGGCCCTGATACCATGCGTACATCAGGATCGCCGGCACCGTCAGAGCCGACCCGAGCAGAAAACTCACGAGATAGGTGCGCTCGAGATCGATGCCCGTCGATGCGGCGACCGCGGGCGTGTCCGCCACCGCGCGCATGAAACGTCCCGACCGCGTGTAGCGGAGATAGACGACGACGAGTCCGATGAACACCCAGGCGAATGCCATCGCGAGGTTTGCCGTCGTAAGGCTGACGTCACCTAAATGGATGGCCTTCAACGGCAGAAATTTCAGCGGGATCACCCCCGGCCCGAAAATCACGCCGAAGAGCCCCTCCGCAACGGTGAG
>Ga0182015_10004556_pt1 | contig 14838 bp, 9 predicted proteins | sample 712P3MmetaG_FD_120478 | JGI IMG/M metagenome (GOLD analysis project Ga0182015, IMG submission 120478) | Permafrost microbial communities from Stordalen Mire, Sweden - 712P3M metaG | ecosystem: Environmental > Terrestrial > Soil > Wetlands > Permafrost | place: Sweden: Stordalen | collected...
TCATAACCCGTATACATGAACCACCATTTACCCGCGTCGTCCTCCACCAAGGTTCCATGCCCCTGGCGCCACCACTTCTCGCTGGAGCTCCCCGTGTGGACCAGGGGATTGTAGGGAGAATTCTCCCAAGGTCCCTCCACCGATTTGGAGCGAGCTACGACCGACATATGCGCGGTCGTCGGCCCATCCGTGCCCCCTTCGGCGGCTGTCATGTAGTAATATCCGTCGCGATACATGAGCTTGGGCGCTTCCAGGCATTTGCACGATACCGCCCAGTTCTTTGGATAGTCCCACCCGTCATAGGCTTTCTTGAGTTCTCCCACGGCACTAAGGCCATCGGGGGTCAGCCGAATCAACATGCCTTTATTGAAGTAGAGATACCGATTGCCTTGCTGATCCACGACGTGACCTGGATCGAATAACCCATAAAGGCCCAGATCAATAGGGTCGCTCCACGGACCTTCAATGTGATCGGCCCACATAACAACGTTCTTCCAGGCCTTGTCTCCTTGAGCTTTCATCGGAACGGTCAGCGAGCCGTGGTGGCCTACATTGCCGCGTGAAGGATCCATCTGCGTCGTATAGATGTAAAACTTGCCCTTGTAATAAGTCAGATCGGAGGCCCAGGCCCCGCCGTCAAATTTGCGGAGCGTTCGCACGATAGGCGCCCAGTTGACCAAATCGCGTGAATGCCAGATCAACTGATCGGGCCATCCGCCACCTGCCATCATGTAATAATCGCTTCCAACCTTCACGACCGTGTTGTCGCTCCCAGGGCCCAGAACCGGATTCCGAAAATAGCCGTTGCCCAGATCAGCGTGGGGAATGCGCTCCAACCATGCCTCTTCCGCGCGGCGGGTGTCCTTCTCACCAGCGCCAAACATCTTCAGCGCGCAAATGCACACAGAAACGGCAACTAACAATGTCTTCTTCCAGGGCGGCTTCATATTGTCTCCAGGGGCGGGAGTTATACGACGAGGTTCATAGTACGGTTGGTATATGAAGTCAAGAAAATGATGGCGACTTGAATCCCTTGGGCCGGGCTATTACGGGCGATTGCGAGGGTTCTCACTACGTCCTAAACGCAAACGCGATGTGCGATTGCATGGCGAGCACAAATGCAACTACCGTTCTAGCCAACAAATCCCGAAGCGGTTATGGCATCGGCCGAGCATCGGCCGTGTAGCATTCGGACAGAAGTGCACACCCGTGACGATTCGGCACGGCGCGACTTCCAAACGAAATAGTATTGTGATTCGCGCCCTGGAATTTGTTGATGCTCTGCCCCAGCTCAGGCATCGGGTAGATTTTCTCTGGGACTTCCTCGCCAGTTGTCCATTGTCACCAGGTCAGTCGCAACTCACTTACCCTTCTCCGGTGATTCGCTCTCGTTCTTCGGCGGAACAGGCATCGTCGCCAGCTTCTTTTGATACTCCGGATACATCGTCTCGGCCCCGCCGCGTGTGGCTTCCATACGGTATGCCCGTTTTTTTGCGAATATTCATGCAGCCAAGGGTTATGCCCAGGCAAGTGGTGGGCCGCGCTTCAGGATTCGGCGGCGCACCCCTGCGTGAGTGGGCCGACTGTTCGAATCTCGAAGCGGGTGAATCGGATGGAGTTGGAGGCTGGTTACGAAGGCCCAAGCCCTAAGGCGAGCGCCGGATTGATCTTCACCATGAGGTTGATATCCGTAGTAGAAATTCCTTGCTTGTGCAGAGACTCCATAAAATCAAGCAAGCCTTGGGGATGCAACAAGTGGGGTGTGCCTTCCCCCACTCCGCCCAAATCGGTCCCAAGAATGCAGAACTTCGGACCTACATTGCGAATCGCTTCTGCGTATTCGCTGATCGTATGCTCAGGCTCCGGTCCAACGACAGCGGCATACATGAGCTCAAGATAGGCGCCGTCCTCGGCAGCCTGCTGCATTTGTGGGATCGTCATGTTAACGATGGGGCCCATTGGGTTCGTGACGACGATGTGCGTCACTCCGCGCTGGTGCGCTTCGTGAACAACCATCAATGCCTCTTCCGCAGAGATGTGTCCCGTCTCCAGTACTATTTCATGATGCTGTGCAACATAATCGATCAAACCTAACACTTCCGCCACAAGATGCCCGCTCTTTACAACCGGAACAAACGGCCCGGTGTGCTTCTGCTGCTTCGCAAAGTTTTCCGAATCGATGGTGGGTAACCATACGACTCTGCCCCAGCCACCCTTCATCATGGTCATGCGCTTCACGGCTTCAAGGTTGATCCCACCCACGGCCCGATTCAGAGCGATGCCCCCGAAGATCTCCGTGCCGGGAACCTCCTTGCGGACCATGTAAGCAAGCGCAGCCGTCGACTCAAAGTGGTTCTTTAGCACGAGCCCGCGCATGCCCTCCTCCTTGGCAAGCCGTGCCAAGTCGTCGGCGTCAATTGAGCGCGGGGCGCTGTCGGGAGAACTATGCACTTGGAAGTCGATCGCACCTTCTAAATTCAGATCCGACTGTCCATACACCGGAACGACCAGCAGAAGCAGGCAGATCCATCCCCACCTCAACCGCCGCATCAGAATGAACAACAATTGCGAATTCACATACATCATCGGAGGCCCCCGGTCTTCAATTCCGAATAAACCATCCTGACAAACCGGTCTGCGCTCGTCCCCACGCCGGCCGCCGGCGAGAGTGCACCGGGAACTCTTGCGTCGTAGGGAGCCGTCACCTTTGCAGCCAGCACTTCCTGAAGGGTCTTGCCCTGAGCAATCATCTGCTGCACTGTCGCCTCAACGGCAAGGATCATGTCGCGGTACGGGATGAGATCCCCCCGGTTGATTATGGTGCCGTGGCCCGGAATGAGCTTGGTTTCCGGTCCGGCCAGCTTCAAAGTGGCATCCAGCGCTTCGAGCGCGCCTTTCAGGGAGCCGCCATTGTTGGTGTCGATGTAGGGATAACCGTAGTTCCGGTAGAAGTCACCGATCATGATCGCGTTCGCGTTCTCAAACCGAATCATCGTATCGCCACCGGTATGGGCCGCGCGAACGGGAATCAAATCGATGATTTCGCCGTTCATATGAAACTTCACCGTGCTACCTAGCCCGTAGGTCACGACGGGGAGAGAGGCCGGATCCGGAGTTGGAGCCGGATTGCCATTGGCTGGCGCCGGTTCAACTCCCGGTGCCACGGGATGTGCCAATTCTTCTCGGAGCTCTTCGCGGGCAAAAATCGTGACGCCCATTTTGGCGAAGTTCGCGTTGCCTCCTGTGTGGTCGACATGGAGGTGAGTATTGACCAAGAAACGAATTGGCGCGGGGGTGATTTGTCTGATGGCTGCCACGACCTTGTCCGTGAGCTGTTCATATTGGGCATCCACCATGAAGATACCGTCTGGTCCGGCCAGCACTCCGATCCGGCCACCCGCAGCGTCTTGATGGCTTGGGGCAAAACCGGCCGAACCGGACAGCATATAGAGGTTCGGTGCGATCTTCTCCGCGGTGATTTCGATCTTGCTGTAATCCCGGCCCTGCCCCCAAGAGCTGGCGGAAGCGACTAGTGCCACGAATGCTATCAAGAATAATCGTTCGGCTGGTTTCATCGCTTTTGCACCTTTTTGAATTCATCCCAGGGACTTTTTCCAACGGCATGGTGCCGGGCTGAACTTCCGGCTTGAGACTTCCGCTTCCGCCGAAAAAGGCTAGCCCTCCTGTCCAGTCGTGTCAACTGCAACTCGTCCAGAGCCATTCACACCTCGCTCTATTTCCATTCCTGGATAGCCGACGAAATGAAGGACTGAATCGCGACCCCTAATTCGTCGTGCCAGCAGAGGGCTTGAGACAGGCGTTAAGAACCGCCCCCATGAATCCTGCAGCTACCCATTTATTTTGTACGAGTGACATCATCCTGTTGTGGGGTAGGATTGGTGCGGAGCAACGAATCAGGGCCCGACTGGAGGAGCCACGATGCGAATGAAAACGGCCTTGCGAATAATCTTGTCGACGATTCTCCTTGTAATAGTTCTACAGATGAAAGACCGACCTGCGCACGGGCAAAGCCAATCCTCCATGGCTTTGAGCGGAAAGGTCACGTCGCAGGAAGAAGGCGCGATGGAAGGCGTGGTGGTCAGCGCCAAAAAGAAGGGTTCGACGATCACGTTGAGCGTGGTCAGCGATAAGCAAGGCACTTTCGGATTCCCGGCCAATCGATTGGAGCCGGGGCATTACGTCCTCGCCATTCGCGCGGTCGGATACGATCTTGACGGCCCTGGAACCACGGACGTGGCTGCGCATAAGACTACGAGCCTCGATCTCAAGCTCCGCAAGACCAGAGACCTCGCCTCCCAGCTCACCAATGCGGAATGGCTGATGAGTATCCCTGGCACGGAAGCCCAGAAGACGTCGTTCCTTTTGGGGAATTGCATCAACTGCCACACGCTGGAGCGCCCGATACGATCGACGCACACGGCAGACGAGTTCGTCAAAGTAATAACCCGGATGAAAGGCTATTCGCAGACCAGCCAGCCCATAAAACCGCAAAGATCGCCCGACAGCGAGATAGCGCGATCGGTACGTCCCGAAGATTACCGCAGCCTGGCAAATTATCTGGCCACGGTAAATCGGAGTTCGGCGTCCAATTGGGAGTATTCGTTCAAAACACTTCCGCGGCCAACGGGAAGAGCGACGCGCGTGATCATCACCGAATATGATTTACCGCGTCCGACGATCATGCCGCACGACGTCATCGTCGATGAGCTTGGGGCCGCCTGGTATTCGGATTTCGGCGAACAGTATTTAGGGAAGCTTGATCCGAAAACAGGGAAGGTCACGGAGTGGCCCGTGCCTAGGCCGAAGCCAAACTTCCCCGAAGGCATGCTCGATATAGAAGAAGCCAGCGACGGGTCAATGTGGCTCGGAATGATGTCTCAGGCTGGCCTCGCCAAGTTCGATCCGAAGACTGAAAAGTTCAAGATTTACGGCGCGCCCGAAGTGATGAACGACGACGGCACTCCGAAAGCCGGCGTTCGTATGCGCGAAGTGACGTTGAAGTACGGCGTCGACGGAAAGGTCTGGTCAACGGAAGACAATGGCGAGATTGCCCGGTTTGATGTAAACACCGGGAAGTATGAGAGGTTTGAGCCCCTCAAGAACACTTCGTTTAAACCGTATGGGATTTACGGCATTGCTGCAGATTCGCAAAACAATCTCTACTTCGCGGAGATCGGCCACGGTCACATTGGGCGGATCGATGCCAAGACGAAGGAAGTAAGCTTCTATGCGATACCTACTCCCAATTCGCGCCCGCGCCGCATTGAAATGGATTCGCAAGACCGCCTGTGGGTCGCAGAATACGGCAGCAACCGAGTGGGCCTGTTCGATACCAAGACGGAAAAGTTCACGGAATGGGAGATGCCGACGCAGTGGACTTGGCCGTACTACGTTACCCCTGATAAGAATGGAGAATTGTGGACGGGCGGGATGAATACCGATCGCGTGGTGAGGCTCGATCCAAAAACGGGCGAGATCGTCGAATATCTCATGCCGAAAGACACGAACATTCGCCGCGTGTTCGTGGACAACTCAACGACGCCGGTTACTTTTTGGACGGGAAGCAATCATGGTGCTGCCATCGTTAAGGTCGAGCCGCTGGACTAGAAGCAAGACTCCGCGCATTAAAGTTGCAGCCCTAGAGGCCGTCGGGCGACATGCTGGGGTTTGACTTAGGATCGCAGTTTACGCCGCTGTGGGAAACTAATCCCGCATTGGGAAACCCTCACGAAAGGCCGGAGCCTGCTCCGGCCCCAATTCCCTCTTGGCACTGATTTTGCGTTATACTTCGCCCTTGTGTGGGTGATTGGATCTCAAGATATTGAAGCTTTCAGCTTTCGAGGGGTAAGAATTTTCTCCGAGTCGACACCGAACGAAATGGAGACACGATGCGGACACAACCGAGGTTCCTCGCGTTCATAAGCTTGATGGCTTTCTTTAGCTCCGTTTGTTCCGGAGCCACGATTACCGGAACGGTGAAGGGCACCGAAGGCGCGCCCTTCCAAGGCGCATTCGTCGAGGCTCAAAATATGAAATCCCGGATCACGACGATTGTGTTGACCGACACCCATGGGCAATACCAGATCCCAAACCTACCGGCAGGCGAATATCGCCTGCAGATCCGGGCAGTCGGTTTCCGCACTGATCCAAAAACGGGGGTGGGGCTGACGGCAGACCAGAAAGCCTCCTATGATTTTGCGTTACAGAAGGGGATGGTCCGCTGGAGTGACATTTCCCTTTACCAGGGAAAACAGCTTTTTCCGGCGGGGCGAGGGAAAGACATCCTTCTCTCTCGAACTTGCTCGATTTGCCATTCCTTTCAAAGCCGCATGGCTTCCGTAACGCGCGATGCAGATGGGTGGGCGGACCGTGTAGCATACATGCGGAGCGCCATGGGTTACGCGCTTACGTCGCAACTGAATGACCAGGATGCTGCAACTCTCTCTTCCTATATCACAAGCCTTTTCGGCCAAGATTCTGTGCTGCCGAAGTCTCCCGCGGATATGCCCGGCTATCAGGCCACGGTGCGACCGTTCAGCAACGAAGCCTTGAATATCGTGTACGTCGAATACGACATGCCTGGCCCCAGCCGCATGCCCTTCAGCGCCGCTCCCGATAAGAATGGCTATCTGTGGATCCCGAATTTTGGAGCTGCAAACAAGATCACTCGGCTTGATCCGAAAACAGGTGAGATGCAGGATTTTCCCGTGGCAAACATTGGAACGGCCGCGATACATTCCGCAGTGCCTGCTCCCGACGGTTCCGTCTGGCTCGCCGAGCAAGCTTCCAATAAAGTCGGCAGATGGGACCCCGACACCCAGCAAATTACGGAGTACCACGATGCTGGAAAAGGATTAAAACATACGATCCGAATCGACCGCAGCGGAAACGTGTGGTCCACCGGTTCCCCTCTGAGCAAATTTGATCCGGAAACTAAGAAGTTCACTCGCTTTGAAGAAGTAGCAGACTCCTACGATGTAAGGCAGGATAAGAATGGTGACATCTGGTTTACGCGGCTGTTCGGCAGCAAGATCGGCAAGATTGACGAGAAAACGATGAAGGTTACGCAATGGGATTCGCCGACGCCCGGCGGCGGACCGCGACGGATGGAAATTGCGACTGATGGCATGGTTTGGTTCGACGAGTTCAATGCCGGGAAAATGGCCAGCTTTGATCCCAAGACACAAGCCTTCCAGGAATATCCCTTGCCAGGTCCTGATCCTACTCCCTATGCGCTGGGTTTCGATGCGGACGGCTACCTTTGGTATAACTCGCACGACATGGACGTAATAGGGCGCTTCGACCCCAAGACTGGAAAGACGATCGAGTATCCCTTCCCTCACGCGGAAGTTTTCATGCGGGAATTCTTCCGCGATGCGGAAGGAAGGATGTGGTATGGCACGAATCCGAACAATAAGGTCGGATACTTCTATCTGACAAAAAGGACCGTAGGAAACGAATCCGCCAGCAAGTGAACAATGATCTCAGTCGGCGGACCGAAAACTAGCCAGACTGATCTCAAAATGAGGAAGAAAAGCAAGCTCCGGAGAGCGCGTCGACATCAACGCTATGGAGGCGTGGCACCCGCGTTTTCCTCTGTGCTACTTGCTAGGGGGTTCGGGGCTCTTGCCCGTCAAATAAAAGTAACCGACCCGGTTGTTTGACGGGGTTCCGTACCAGAGATTCCCCTGCGGATCGCGGAAGAACTCCCGAATCGTATTTTCCGCGTGCGGGAATGGATATAAGGTGATTTTGCCGGTTTTTTGATCCAGGCGTCCGAGCAGGTCTTGGTCGAATGACGAATACCAGACATTGTTCTCGGCATCAATCCCGACCGCGTAGGGACTCGGGCTAAAACCGGGCAGCAGGTATTCCTGGAAGGTCTCAGTCTTGGGATCGAAGCGGTCGATCTGCCCCGCATTGTATTCGCCGACCCAAACGATCCCATTCGAATCAATTGCCAGACGCCTTGGATAAGGATGGTCGAGTTTCTTGCTGTTTGGCGGGGTGTAATAGGTTACTTTCAAGGTCTTCCAATCTACCTTGCCAATTTGATTGGTGGTCTGCTTGGTAAACCACATGTTGCCGTCGGCACCCGGCTCAATCCCGTAGGCTTGCTGTGGGACATCGAAGAAATGAGTGAACTTCCTGGTTTCGGGATCAAATCTGGTCAACGGGCTCCCGGTGGCCCACACGTTTCCGCCCGGATCCAGACGGCAAGTGTGTTTTTCTCCACCGGATTCGATCCGCTCCTTCCCGGGAAGATAAGGATCTTGATATTCGGTGATCTTTCTCGTGTTGGGATCCCATCTTCCAATTTCATTTGAGCCCTGCTGGCATGTCCAGACGGAACCGTCCGGACCCGGAACGGCGGAATGGACCGCCGCAGTCCCCGGAGTCGGCACAGAAAAATCTTCCATCTCTCCGGTTGCGGGATTCAGACGCGTGATCTTATTGTTTGTGCCGAAATTGGGTATCCAGAGGCTTCCGTCCTTGGCCGGAGCAGCGCTAAAGGGCATCCGGCTCGGACCGGGCATGTCGTATTCGACAAAAACAATGTTGGCGGCGTCGCCGTCAAACTTTGTAAGCGTGTCCTTGTACCCAGGCATCGAGGCCGGAGACTTAGGCAGGGTCGCGTCCGGCCCGAAAGAGTTCGCTAGCCATGCCGCTAATTGATCGCCCATCTCATCATTGAATCTGTCGGGATTGCTAAAAGTGAAACTGAAGTGCATGGCCTGCTGCATGTACTGAATCCGGTCTCTGTAACCGTCCTGGTCCCGAGAGACTGCCGCAAGCCGGCTTTGGAAAGAATGGCAAACGGAACAATTCGCGAAGAATATGGCCTTGCCTTTCGCATCGGGGAGCAGTTGTTTCGCCTGAGAAACCGAAATGTCGCTCCACCGCACCGTGCCGTTCTGCAGTGCAAAATCAACGGAGGCATTCTGATCGGCTGTGAGATTCGCGCTCGTTGGGGAATCTGCCCTGTAGCCGACGGCACGGACTTGCACCCGATATTCGCCTGCCGGAAGCTTTTCAATCCTGTAATGGCCCTGGTTGTCAGAAAGAACGATTGCCGTTATTTTCGTCTTGGAATTTTGGGCCTGGATGAAGGCGTCTTGAAAGGGTGCGCCATCGGGCCCTTTGACTATTCCTTGAATCGTTGCTGCATACGAGAGCGAAGTCAGAAGGGTAACTGAACCGAGGAGTGCGAAAATCTTGCTCGACTGTAATGAATGCATCGCCCCTCCCGATCGGCTCCACCATTCATCGGGTGGATGTTATCGCGCCGCTGTTTCCCGTCAAATAGAAGTAACCGATCTTGCTGTTCGCGGGTGATCCATACCACATCCGCCCCTGGGAATCGCGCAAAAATTCGCGCATCGTGTTTTCTGCATGAGGGTAAGGATACTCGGTTACTTTACCCGTTTTAGTATCCAGGCGGCCGATCACATCCATGCTGTAGGAGGAGTACCAAATGTTGTGGTCTTTATCGATGCCCAGAGCGTACGGGGAAGGCGCCGGTCCCGGCAGTTGGTATTCCTTAAAAGTTTCAGTTTTGGGATCAAACCTGGTGATCTTGCCGGCATTAAATTCGCCAAACCAAACCATCCCATCAGAGTCCACTTCCAGCCGCCTTGGAAAAGAATTGGCGGTCGGCGAGTCCCACATGGAGACCTTCAGAGTTTTATAATCTATTTTGCCAATTCGGTTGGTGCCCAGAGTCGTAAACCAGATGTTCCCGTCGATACCGTTGGTGACGGCATAGGTGCTGCCAACTTCCTTCCAAAAATCAGTGAACTTCCCGGTCTCTGGATCGAACCGGCTCAAGGGGTCGCCACTGGACCACACATTTCCATCCGGATCAAAACGGATCGTGTGCTTGCAGCCCCCATTCGTAGTTCCCTCTTTGCCGGGAAGAATCGCATCCTGATATTCCGTGATCTTCTCCGTGGCAGGGTCCCATCGTCCGATCTTGTTTGTAGCTTGCTCTCCGAGCCAAACCGAGCCGTCGGGCGCAGGATATGCGGAATGAATGGCAGCGTTGTGGACGGTCGGTGTCGGGAAATCGCGAAACTCTCCCGTTCCTGGATCAACACGAGTGATCTTGTTTGCCGGGCCGAAATTGGGAACCCACACATAGCCGTTCTTGTCGGGAGCGGCGCTAAATGGCAAACGATTCATTCCCGGCAGATCGTATTCGACATAAACAATGTTGGTGCCTTCGTTGCTTAGCGGACGTAAAGTTTCGTGGTACTCCGGAAGCTGCTCGGGGGATTTGGGAAGCGTAGAATTCGGTCCAAAGACATTACTGAGATACGACACCACATCACTGGCTTTCTCATCGGTAAAATGTCCGCCATTCGCCAGACTGAAATGTACGATATCGCGCATGTACGCGACGCGGTCCTGCCAGCCATCCTCGTCGCGCCTCACCGAGGCCATGCGCGACTGAAATCCGTGGCACACCATACAATTGCCAAAAAGAGTGTCTTTTCCCTTCGCTGCTGGAAGTAACTTCACTCCCTGGTAGTTGGATAGCTCGTTCCAGCGCACCATACTCTTCTGTAGAGCAAAATCGATGGAGCTGTCTTGTTCGGCGGTGAGGGTGACCCGGCCCTTGGCATCGCTGCGGTAACCGCTGGCCTGCGCCTGCACTCGATACTCTCCGGCCGGCAGCTCTTCCACTCGGTAGCGGCCCTGATCGTCCGATAAAACGAACGTGGTGATGTGGCTCTTGACGTTTTGGGCCTGTACAAAGGCGGCCTTGAAAGGCATGCCGTCTGGTCCCTTCACCGTACCAGTGACAGTAGCGCCGTACCCTGCCGAACCGAGAAAAGCAATCGACAAGCCCAAGAACGCGAAACGCTTATTCCCTGTCGGCATATCTCACCTCGTTAATGAACAGTCTAAAAATGCTGGGAAGACTCGCGCTATCCCAGAGCCCACTACGAATATACTGCGTTCGGTTTATACCATGTCATACGTCACGTCAATGCCAGACTTAACTGAATCCCTCACGTTAATAGTGCTTGGTTTTTCACGTTTCAGATCAGAACGTTGACGCGAGCACACCCCGAGCGTATGGTCTCATGCAAAGATAGGGTGGATAGGGTCGGAATTGCAACTGCGGTTTACGTGGAAGGAGGTCCTGCTCTCATGAAGTCATTGCGACAACTCACCCGGCAGTTTCTCGCTCAGGGTATGACCATACCTTTGATCGCAGCCATTGCAGTCATCGCCACACTTGCCATGCCTGCCCGGGTCGAGTTGGCCCAGCAGTCGCCGCTGCACCTGAACCCAGCCGTTGAGAAGCTGGCGCACGGGCAGGCGATCATAGGGATTCAAACCGACGATATGTCCCTGCAGAATTGCCATTCGCTCGCACGAGTGGATTTTGACTATGCATACGTTGACATGGAGCATGGGCCGCTTAATCTCGACGGCCTTGCTTACTGCGTTGCTGCGATGGTTGATAAGGCCGCGGTTCTCAAGAAGGGCAACGCACAGGTGAAAGTTGCGCTGTTTGCGCGATTTCCCCCGTACGGACGCGACCTCGAAAGCAACGACTGGATCATAAAACAGGCGCTCGACATGGGGCTGATGGGCATTATCTTCAACGGCGTGGACAACAAGGAGCAAATGACACGGCTGGTTCAGTTTATGCGGTATCCACAATCCCCAAAGTCGGAGTACCCGCAGCCGCCCGGCTTGCGTGGATTTTCTCCCGCCAATGCGGTTTTTGCGTGGGGCATCTCCCAGGCCGAATACGAGCGGCACGCTGATGTCTGGCCACTCAATCCGCAGGGCGATCTCCTCGCAATCCCTATGATCGAGACGGCCGAAGGCTTGAAGAACGTCGACGAGATTGCGTCGGTGTCTGGCGTCGGCGCAATTTTCGTCGGTGCGGGAGGGGATTTGCATCAATACCTGGGAGTGGCGCAAAATTCGCCAGACGTGGAAGAGGCGTTTCAGACGATTCTGACAGCATGTAAGGCGCACAAGGTTCCTTGCGGCATTACCGCGAACACAAAGGCTGACGTAGAGAGACGACTCAAGCAAGGATGGGAGATGATCAGAACGGGGAGAGGAGAGTAATCACCCCTGCCAAAGATCGACTTCGATAGTTATTCCCTTTTTGGGCAATCGCATTGGTTTGATGAGGCGTAGTTACCCGATTTCATTCACGACAGCTTCGCGTTAATGTTGTGCCCGGCTGAATCTTTGTTCTATACTCCCGCGTTATGCGGCGCCGCGAGTTCCTAGCGTTTTCAGCAACCAGCATCGGCGGGGTCCTGGTCTATTCTCTTGACCGCCACCTAACCCGCGTTTCGGCCCAGACAAAATCGTCATCGCAAATCATTCGCGTACCTCTTCGGTTTTTCACACAATCCGAGGCGCTCATCGTTGCAGCCGCAGCCTCAAGGATTTTTCCGAGCGACGAATCGGGTCCCGGCGCGAACGAGGCGGGAGCCGTTATTTACATCGACCGTCAGCTGGCAGGGCCCTGGGGACGCGACCGCCGCCGCTACACGCAGCCTCCCTTCGACGAAGACGCAATGGCCGAGTTCGGCTACCAGGGGAAAGCGACACCGCGAGATATCTACCGTGAGGCTCTAAAAGGCCTGGAGGGCTTTGATAGCCTCTCTCCCTCCGATCAGGACAAGAAACTTAAACAAATTGAAAATACCCGCTTTTTCGCACTCTTGCGCCTCAACCCCCTGGAAGGAATGTTCTCCGACCCTATTCATGGCGGAAACGCGGATATGGTGGGCTGGCAACTGATCGGATTTCCAGGCCCGCAAATGAGCTGGGCGGGCGATGTGGACAAGCATTTCGGCGAGGCCTTCCGTCCCGCGCCCATGAGCCTCATCCAAGTGCTGCCCGGGCGGAAGCTCCATCCGACCGAGGACGAAGACCTGAAATCATGAAGACATTGCGCGCCGTGGATGTCGTAATTGTTGGCGGTGGGTGGTCGGGGCTGCTCATGGCTAAGGAACTTGGCGCGCGCACGTCGCTTTCGGTTGTAGTTCTCGAACGCGGCGAACCGCATACGCCCGGCCCCGCGGATTATGCCACCGGCATGGACGAGCTCGATTATGTCACCCGGTCTCGCCTCATGCAGGACTACTCGAAGGAGACGGTTAGTCTGCGCCACACGCCGCGCGAACGCGCGCTCCCCATCCGCCAGCTGGGGTCATTCTTGCCGGGCACTGGTATCGGCGGCGCGGGAGAGCACTGGGGGGCGCTCTTTCCCCGCTATACGCCTGATCTCTTCGAACTCCGTACAAAAACAATTGAAAGGTACGGCGTGGAAAAGCTGCCGGAAAATCACTCAATTCAGGACTGGGGAGTCACCTGGCAAGAAATTGAGCCTTACTATGCGAAAGCCGAACAGCTGGTTGGTATTTCGGGCAAAGCGGGCAATCTCAACGGGAAGAAAATCGAGGGCGGCAATATTTTCGAAGGCCCCCGCAGCACCGAGTACCCGATGCCTCCGTTGAAGACGGCTTCCTTGCCTTCCCTGTTCAACGATGCCGCAAAATCCCTGGGTTATCACCCCTATCCGAATGCCTGTGCGGTGAATAGCAGGACTTATAAAAATTCCGATGGTCTTTCGCGTCCCGGCTGCTTCTATTGCGGCTTCTGCGACCATTACGGCTGTATGATTGGGGCAAAATCACAGCCGTCGAACACCCTTCTTCCAATCGTGGCGAAGCAGAAACGCGTTACGATACGCACCAATATTACCGTCCGTCGCATCCTGGCGGATTCCGAAAAGACGAATGCAAAAGTTCGAGGGGTCTCCTACATCGACGCTTCGGGCGAAGAAGTTTTTCAACCTGCGGATCTCGTCTTCGTTGCCACATGGACTTTCAACAACACTCGTCTGTTGATGCTGTCAAACCTCGGTGAGCCCTACGATCCAGCCACAGGCAAAGGCACGCTCGGCAAGAATCTAACGCATCAGATCCAGTTTGGCGTGCAAGCGTTCTTTGACAAGCCTCTCAATCGCTTCATGGGCGCGGGCGGAGTGGGTGTGCGCATGAGCGATTTTGATGGCGATGCCTTCGATCACTCGCAACTACCGTTCCTGCGGGGAGGCATTTTCTACGCAACGTCAACCGGCGCACAACCCATCGCCAGTTTTGGAGTAGTTCCGCGCGCGACGAAATCCCGCTGGGGATCGGAGTGGAAAAAGGCCGCGATCGACTCCTACGACCGGACCGGGACCGTAACATTTGCAGGCGAACACATCGCTTACAAATCCAACTTCATGAGTCTGGATCCAATCTACAGAGACGATCTCGGCGACCCGTTGCTTTGTCTCACCCTCGACTGGAACGACAACGAACGCAAGATGGCTGAATTCGCCCTTCCGAAGTCAGTCGAGTTGATTAAGACCATGGGCGGCAAGGACGTCATTTCGTTCCCAGGTTACGGCCACTATGACGCAACGCGCTATCAGTCAACACACGTGCAAGGCGGCACAATTATGTCGCCTTCGCCGGAAACGGGCGTGCTCAACCCGTACTCGCAGCACTGGCGGTACTCCAATCTTTTCGTGTTAGGAGCGTCAGCATTCCCGCAACAAGGCGCCGCTAATCCAACGCCCACAATCCTTGCTCTAACCCTCCGCACCGCAGATGCCATCGTCGATCGCTACACCAAGACTCCCGGCTCCCTCCTATAAGAACTAGTAAGCCGTCCCAGTGATTTCGTTAATACGGATTCGTCGTTGAGGGTCAGTGTAGGTCCAGCGGAACGGTCGGGCCGATTTGGCATAAGCGCCGATGTACTTGTGTAGCTTTCTTGCCA
>Ga0182015_10004557_pt1 | contig 14836 bp, 11 predicted proteins | sample 712P3MmetaG_FD_120478 | JGI IMG/M metagenome (GOLD analysis project Ga0182015, IMG submission 120478) | Permafrost microbial communities from Stordalen Mire, Sweden - 712P3M metaG | ecosystem: Environmental > Terrestrial > Soil > Wetlands > Permafrost | place: Sweden: Stordalen | collected...
CGAAGCAACGAAACTGTTTGCTGGCTTGGCTTGCTGGGCTTGGGAGGTAAGGGCGGGCCGGTCCGCGGTTGGAGGGGGTACCCCCGGTTTTTTGTAAGTGCGGATTCCAAAGGGTTTACCGGTGGAATTTCTGTAAGTGTTAATTCTAAAGAGGTTGCAGCGAGAATTTGCGGAAACGGGCTTACGCGAAAGTCGGCGGGCGGATTGGCGGCGGGGTTGATTCGAACAGTTTGAGGATACACGTACAGGCTAGCACACAATTTATAACTAGTCAAGGACTTTATTAAGTGCTTACGGGTGTTAAAGGTTGCAGGGAAGAGGTTGTTCGAGGCGGTGGGGCTGGAGATTCGGAAGGCGCGGCCCGTGGGGGTGGAGCGGGCCAGCATGCTGGGGCTTTGCGGCAGCTGGCTGGTTTGGGATTTGCGCCGCGGACGGTTATCGATGTTGGGGTGGCTTACCAGACGGTGGAGCTTTACGAGGAGTTCTCCGGGGCTGAATTCTTGTTGATTGAGCCTTTGGTGGAGTTCGAGCCGTTCCTGCGCCAGATTTGCGTTAAGTATAAGGGGCAGTATGTTTTGGCGGCGGTTGGGGAAGTTGCGGGGACGGCCACGCTGAATATTCACGGGGACAAGACCGGGTCTAGTCTGCTGAAGGAAGTCGAGGGGGCTGCGGTGGACGGGACGCCCCGGTCGGTGCCGATGGTTACCATCGACGAGGTTTGCGCGGAAAAGAAATTGGCGGGGCCTTACCTTATTAAGGTGGACGTGCAGGGAGCGGAACTGCAGGTACTGGCTGGTGCGCGGCGGACGTTGGAAGAGACCGAGGCGGTGATTTTGGAGGTGTCGTTGTTTGGGTTTTTGATAGGCGGGCCGCAGTTTTGCGATGTGGTGGCGCGGATGAAAGAGTTGGGATTCGTGGCGTATGACATTTGCGGGACTTTGTACCGGCCGCTGGACGGCGCGTTGGCGCAGGTGGACATGGTGTTTGTGCGGGATGCGGGGAGGTTTCGGGAGTCGCATTTTTATGCGACCGGGGAGCAGCGGAAGGAGCATGCTGGCGGGGATTGAGAACTAAAGCGAAGAGGGATTTGCCACAGGGGCAACTGAGGCACAGAGAAAGGCTTCGAAGGCTAGAGGATTTACCACGGAGGCGCGGAGTACGCTGAGGTCAGAGGGATTTGCCACGGAGACACGGAGAAAGGCTTGGAGGGATAGAGGATTTACTTGGAGAGTCGCGGAGTTGGTAGAGGACAGAGTCGGAAAAGGACTGGGATGACGGCGGTTATACAGGCGGAGGGGTTGGGAAAGCGGTACCGGCGGGGCGTTACTGAGCAGCGGGGGATGCTGCGGGACACGATTATGCGGTTTGCGCGGGCGCCTTTGGCGGCTTTGCGGGGGCCAAAGTACGAGACGTTTTGGGCTTTGAAGGATGTTTCGCTGGAGGTGAAGGAAGGGGAAGTTTTGGGGTTGATCGGGCGGAACGGGGCTGGGAAGACTACTCTGCTGAAGATATTGTCGCGGATTACGCGGCCTACGACGGGTCACGCGGAGATTCGCGGGCATGTGCGGAGTTTGCTGGAAGTGGGAACGGGATTTCACGGGGAATTGACGGGGCGGGAGAATACGTATTTCAGCGGGTCGCTGCTGGGGATGAAGAAGCGCGAGATCGATCGAAAGATGGATGAAATTGTGGCGTTTGCGGAGATCGAGAAGTTTATCGATACTCCGGTGAAGCATTATTCGAGCGGGATGTATGTGCGGCTGGCGTTTGCGGTTGCGGCGCACCTGGAGCCGGAGATATTGCTGGTGGATGAAGTTTTGGCGGTGGGGGATATTAATTTTCAGAAGAAATGTTTGGGGAAGATGGGGGATGCGGCGCGGCATGGGCGGACGGTGGTGCTGGTGAGTCATCAGATGAATCAGATGCGGCGCCTGTGCCATCGAATCGTGTGGGTCGACGGAGGGCAGATTCGAATGGCGGGATCTACCCACGAAGTCGTCAGCGCTTACGAGTCCAACATGCGGTCGGTAGAACCAGAGCAGAGCGCAAAGGAAAACGTTAAGGCAAGTTTTGCCGGTTGGAGGATTAGCGAGCCAGAAGGTGAATCCCCTCATGAGCTCACCTCATTGGGACCCGTCACTGTGAAGTTCATAGTGAGCGTCAACAAAGCGATCCGGCGTGGCATCCTCGGCGCGGCCTTATATAACGTCGATAGGCAGCTTATCTGGGGTCGGGCCGCGAACGATTTACAAATGAACGAGGGTCGTCACGAATTAGCCTACTGGTTCCCGATGCTACCGCTTAAGCCAGGCCCCTATTCCTGGTACGTCACCCTATGGGAGGATGAAGATCTTATCGATTCGTGCGAGCTCATTCCCGAGATGATTGTGGCGACGGAGAATCATCAGCATCCGCGCGATGAATGGAGTGGCCATTTGAACGTTCCTACGCGCTTTGAGATTCAAGGAACAAAATGAGCGCCCAAGAGACTGGCCTGGGTATGGGTCACATTTTTGATCAGCCTCACTATGGTGAACTGGATCGAGCGCGAGCAGGCGTCACTTCGCGATTGCTCGCGGAGTTGAAACCCGCGCTAAACCTGCTGACCGCTTTGGATGTTGGCTGCGGTCTCGGTTACTTCTCGGGCTTTTTGAAATCGCTCGGGTTGGAGGTCACAGCAATTGATGGGCGCGAGCAAAATGTGGAGGAGGCACAGCGCCGCAACCCGTCGGTTCGTGTCCTTCGATACAACGCGGAAGATCCAGACTTCAAGACGTTGGGTAGGTTTGATCTGGTGTTTTGTTTCGGCTTGCTCTATCACCTGGAAAATCCGATGCTTACGATCCGCAGCTTGCAGGAGATGACGGAAAAGTTTCTTCTTATCGAGAGCGTGATTTTCCCAGGTAACGAACCTTTTATGGCGCTGATCGATGAGGAAATGCATGAGGACCAAGGCTTAAACCATATCGCCTTTTATCCGACGGAAACGTGCCTGGTGAAGATGCTATATCGATCCGGCTTTTCAACGGTTCTTCGACCGATCCGGGGACCCGAGCACAGTCATTATCATTCCGGCAGCGGGTTGCGCCCTGCTCGAACGATGCTGGCAGCGACCCAAAAGCCAATATATTCTCCGCAACTGGCGGAAGTTGCCGAAACATCCTCGCCGATTCGACCTTGGGATCCAACGAGTGGAATAAGAAAGGACGATGGAGTTCAGAAACTTCGGCGCTTCGCCGAGAAGTCCCTGCCGGAGAAAGTGAAGTCCCTTAGAAGGATCATCAAAGCGGGATAATAGTAGCCAATGGCTGACAAATTCCTGCTCCCGATCTACCTGCCCCGTTGGCTACATCAACCCATTCGAAAGGTTAAGCGCGCTTTCGTCCCTGGCTCACCTGTTGTAGTCGACATTCATGGAGAGAGAAACGTCGAATGGTCGTTTCTGAGCGCGGCGATGCCAAACGGGCCGGGCGAAGCGATAGAGTTTGGTTGCGAGCAAGGCTACATGAGCCTTCTCGCTGCGCAAAAAGGCTTTAGGGTCATTGCCAGCGATCTTGAGGAACAAACATTCACATGGCGACATCCGGACGTCGAGTTTCGGCGGGGCGATTTTCTAAAGCTTCCGTTTCCAGACGGTCATTTCGATCTCGCCATCAATTGCTCTTCAGTCGAACACGTAGGTTTAGCGGGCCGCTACGGGGTTGAGGTCAGTCAGAACGACGGCGATATTGCTGTGATGGATCGGCTGGCGCAACTTCTTAAACCGGAAGGATGCCTCTTGATGACTGCGCCCTGCGGCCGGGACGCCGTCTTGGCACCATGGTGTCGCGTTTACGGGCAGCAACGTCTTCCTAAGCTTTTCAGATCGTTTATCGTCGAACGGCAAGAGTACTGGATCAAGAACGACGAGAATCAATGGGTGGGCTCTTCGCGGCAAATGGCCCTCGATTTCACGCCGCGCCACGACCCCAGCAATCCCCACGGTTGTTCCTACGCTCTGGGCTGTTTTGTGTTGAGGAAATCGCTCGGCGGGGCGGTCTCGAGCAAGACGGATCGCTAGCCGTGCTGACTTTCTTCACAACCGCCAAACCTTTCCGGGGCCACGAAGGGATCATCCAGCGGAATGCTCTAAAAAGCTGGGCGTTACTGCATCCGGACGTCGAAATCATTTTGTTTGGCGAAGACGAAGGCGCGGCTGAGATTTGCCATGAATTGGGGCTGCGGCACGAACCCCAGACGATGCGCAGTGCCAGCGGGACAAAACGGCTGGACTATATTTTTGGTCGAGCACAGGAAGTCGCGCGACACGACATTCTTTGCTACATCAATTGCGACATAGTGCTCACCCGCGAATTCTTAGAAGCCCTGCGACGAGTTCATTCCTGGCGAGAGCAATTCTTGGGAGTGGGACGCCGATGGGACACGGATATTCCCGAAGAGATTGATTTTTCGTGGACAGGCTGGGAGTCGGAGGTTCTAACGCGTGCTCGCACGGAGGGATGCCAGCGTTTCTATCACAACATCGATTATTTCTTTTTTGTGCGGGGACTTTATGCCGACGTTCCGCCACTGGTGATCGGACGTGTTGGGTGGGACCACTGGCTGATTGGGAAAGCGTACGCGAACGGAGCGCCGGTGGTGGACGTATCCGAGGTAGTGTGCGCGGTGCATCAGAACCATGACTACGGGTATCACCCGCAAGGCATTTCTGGTGTCTGGCACGATGCGGAGGCGCAGGAGAATTGGAATCTGGCGCGACGCGGTCAGCGGCCACGGACGATCGAGGATGCGCAGTGGCGGCTGACGCCGACGAGCATACAAACAAAGCCTCTACATTGGCTAACACCAGTGAAGAGAAGAATGAGGGAGATCGCGCAGCAAGTGGCCGGGGCCGTGCGAACAACTTTGTGGCATCCGATTCTAAGTGCGACGAGACCTGTGCGGCGGGCTCTGGGGCTGACGCAGGCAGCTATACCGTCGGCGCTGCGCAGCAAGAAGAGGCGGCACTGGATGGATTAGAGATTGGTGCGGAATTGGTATGCGGGGCGGGCGGTGGAGGGAGAGGATTGTGCGGGAACGGCGATAGGAATCCGAGGCGGAGCCGGCAGGGATGCCGGCGCTACCGAGTGTCGGCGGGTTGCGCGGGTTGCGCGGGTTGCGAATATGGAAGATGACGCGGCGGGATCGATGCGGGAAAGAGCGGGAGAAGACGAATGGCGAGATGCCTTCGAGAGCTCAAACGAAAAACTCGCCGCTACAAGAGGGGCTTGACTGGGGATGCTGACACTTTTTACTACGGCTAAACCTTTTTTGGGAGATAGCGGCGTGATACAGCGGAATGCGCTGCGGAGCTGGGTGCGGTTGTGCGCGGATGTGGAAGTGATTTTGTTTGGGGATGAGGAAGGGGCGGCGGAGATTGCGGGGGAGCTGGGGATCCGGCACGAGCCGAGCGTGGAACGGAATGCGCACGGGACGAAACGGCTGGACGCGATGTTCGCGCGGGCCCAGGCGGTGGCGCGGCATGACGTGCTTTGCTATGTGAACTGCGACATTATTTTGCCGGCGGATTTTTCGGCGGCGCTGGAGCGCGTGAAGGCTGCGCATACGCGATTTCTGATGGTGGGACGGCGGTGGGATACGGATGTGGAGGCGGCGCTGGATTTCGCGGCGGTCGACTGGGGCGCGCGGGTGAAGCGGCTGGCGCAGGAGCGCGGCGTGCAGCAGCCGGGATGGTCGGTGGATTATTTTGCGTTCCGGCGCGGATTGTATGCGGAGATGCCGGCGCTGGTGGTGGGGCGGGTTTGGTGGGATCACTGGCTGGTGTGGAAAGCGCGGGACGCGGGGGCGGATGTGGTGGACGCTTCGCGGGTGGTGACGGCGATTCATCAGAATCACAATTATGGGTATCACCCGGCGGGTGCGCACGGGGTATGGAACGACGAGCAGGCGCGGCAAAATTTTGCGCTGGCCGGCGGGCGAGGGCATTTGTTTACGATCGATGACGCGACGCATATTTTGGAGGACGAGGGCGAGCACGGAAATTGGCGGCGGCATTGGGCGCCTTACTGGCGGCGGGTGCGGCCGGCGATCGTGCCGGCGTGGTTTGCGATCATGGATGCTACGCGGCCGTTGCGGAGCGCGGTGGGATTGCGAACCGTGGATGCGCGGAGATCGCGCTAGCGGGCGGGCCAGGTCTGAGCGGATTGAGTCCGGCGCACCGATACTTCCGGTTGGCCGGCATTCGGCCGGCAGCTACATAACTACATAATAAATGTACTTGCTTATTTACTTTTGATTGGGTAGGATGCCGCTCCCTCTGGTTGATCGCTGTGCGGATATGGCGGCTCCCAGAGATTGGCGTGAGCGCGGGAGGGGAGGTTGCTGGCGGAACTCGCCTCCCGCTTGAGGTTCGAATGCGCCGGAAGGCGCGGAGGTCTCCCGGCATGGTTCCGATGAATGTAGATGTGTCTTCGGCGGCGGCGGTGGATGAGGAGCGCCGCTACAGCAGCGAGGCGATGGCCATCGCGGCTACTCGATCCGAAACAAGGCGCGATCTAGTGTTGAACCCCGCGCGCGCCGAGATGATTCGGCGACTCGTAGGCGAGCTGAAGCCGGTGCTGAACCTGGCGAATGCGCTGGACGTGGGATGCGGAACCGGATCTGGCGCGCAGGCGATGCAGGGTTGCGGACTGTACGTGCGCGGATTTGACGCGCGCATGAAAAATATCATCGCGGCGCGAGAACGCTTCCGCGAATTCCATTCGGGCAGGCAGAGGTGGAAGATCCCGACATCGCGAGGCTGGGAACGTTCGACCTGGTGCTGTGCCTGGGGTTGCTGCAGCGGCTGGAGAATCCGATGCTGGCGATCTGGCACCTGCGCGCGTTGAGCGGGAAAGGATTGTTGCTCGAGAGCATGTGCCTGCCGGATGCGGAGGCGGGCATGACGCTGTGCACGGAGGCCTGGCGGATCAACCCGGACGAGGATGATTGCGGCGACGGCGAGCGGCGTGAGCCGGACATGGCGCTCTATCCGAGCGAAAGCTTCCTGGTGAAGATGCTTTATCGGGCGGGATTCGCGGTGGTGTATCGAGTGGCGCCGCCGGAGCACGACGATTTTCGCGAGACACCGGAACACGCACGGCGGCGAACGGTGCTTTTCGCGGCGGCGGAGGCGGGGCCGGTGCAGGCGCCCAGCCTGGAGAGGGTCGCGGAGCCACACGATCACCGCGACCCTTGGGCGCGAGAAAATCGAGCGGCGGCTTCGACCGCGCTGCCGCGGCGCATGCAGCGATTTCTACGCCGGCCTGCGCGAACGCAATACATTTCGTTGGCGCAGCATGCGCGCAGCGTGTTTCCGGAGATGCCCATACCGCTGCGGCTGCCGTTTGGGGCGTGGTGGCTGGCGGGCCGTAGTGCGCTCGATCATGAATTGATTTACAACGGATTCGAAAGGATGGAGACGGGGTTCGTGGGGCGCATTCTGCAGCCGGGGATGACGGTGCTGGACATCGGGGCGCATCACGGTCTGTATACGCTGCTGGCGTCGAAGCGCGTGGGGCCGTTGGGGCGGGTGATCGCGTTCGAACCGTCACCGCGCGAAAGGCGGCGGTTGCTGCAACACATTCGTATCAATGGTTGCTCGAATGTGGTGGTCGAGGGCTTGGCGCTGGGGGATCACGCGGGTGAGGCGGACTTGTTTCTCGTCGAGGGATTTCAGGATTGGTGCAACAGCTTGCGGCCTCCCGAGGTGGAAGAACATACGTGTACGGTGCGCGTGGAAGTGGCGCCGCTGGACGACGTGTTGTGCGCGCTGGGGATTTCGCGGGCGGATTTCATCAAGCTGGATGTGGAGGGAGCGGAGCTCAGCTTCCTGCGCGGTACGGTGCGGCTGCTGCAAAGCGCGTCGCGGCCGGCGATTCTGGCGGAAGTGCAGGACGTGCGGACCAAGCCGTGGGGATATGCGGCGAGAGAGATCATCCAGTTTTTGGTGTCGGCGAAATACCGGTGGTTCGCTTTGGCCGAAGACGGCGGCCTGCATCCCATGTCGAGCGATTTGGCGTCTTACGATGCGAATCTGGTGGCGCTGCCGAAGGAGCGCGTCGAGGAATTCAGCGCGATGGGATGCGCGCAGCTATAGACAGGTGAAGACGGAGTCGGAACTCGCGATACTCTGGCGGCCGCACGAAGTATTTTACGTAGTTCCAATATCTGCAGTCCACGAACGATGGGGCGCCGATTGAGTCTCGGCGCCCCATTTTCTTGACAACGGCAATCGCCACGACGGAAGATGACTCGTCATTCTATCGCGATGACATTTTGTACAGGGACAATCAATACGCGATTGCTCGACGTCCGACGAATCCAAGCGCACAGAAAAACGAGGTCACGAGTAAACGTGTTCACACGAAGATTATTTCTGGCTAACGCGAGCGCCTTGCTAGCCGCCGCAACGGTTCGTCCAGAGCTTTGGGCGCGCGGCATCATGGGAAATTCGCAACCCGCGACACCTGCTGTCCCGTTGCTGCTGGGCGTGGACTACTACCCGGATCAAACGCCCGAGTCGTTGTGGGAAGAGGACGCTCGCGAGATGGCGGACTTTGGCTTCACGAACGTACGCGTCGCGGAATTTGCGTGGTCGTTGATGGAACCGTCTGAAGGCAAGTTTGATTTCGCGTGGCTTCACCGGGCGACCGAAATTCTCCACAAGCATGGCATAGCGGTCATTTTGGGAACGCCCTCCGCGGCTCCTCCGCCGTGGCTGACCGAGAAATATCCTGACGTGCTGATGGTAAACGACGAAGGAATGACCGTTCACGCCGGAGGGCGGCGTTTCACGTGTCCCAGCAACAAGGTTTATCGCCGATTGTCGCTGGCGATCGCGTCAGAAATGGCGCGCGCGTTTGCCGACACGCCTGGCGTCATCGGCTGGCAAATCGACAACGAATTCACGCTCCAGCGTTGGGGCCGCTGTTACTGCAAGTTCTGCCGCGCAGGTTTTCAGGATTGGCTGCGCACCAAATACGGAACGCTGGACGCCATCAATTCGAAATGGGGGACGGCTTTCTGGAGCCAGGTCTACACCGACTTCGCGCAAATTCCGGTACCTTTGCCTTCCAACGGTGACCCGAATCCAGGTCTCGCCCTCGACTACGATCGCTACCAATCTTTCGCCAATGCGTCTTTTCTTGAAGAACAGTTGGTCATGCTGCGAAAGACCTGCCCACATCACTTTGTGACCACCAACAACGTGGGAGCGCCAGTCGACACGCTCGATCTCCACGAACTCTATCGCAATCTGGATTTCGTTTCCCACGACAATTACCCCGGCTTCATTCAAATATATTTTTCAGGCTCGCCTCCAGAGATGCTCCCGCTTATCGTCGGCATGGGGCATGATTCCATGCGCGGAGTGAAAGACGGAAAACCGTTCCTGATCATGGAAGAGCAATCGGGAAAGGCGGGGCAGAGGTTTTTCTCCCCGCAGCCGTACAAAGGGCAATTGCGGCTGTGGGCTCATCAGGCGGTCGCGCACGGCGCCATGGGCGTGAATTATTTTCGCTGGGACACCGCCGCCTCTGGAGCCGAAGAATACTGGCACGGGGTGCTCAATCACGACCGTTCGAAAAGCGCCGGCTACGACGAAATTCAGCAGACCTTGAAAGAGCTCAAGACGCTGGGCCGCGAAGCGCTTGAATCGTCCTATTCCGCAAGTTCGGCGATCTTTTTTGACCTGGATTCGGATTGGGCGCTGCAAATTCAACCCGGGCAAAGCAAGCTCACCTACCAGTCGCACATACTCTCGTGGTACGCATCGATTGCAAGCGCTCACGCCGGAGTCGACGTCGTTCAGCCAGACGCCGATCTCTCGCGGTACAAGGCGGTTTTCGCTCCTCTGCAATATGTGCTGTCGGAAAAGCAAGCCGCGAATATTCGGCGCTTCGTCGACGGCGGAGGAACGTTCGTGACTAGTTTCCGCCTCGGTGTGAAAGATGAGAGCAGCCAGATCGTACGCACTCCGTTGCCGGGATTGCTGCGCGACGTGATGGGCGTGACCCTGAAAGACTACGTGCCGCTCTATGGCGAAAAGGTTGGAGTGACATTTTCGTCGCCGCTATCCGGACCGGACGCGGAATGCGCCTTGTGGGCCGATTTGTTGCAGCCGACTTCCGCGACCGTGCTGGCAAGGTATACCGGGCCCTACGCCGGTGAAGCAGCGATCACCATCAACTCCTTCGGTAAAGGGAAAGCGATCTACGTTGGGGCGGACCTGGACGCCGCGAGCCTCGCACGAGTGATGGCTTCGCTGATGGAGACTGCGGGCATCAAGTCCTCGTTTGGAATTCCGCCGGGCGTGGAAATGACGATGCGTACGTCAGGCGAGAAGCGTTGGGTATTTTTGCTGAACCATACGTCGGTTGGACAACAAGTGACTCTGCCCGGAGCATTTACCGATGCGTCGAGCGGTGCCACACATTCCGGGAAGATTGAGCTGAAAGCATACGACGCTGTGGTATTGCAGCCCGCGTAAGCCGGGAGCTACGGGTTTGTTAGACCTTGAAGGCAAGCCGGCCGAGGCAGCATCGTTTTGAATGATCACCATCAGAATTAAAACTTTGACCGCACATTGTGCCGACTTAAGATGTCTTGGAGCATGTTTGCGTACAATTGTTGCCGTATGAAAGCAGATCGATGAGGGAATCCGGAGCTTGAGCCAACCTACGAACACACGCGACGCCGACTACGTCCTGACGCTGGAGGAAATTCGCAATCTTGCCAAGGACGGCGACAAGCCCGCCGAAACTTTGAATAACGTAGTCGCATTGATCGCTGGGCGCTTTAGGACGGAAGTGTGCTCGGTGTACTTGCTGGAGCCCGACCGCGCGAACCTGGTCCTGGCGGCCACGCGGGGACTGCGCCCGAAGTGCGTGGGTACGCTGCGGATGGCGGTCACGGAAGGTTTGGCGGGCCTGGTGGCCGAGCAGGTGCGTCCTTTAGCTTTAGAGCAGGGGAAAAAGCACCCGCGTTTCAAATATTTTCGCGAAGCCGGCGAGGATGCGTATCAAGGGTTTCTCGGCGTTCCACTGATCGACCGCGGCGTACTGCAAGGCGTGCTGATCCTGCAAACAACCGAGGCGCGCGTTTTTCGAGAAGACGAAGTCCGGATGCTGTCGGAAGCGGCGGCCCAGGTCGCTCCCGCGGTCAGCGCGGCGCGAAGCCTGGATCGATTCATTGCGCCGGTGCAGGAAAAATTGTGGTCGCTGGCGCGCAACTTGTGGTGGAGCTGGGATCAGGACTCGGTCGCGTTGTTCCGCGATCTTGATCCGGTGCCGTGGCTGGAGTTCAACCACAATCCGATTTCCCTGCTGGGAGAAATTCCGCTGGCGGGAATTGAGAAGCGCGCTGCGGAGCTCGCGCTGCATAGCCGCATCAATTATGCCTACCGGCGGCAACGCGAATATCTGGAAGCGGACCGCACCTGGGGTGCAAGGCACGCTGGCGTGTTGCGGCCCCGACCGGTTGCCTATTTTTCCGCTGAGTTCGGCTTGCACGAATCCATTCCAATCTATTCCGGCGGTCTGGGCATCCTCGCCGGCGACCACATCAAGAGCGCGTCGGACCTGGATATTCCCCTCGTGGGCATCGGGTTGTTCTACGGACAGGGATATTTTCGCCAACGACTGGATCGCGATGGCTGGCAGCAGGAAGAATATATTCAGACGGATGTGAACCAGTTGCCGATGGAGCCCGCAATCGCGGCGAATGGCGAGCCCGTCGTGGTGCAAATTGAAACGCGCACCGGCAGTATCCGCGCTCGCGTGTGGCGCCTAAAAGTTGGCCGCTGCGATCTTCTTCTAATCGATTCCAACGTCGAAGGAAATGCTCCGGAAGATCGCGAGTTGACCTCGCGTCTCTACGGCGGAGATCGCCGGATTCGCATTCGACAGGAGTTGCTGCTTGGAGTCGGGGGATTCCGCGCGCTGAAAGCGATGGGGATTACGCCCGGCGTGCTGCACTTGAACGAAGGGCACAGCGGATTCGTTGTACTCGAAGCGATTCTCAACCGCATGCAGGAAGAAGGCGTGACTTTCGAAGCAGCGGTCACGGACGTTTCGCGCGAAGTGGTGTTCACCACGCACACGCCCGTCCCCGCGGGACACGATCGATTCAGCGCCGAGTTGATCGAAGAACACCTTGGGCCGATGCGCGAAGGACTTGGTCTTTCTCCCGATCGGCTCATGGAAATGGGCCGCGAGAATCCTGCCAACAAGGAGGAAGATTTCTGCATGACGGTGCTGGGCTTGCGTATTGCGCGCCGCGCGAACGCCGTCTCCGCGCTTCACGGCGAAGTTTCGCGCGCGATGTGGAAAGGCCTGACTCCCGGGAAGACCGAAGAGCGCGTGCCCATTGGACACATCACCAACGGCGTCCACGTTCCGTCGTGGCTCGCGCCGCAGATGTCGCGATTGTACGACCGCCATCTTGGCGCGGGTTGGGAGCAACACGGCGCGGAAGCGCGCATCTGGGAAGGTATTGAAAACGTCGACGACGGCGAGCTCTGGGAAACGCATCTGAGCCTGAAATCGCGCTTGCTGGAATTTGTGCGGCGCCGCGCCATGTGGCAAGCCGAACATCGCGGAGAATCGGCGGACGCACGCATCAGGCTCGGCGGCATGCTGAGTCCCGACGCGCTGACCATCGGGTTCGCGCGCAGGTTTGCGACGTATAAGCGGGCGAACTTGATTCTGGCCGACATCGAAAAGCTGGCGTCGATGGTGAACGATCCAAAGCGCCCGGTGCAGTTCGTATTCGCCGGGAAAGCGCATCCGCTGGATGAACCCGGCAAGACAGTTTTGCAGCAGATCGCGCAGATGATGCGCGATTCGCAATTCGCGGACAAGTTTGTTTTCGTGGAAGACTACGACATCAATGTTGGACGTCACTTTGTTCAGGGCGTCGATGTATGGCTCAACAATCCGCGGAGGCCGCTGGAAGCCTCTGGGACCAGCGGGCAAAAAGTCGTCTTGAACGGCGGCCTGAATCTTTCCGTACTCGACGGTTGGTGGGCGGAAGCCTACGACGGCCGGAACGGCTTCGCGATCGGCACCGGCAGAACGCATTCGAACATGGATGTTCACGACCAGCGCGACGGCGACGACTTGTACCGCGTGCTCCGCGAAGAGGTGATTCCACTTTATTACCAGCGCGACCGCGACGGATTGCCGCGCGGCTGGATCAAGCGCATGAAGCGCACCATTCGCACTCTCGGCTGGCGCTTCAACGCCGATCGCATGGTGATGGACTACACGCTGAAGTGTTACGTGCCCGCAGCGGGCGGCACGTCCAGCGACATGACCGCCAGCTTCTAGCAGCGCGTCGAGTGCGAAAGCCGCAACCTCAGTAAATCAATTTCAGGGAAAACTGAATCTGCCGCGATGGTCCGGCGGTGTGGCTGATCGTTCCGAAGCCGGTGCCGAGCACGGTGTTCGAAGGCAAGCCGAAATCAACAATATTGAAAATGTTAAAAAACTCGGCGCGAAACTCCAGGATGCCGAGTTCGCCTTTGCCACGACGGCCAAACGGCGTGTCCTTGATAAGCGCCATGTCGAAGTCGCGGAATCCAGGCCCGCGAAACGTGTTGCGTCCAAGAGTACCGAAAGTGCCTTGATTCGGTCCGGTGCCCCCCGCGACGCCGATGGGGATCGAGAAAAATGAACTGTTGTCGGCGCCGCGTCCGAAATAGTCCTCGCGTATCGTGCGGCTGGTGGAAAAGTCGGGCATCGTTACCAGGTCTGGACGATCCGTTCCGCCCGCGCCCGCGCCGGTTTGCTGAATGCCGGAGTACACCGTGAACGGCGGCCCGCTCGTGATCGATGTAATGTTCAGAAACTGCCAGCCGGCTGTAATGCGCTTGTTTAGAGGTTTAAGAAATCCTACGCGATCGAACGGAAGCCCTTGAATCAGGCTCAAGGAAAACACGTGCGTCACGTCGAACGTGGAAGGGCCCTTGTCCGCCTCGGGATTCAGCGGATTTTGCGGCAGTGTTTGCAGGATTACGCCTGCATTCGCGGGCAGACCGCCGAGCACCGCGCTCGTGTCGTCGATGGATTTCGAAAACGTGTAACTCGCCTGCAAACTCAAACCGATTCGCGAAATATTCTCGCTGACGCTGCTCTGCAGAGCATGATAGCTCGAGTGCGAGCCTGTAGTCATCACCGATATCGGCCCGAAACCTCCGGTGGCGTGTCCCGTTGCGTTGAATTGTGTAAACGGCGCGAACTCCGGATCAGCCCCAGCGTAACCGTTGGGCGAAAACACGCTCGCCAAGTGAACGCCGGCCGTACCGACATACGCGGCGCTCAGTTTCGCGCCGTGAAAATCGTGATCGACTCCCGCGGTCCACGTTCCGATATATCCGTTCCGAAAATCACGCGAAATAATTCCGGTGCTGAACAACTGCACTTCGTGACCGGGCGTGATCGCCGCAAGATCGTTCTGAAAACGCTGTAAATCTACCAACGTGTTCGGCGCAACCTTCGAGCTGTCTCCGCCGGGAAACAGTGGTTGTCCTTGCGTGTTGAAGACCGTCGGCAGCGTAACGGGAGTTGCTGTGTTGTGGAAGGCCACCGGAACATCCGGCAGCGCGGTGAGCAGCGGCTGAAAAATCAGCGGGAACGCGCCGGTCACGAAATTGTCCTGCCACAAGTTCGGAAGGATCGTCGTGACGGCTCCGCCGGCATGCAGAGTCGTATGGGTTCCGATGCCGTAGTCCACCGAGACGCGCGGCCCCCATCCACGCAGGTCGATCGGGTACACGGGCTGCGGATTGTAGATGACC
>Ga0182015_10004558_pt1 | contig 14832 bp, 14 predicted proteins | sample 712P3MmetaG_FD_120478 | JGI IMG/M metagenome (GOLD analysis project Ga0182015, IMG submission 120478) | Permafrost microbial communities from Stordalen Mire, Sweden - 712P3M metaG | ecosystem: Environmental > Terrestrial > Soil > Wetlands > Permafrost | place: Sweden: Stordalen | collected...
CCGCGGCGTGCTCAGCTCGCTGGTCGTGATCGGGCTGACCATCACGACTCTCGGGCTGGCGCTCGGCGGGTTCTACGGCTACGTGCCGATCGTGAACGGCGGCGACCTCACCGCGCTGCGGCCCGCATTCCTGCTGCACGGCCATCCGTCCGCGCCCGGGTTCCCGGCGATTCCGCTCGGGGTGAAGCTCGCCATTGGCTGCGGTGCAGCGCTGACCTTGCTCGTTTATCTCATTCTGCAGATACCTGTGCCGGAGTCGGGCCGCGCGCGGCAGATCCGCCGCACTGCCGGGGCACTGCTGGCGGTCACGGCGCTGCTGGCCGCGGCGGGCGTGGCGCTGCCGGCCCTGCTGTGGGCCAGTTCGTGGGTGACCTGGCGGCTCGGGTTCAGCGCGCGGACGACCGTCTCGGTCAGCTCGCTGAGCGTCGTCCTCACCTACCTGGGCGCGGTCGCCACCGTGCTCTGGCGCAAGCGGACCACGATCGCGAAGAGCGCTGATGCCGTCTCGGGCCTGTCCAAGAGCGGCCCGGTCAACCAGATCCTGCCGAACAGCATGATCCAGATGATCATCATGTGGATCAGCCTCGGCTTCCTGATCCTGGTCTCGCTGCTGCTCGGCGGCTGGGTTGCCACCAGCGGCCTGGTCGACTCGTGGTGGGCGCTGCTCCCGGTCGGCGCGCTGGCCTTCCTCTCGGTGATCATCGATCAGTCGGCGTTCAGCCTGCATCCGTTCTACCGGCGGCGGCTGGCCACCGCCTTCGCCGTCCGCCGGGTCCGGCAGCATGGCGCCGATGTCGCCGAGCCGTACAACTATGACGACGACACCCTGCTCAGCACGCATGCGCGCCGCTGGAAAGGGTTCCCCGGCGTCACCTTCGCCGCCACCGCCAACATCACCGGGCAGGACCGGACCCCGCCGGGCAGGCCCGCCGTCCCGTACATGCTCGCGCACGACTACGTCGGCGGCCCGGCTACCGGCTGGGTGCGCACCGACTTCCTGGAGCAGCTCGCCGGGCCGCTGCTGCGCCGGGACCTGACGGTCGAGGCGGCGATGGCTATCTCCGGCGCCGCGTTCGCGGCCGCCATGGGCAGCCAGACGCGCTTCTACGAGGTGTTCCTGACGATCGCGAACGCCCGGCTGGGTGCCTGGCTGCCCAATCCGTATTTCGTCGCGCTCAAGCTCCAGCACCCGGACGAGTGGATCATCCCCGGGCTGCCGAACAGGCGCAGGCCCAGCTACTTCGCCCGGGAGATCTTCGGCATCCACCCGAGTACCAGCCGGCTGCTGCTGTGCACCGACGGCGGCCATTACGACAACCTCGGCCTGGTCGAGCTGCTGCGCCGCCGGTGCGAGCGCATCTACTGCATCGATGCCAGCGCCTCGGAGCCGCCGCTCGACGACCCGCTGGCCAGCGCGATCACGCTCGCCCGCGAGGAACTCGGCGTCGGAATCGACCTTGATGCGGCCCTCGAGCTCGTTCCCGGTGGCTGGGATCAGCTCGCGCCAAGCACCTCGTTCACGGACCTCAACAGCCGCCTGTCGATGAGCGCCGTGACGACCGGCGGGATCACCTATCCCGCGGCCGGTGATCACGAGGCCGCGACCGGCGAGCTCGTGTTCGCCCAGGTGGTGCTGACCCCGGACATGCCGTACCAGCTGCTCGAGTTCCCGCAGGACGATGCCGGCTTCCCGCGGGACTCGACCGGGGACCAGTTCTTCAGCGCCAGCCAGTTCGACGCGTACCAGCAGCTCGGCTACTACATCGGCCAGGCCGCCGCGCAGCGGCAGGTGCCGGTGGCCCCCGGCGCATAGCCGCCCGGGTCAGCCGATGAGCGGCAGCCGGGGATCGGCGTGCGGCGAACGGCCTGCCGCCGCCCGCACCCAGGCCATGTCATCGGCCAGGTCAGCGGGCCGCCCCGGCACATAGCGGCGGGCGATCAGGTCGTCGAGGATCGCCGCGGTCATCGCGAGCCCGTCGGCGGTGGCGATGCTGTCCTGGCCGAGCGCGTCGGTGAGGTCGAGGCCGTGCACGACTGCCTCGACGACCCGGCTGGGCACGAACTCGCCGAGCTGCATCAGCGCGTAGTACCCGGAGCCGACCGCCTCGGGCGGGGTCGCCCGGGACTCCTCGATGGCCGCGCTGAAGGTCTCATGCAGCACGCCGGCCATATCGGCGGGCTGCTTGCCCTCCACCATCGTGTACGCGTAGTCGTACACGACCGGGGCAACCTCGGCGCGGGGGAAAATGAAGAAGCTGACCCGGTCCCGGCCGACCTGGCCGTCCTCCTGGCTGGAGATCAGCATCCGGGTGAGCCCGATCGAGATATCGAAATGGCCCGCCAGCTCGAACAGCGTCCAGGGCGGCAGCATGTCGTCAACGGGCTGCAGCAGGGTGGGGGTCCGCCAGTCAGCCTCGGTCAGGCCGCGGAACGCCTGCTCCACCTGCCGGAGCTCCGTTTCCAGCGTCTGCACCGCACTCTCATAACTGCTCATCCCTACCTCCAGTTTCGCTACCGACATCGGAGCGCCCGCCCCGCCCCCTGTCAATAGGCCCCGGCCGGCCTCGTGCCCACATCCTCAAGGTGGTGGATCCCCGGATCCACCACCATTCGTGGTGGTCGATCCCCGGATCCACCACGTTGGGCTAATCGGGTTAGCGAGACACTAGGGCAGCTGTGGCCACCGGCGCGGGGGCGCCCGCGCCGCCGACCTTGGTTCCCTTCCGGAAGCCGCCGAACAGCAGCGAGATCACGATCAGGACGATGACCAGCACCAGCAGCCACAGCAGGCACCCGCCGCGCCGGCGCCGGGACCTGGAACGTGGCCGCTGCCGTCTCCGCATCGCCGGGAGGGTCAGCCATCTGAGGAAGTCTCTGAGCACGTTTCCTCCTGCCGTAATCCGTCGCCGGCGCGCCGGCGTGCCATTCTGGCGGGCGCGTAGTTCGCAAATGATGAATTGCCCGCGCTTTGCCGGGTAACTGAGGTCCGGCGCGGCCATTCCGGCCAGCGCGAGGACACCGAGCGGAATGGACGGGAGGCCGTCAGATGGCTCGCATACCAGGTGGCCGGGGGTGGGCCGGGAGGCTGGCAGGGCTGGCAGCCGCGGTGGGTGCCGTCATCGTCCTGGTGGTCGTGCTGTCCGCGGTGCACCTGCTGCCGCAGCTGCGCAACCCGTTCGGGGAGACCACGACCGACCGCAGCGGCCCGGTGCTGCTGAAGTCGATCACCCAGCTGAGCCGTTATGAGGCGGCCAGCGGGTCCTTCCAGGTGGTCGTCGACCTGACCAAGCATGCCTCGTTCATGCCCGCATTCATCGAGGGCAGTCAGACGCTCTTCATCGGTCAGGGCACCGATATCGCCTTCGTCGACTTCTCGCAGCTGAAAGGCCGTGCGATCCGGGTTTCGCCGGACCGGACCGCGGTGACGCTGACGCTGCCGCCCGCGCGGCTTGAGCCCGCCGTGCTGAATGTCCGGCAGTCGTACGTTTTCGCCCAGCAGCAAGGGCTGCTGGACCGGATCGGGAACTTCTTCGCCGGCAACCCGAACAGCCAGCAGCAGGTCTACATCCTCGCCCAGCAGAAGATCGGCACCGCCGCGCAGCACAGCCAGCTCCTCGCCGAGGCGCAGAAGAACACCCGCAGCATGCTCGACGGAATGCTGCGCTCACTCGGATTCCAGCAGATCACCGTGACGTTCGCCGCCGCCTAGCTCCCGGGCCGCTGCCCGTGCGATCCGTCCAGCACTGGCTCGGCTGCCAGCGCGCTGGCCTCTTTGAAGAGGAGCTCCCCGGCCGCGCCGGGCAGCCACTCCAGGCGCTTCTCGAAGTGGACGGTCGTGCCTTCGCGCCCGTTGCCGGTCAGGCTCAGGTTATCCACCACCGCGTCCATGATCTTCAGCCCGCGGCCGTGCTCGGCCCCCGGCGGCGGGAAGCCGCCGCTGGGCGCCGCTACCTTCGCGCCATTCCCGGCGTTCACCACCTCGATGACGCACCGGCCATCGGTGACGCAGGCGCGCACCTCGTACTCGTCATCGGTGCCGGCGTGCTGGATGACATTGGCACAGGCCTCGCTCAGGGCAAGGGTGATGTCCGTTCGCGTCTCCGGCGTCACGCCGAGGATCCCCAGGCAGCCATCGAGAACCTGGCGGCTGACCGGCACGCTCGCCGAATCCCGCGGCAGGGACAGCACCATCTCGATCTCCACGCCAGTACCTCCGGGTCTGCGGCCTGGCCCGTTACGGGCCTCGGTGACCTGCCTTACCCCGTGAACGGTGGTCTAGTCACGGGCAGGCGGCCGCTTGCCCGGCCGGCTGTCCCTTGTTGGATACGCTGCCCTCGGTGATCCCGACTTGGCCAGGAGGACGCTTTTATGCCGGCTGATGCCGGGAATGCCGCGGCCGGTTTCAGCGCGCAGGCCGCGCGGCGCCGGCAGGCAATCGACCCGCTGCTGCCGGAGCCAGGCGACCAGCCGCCCGGGTGCGGCGCCCGGCTGATCGTCGCCGGGGCCGGCCGCGAGCCGGCCGCCACCGGGACGTGCGAGCATCATCAGGGCTCGGCTGAGTCGCTGGACCTGACCTGGGGCGCGGCGCGCAGGTTCCAGCTCACGGTCCGGCTGGCCGGCCCGGATGCGGTGACTGCGCTGGACCAGCTGCTGTCGCTATGGCGCGATCACCTGGACGGCGTGCCGGGCGCCGACGGCGAGGACGCCGCCGCCATCGTCACCTGGCCCAGCCGTGACATCGACGGCGCCGCGACCCTGCTGCGGCACGGACTCGCGCCGCTGGCCGTCATCGCGGCGCGCGCGACGGGGCGCCATCCGGCCGGGCCTGCCGACGCCGCGCCCGGGGGAGCGGAAGCCGCCGCGGGCGCGGGACAGGCTGCCGGGCGCGCTGACCGTGCCGCCGCGGGCGCGGGACAGGACTCCCCGGACGCGGGCACTGGCACTGGCACTGGCACTGGCACAGCGCAGCCGGACCTGCGGATCAGGCGGGCCGGGCCGGCCGACATCGACGCGGTCGTCCGGCTGGGCCTGGAGGTCATCCGGTTCGACGCGCATTTCGGCAGCGTCACCGAGCGGCCGGGAACCGCGGACGCGCTGCGGCGCGAAGCCGCCGGGCTGCTGGCCGTGCCCGGGACCTGGATCTGGCTGGCCGAGCGTGACGATGCGGCGATCGGCATGCTGTGCGCCGAGCGGCCGGAGTCCGCCGCCTGGATCGCCCCGATGGTGCGCGGTGCGCCCGTCGCCTACCTCCTGCTGATGGGCGTCACGCCCGGCCACCGCGGCAGCGGCGTCGGCGCGGCGATGGTCGCGCGGCTGCACCGCGAGATCGAGGCGGCCGGGGTGGCCGTCACGCTGCTGCACTACGCGCAGATCAACCCGCTGTCCGCGCCGTTCTGGAGCCAGCAGGGTTACCGGCCGCTGTGGACCGCCTATGAGGCCCGGCCGGCCCGCACCTTCCGGTGAGACGGGCCGGAGTGCCCCGTTTCTGCCTATTGCGGATCATCGTTGCCGGCGTCGCTCTCCCGCTGGATTCCGAAGAACGGTGACTGCAGGGACATGCGGATAGTGCTCTTTTGGTGAGAAATGGGTTACCCGGCGCTCTTGCCGGTCAGGACGCTGGCCGCCGGGCCGGGGCGTCCGCTAGCCGGCCAGCTTCGCGAGCTCGGGGACGAAGTAGGCAGCATCGATCGTGCCGAGGCCGGATACCAGGTCGTATCCGCGGCGGGCCGGGAACCCGCGCACGGACGCCGAGGAGTTGTCGCCGGCCGTGACGTCCACGATGCCGCGGTCATGGGCGGCGGCCATCCGGTAGAGCGCCGGGTTGATCAGGCCCAGCGGGTGCCCGGCCTCCTGATCGGCCAGCGCCACGATCCCGGCGAACAGCGGCGTCGCGAGGCTGGTGCCGCAGACCATCGACCAGTCCGGCCGCCCGCCGACGAAGCTGCTGTAGGTCTCCATCCCGCTTTCGCAGGAGGCGTCCATGGAGATATCGGGGATGCCGCGGGCGTTGCCGACGATGCCCGCCACGCCGTCCTGGTAGGCCGGCCGGGCGAAGACGGACGACCGGCCGCCGCCGCTGTCGTTCCAGGCGATGTCTGGCCGCCGCCGGGTGCCCGCGGGCGTCAGGTCGAGCTGGGTACCGCCGACCGCGGTCACCAGCGGGTCGCTGGCCGGCCACCCCACCGCGGGCGCGGGGAAGGTGCCGTGCGTGCTGTAGGTCAGGCCGGCCGCGCCGGTGTCGCCGGTGGCCGCCAGCACGGTCACCTTGTAGGCGGGCTGCGCGGCCAGCAGGTAGGGGCCGCGCAGCTGGCGGAGCGAGGCCTTGGACCGGAAGGTCTGCTCCGTCGCGCCGAAGCTCTGGCTGATCACGCCGCCGAGGTGATGCCGGATGACATAGTCCTCGGCCGTGACGATCTGCGGGAAGCCGCTCCGGCCCTCCTCCTCCAGGGTCGGCGTCTCCACCAGCAGGATGCTCGCGTCCGGCGCGATCACGTGTGCCGACTCCACGTCCAGCGTCGTCTCGCCCGCCTCGCCGGTGCGGCGGGATGTCGGCCGGAACGGCGGTACCGGCCCGGCTGGCTGGATCACCCGCAGCGAGGGCGGCGCCGGAAGGCCGAACTGCTTGTCGAACACGGCCAGGTCACCGGCGATCGTGGGCGATCCGAAGGAGTCGACGATCACGATCGTCTGGCCCTTGCCGTTAATGCCGTGGCGCAGCAGCGGGCCCAGGTCATAGGCCGCCCTGAGCTGCGCCGGGGTCAGGCCGCCGCCGGGCGGGTCCGGCGCAGCCGGTGCCGGGCCCGCAGTCCGGCTGGTCTGCCGGGCGCGGGGTGAAGCGGAACCGGGGGAAGCGGGGCCGGGGGAAGCGGAACAGCCCGCGGCCAGGGCCAGGGCCAGCACCGCGCCGCAGGCGCCGGCCGCGGCTGGTCGGCTGATGCGCATCGGTCTCTCCGTCTCACCGGGCCATGGCGCCGCCGGGGGTCGGCTGCCCGGTACCTGTTTACACGGCGGCTGGCCGCAGCGCGACGCGGCAGGCGACCGGCGCTTACCGGCAGGCGATCGGTGCTTACCGGGAGAAATGCGTGACCGGTCGTTCGAGCTGGCGCCCGTCGATGGTGATGTCGATCTTCTCGTTGTAGAAGGCGATCATTCCGGTGATCGGCAGCAGCTGCCGGGTGGGGAAGTCGTAGGCCCAGGCCAGGTCGGGGTGCACGGTATCACCGGCGCGGACTGACCAGTAGCCGCTGGTCGTGCCCTTGTAAGGGCAGGAAGTAACGGTAGCGGTGGGAGTCAGGTGCGCGAAGTTCACCTCGGTGCGATTGAGGTAGTAGCGGGTCGGCAGGCCAGTCTCGAAGACCATCACCGGCGAGGACGATTCAGCCAGCGTGATGCCGTCGAGTTCGACCCGCACGGTGCGCGTTGACCGCAGCGCGTCGACGCGGGTGTAGGGGCTGCGCGGATGGACGAAGACTTCCTCGTCCTCCTCGAACCAGGCGTCGAGGGCGCCCCAGTCGAACCGCACGGTTCCGGCCAGCCCGTCCAGGGCGTCGTCGCCGTAGACGCGCGCGGAGCCCGGCCGGGAAATGCCGCCGGCCAGCAGCCCGTGCCGCCGTGCCGTGCCGCGGCGCAGCTTCTGCGGATGCTGCTCGTCGACCAGCACGGCGGATTTCACATCGGCGACCGGGATGTAGTACTGCGGGTAGTTCGGCCACTCCCACACATACAGCGCCCCGGTGGTGTCCAGTACGACCTCACCGCCGAGCATCGCGCGGATGCGGCGCGGTACCGGCTCGACGTGATCGGCCGGAGTGATCATCTTCGGGTAGTCAGTCACGGAATCTCCCCGTAGCCTCGGTTCGCGGCCCGCGTGGTGGCAGGCCAGGTGGTCAGCCAGCCGGGCCGCGTACCGCCGCCAGCAGCCCGTCGAAGTCCTCCGAGCACGGCCCGCACGCCTGCAGGTGCGCCGCGATGCCCGGGTAACGCCGCGCCGCGGCGGCGTCCTCGGCTATCAGCTCGACGTAAACGTGCAGCAGCTCCATCGCCTCGGCGCATCCCACGTCCCGCGGATCGGTTCGCAGGAAGCGATCCAGCGCTGGCCAGTCGTTCATGCGCGCCCCGGAGTGTCATCGTCTAGATACCCATTAGCGGCAAGGGCGGCCCGTAGCTTACGCCTGGCGTCGAACATCGTTTTGTAAATCGCGCCGCGGGTGGTGCCGAGCTCGGTGACCAGGGCATCGAGGGGGATGCCGTTCAGCACGATCGCGACGAAGACCTGCCGCTGCCGCTGGGTCAGCTCCTCGTCCACCGCGCGGCGCAGTGCGCCGGCCAGCTCCCGCCACTCCGACTCCCGCGCAGGTGCGGGCCCGAGCCGGTCGGGCAGCCGGTCCCAGTCCTCGGCGTTCATCGGCACACTCGGGCTGCGCCAGAAATGCCGCCCGATTTTTGCCGACACCTCGAAGATGACGAACTTGTATGCCCAGGTCGTGAACTGGCTCTCGCCCCGGAACTGCCCGAGCTTCCCGATCACGGCCAGCATGGCGTCGGCTGCGGCCTGGTACGCGAGATCATCGAGCTCGGGGCCGGTGATCTGCAGCTGCTCGCTGCGCCGGCGTGTCTCGCGCCGGGCGATCCGCAGCAGCAGTTCATGCAGGCGGCCCAGCGCCGCGTCCCGCTCCGCTCCGAGGCCGGTAAGCGTCCGGACCCACTCCGCTGACACGGGATCCAGCGGAGGCGGGGTGATAGCGGTGCCGCCGGCCGGGTGGTCCGCTGACGCCATGACCACGATCCTATGCACGGCCCGGCGACGCGGGCAGCGCTGAAGCCGGAGGTAAGACCAGGCCGGCGCCCGGCGCTAACTGTGCATGCGGACTGCAGGAACCTGTGCCCGCTGCCTCTTCACCGGCCGAACGGAGAATTACATGGCGCTGCTGCATCCGGGCGAGAAGTTCCCCGCCCTCACCGTGGCCCTTCCCGGCGGCGGCAGCCTCAGGCTGCCGGAAGCGCTGGACGGTCACTTCGGCGTGGTCCTGTTCTACCGGGGTTCGTGGTGCCCGTACTGCAATGCCCAGCTCCGCGCTTTCCAGCGGGCTAAGGACAGCCTCGCCGGCGCGGCGGCCAAGGTCGTCGCGCTCTCGGTCGATAACGAGGCCACCACCGCGGAGCTGATCGCCAGGCATGGGCTGCAGTTCCCGGTCGGTCACAGCGCCGATGCCCGCGCCCTGGCCGAGGCGACCGGTGCCTTCGTTAACGACGGCCCGGTTTACCTGCAGTCAACCGGCTTCGTGCTGAACCTCAGCGGTCAGGTCGTAGTGAGCGTTTACTCCAGTGGCGCGATCGGGCGCCTGGTACCCGAGGACGTGATCGGCCTCATCCGTTACCTGCGCGAGCATGCTCCGGCCGGCCGCGCCTGAGCATCGCCGAGCCGCAGGTCACGGACGTACAGCCTCGTCGGGAGCGTGCCCCCCTGGCTGCTGCATCCGGCTGGCGACGACAATGGACAAACGCGGCTACCGCCGGCATTTTGCGCCGACCAGAGGAGTCTCAGCGTGCTCGTGGCGTTCGACATGTTCGGGACGCTGGCCGATACCGGCAGCGTGGCCCGTGAGCTGGCGCCCGCATGCGGAGACCAGGCCGGCAGCGTGGCGCGGACATGGCGGGACAGGCAGCTCGAGTACATGTTCCGGGTCACGGCCATGGGCCAGTTTCCCTCGTTCACGGATCTCACCCGGTGGGGTCTCGCGCGCGCCCTCGCCGAATCGGGGATCGCCCTGCCGCAGGTGCAGCAGGAAGCTCTCGTCGGCGCTTACCGCCGGCTCCGGCCATTCGGCGATGCCCGCCCGGCGCTCGCCGCTCTGCGGGAGCGCGGGCACCTGATCGTCGTGTTCAGCGTGGGCCCCAGGGAATGGCTCGAGGAGCTGGCGGGCAGTTACCGCGAATTCGTCGACGGCTTTGTCAGCGCCGAGGAAGCGGGCTTTTACAAGCCCCATCCGGGGATCTACCGGCATTTGCTCTACGCGACGGGCACGGAGCCGTCGGCGGCGCTGCTGGTGTCCTCCAACACGTTCGATATTGCCGGCGCTGCTGCGGTGGGGATCCGCACCGTGTGGTGCAGGCGCCAGCCGGCCGCGCTTCCTGATCCGTGGGGGGCACGTCCGGACTACGTGATCACGGGCCTCTCCGAGCTGGCCGGCATTCTTCCCGCCAGCTGACCGGCGGGCGGGAAGATCGCCGGCCTCCGGTCCTCCGCGTCTCTGCGGGCCTGCGTCACTGGCGCCCTGCCCTTTCGGGGCAGCGCCGCGCAGGAGTCCTGGCCGGCGCTGTCAGCGGCCGATGGAGTACAGGTAGCCGTTGTCCGAGCCGATGAGGAGGTCCCCGGCGGCCGACAGCGCAGGGTAGCTGTCCACCGTCTTCCCGGTCGGGATCGCGAAAAGCCGCGACCCGCTGGGTGCATAGCCGTATATCTCGCCGCCATGAGTGCCGTAGTAGACGTCGCCGGCGCTGTCCACCAGCGGCGCTGTCCAGATGTTGACCTCCGGGGTGTCAACGCCAGGCTGGGCGGCAATCGAGCGGATGGCCGTGCCGGTCGCGGCATCGGCAATCGTCATGACGCCGCCGTTGTCCCCGTAGTAGGCCCTCCCGGTGCCAGCTACGGCCGGCGATGAGTAGCTGGGGCTATTGGTCGCGTGTTTCCACAGCTGCCTTCCTGACGGGCCTACTCCGTACTCGAAGCCGTCGTTGGTACCCAGGACCGCGATGCCGTCCGCGGCGACCGCGGCTGACACCTCGACCTCCTTCGGGACGGTGAACTGCCACAACTTGCGGGCGGCATCGCCCTCGTCGCGGACGGCGACAAGACAGTCGTCCACGGTGGTCTCGATCACGCCGTCACGCCGGACGACCGGGCTGCCGAACGACTGGCGGCCGAGTTTCAGCGTCCACCGTTCCGCTGTCCTCGCGCCATCGATCTTTATGGCGGCCAGCACGCCGGACGTCGTCATGACGTAGACAGCCGTCGGCGACGCAATCACCGGGGACAGCGGGACCCCGCCCACGTTGACGGCCCATTGCTTCGTGCCCTGGGCGTCCAGCCCGAAGACCATGTGCCGGGGACCTGGCCAGACGATGGTGCCGTCCGGCAGCACCGCGGCGGTCGTGGACAGGTCATCCACGCCGAGGGAGCCGCCGCCGTCGAACTTCCACAGCTGGTGGCCGTTGACGGGGTTGAGGGCATACAAGACCCCGGCATTGGCCGACTCATAGATGGTGCCGTCGGCGCCGACGGCTGGCCCCGGGCTGATGGCGCTGCCGAGATTCGCCTTCCAGCGGATATGCCCCGTCTGCGGACCCCGGACGGCTGCCTCGGAGCTGTGCGTAGCGTCATGCTCCGCCTCAGGCCACGGCGCATACCCCGTCGGCGCAGGTCCCGATGGGACGCGCCCCTTCGGCTGGCCCGCGGTGGCCCTCGGCCCGCTGCCGTGACCGCAGCCCGCCGCGAGGACGCCGGCGGCCAGCATGACGATTAGCGCTCGGCCGGACCGGCCCGGCGCCTGCGCGCGCGCGGAACGCGGGCCGGGCAGGATCCTCGTCGCCGGCAACCCGCCGCCAGTTGCCTGCAGTGTCCGATTGCGCATTCTGCTCTCCTTCAGATACAGGCGCGGGCCTGCGGCGATCCAGGACTGCGACGATTGAACGCCGTGCCGCAGGAGCGCCGCCACCATGCCTGCGGCGTCACAGGCCCGGAAGGCATTGCCCTGCCCGTCTGCATCGGCTTGCGGGTGGCCATCCCGCCAGACCTGGCACGACGGGGATGTCCCCAGGCCCGCCCGGTATCGGCGGGCCCGGGGACAGCTGGCCGGTAAGCCGGCTCGTCGTTCCTAGATGTTGACAATCCCGGACGCCGAGGTGACCCCGGCTGGCAGCGGCGTCGGCGAGCTGGGCACCTCGGTGAGGGTTCCGCCGTTAACCGCGAACACGGATACGAAATGCATGCCAGAGCCGTCGACCAGGAGGTACTTGCCGTCCGGGGACAGCCGGGCGTCGATGTCAGCTCCGCCGCCGGCGATGGGCGTGCTGCCGATCAGGGCGAGCGAGCCGTCGCTGTTGATGGAGTAGCTGGAGATGTTGCCCGACCCGGTGTTGACGGTGAACAGATACCTGCCGTCGTGGCTGATCTCCACCCAGCACGGCGCGGTCTGCACATCAGCATAGGGTGAGGATCCGATCGAGGAGAGCTGGCCGAACAACCCGTCGCGGTACGCGGAGATCGTGCCCAGGCCCGCGCCGTTGTGCGCGTTACTGACGAACAGCTGCGAGGGGTTAGCGGGCGAGAACTCCGCGCCAAGCTGGCCGAGGCCCTGTCCGGTGAAGGGAGAGCCGTGGGCGGCGAGCAGGTGGCCGCCGGGCAGCACGACAAAGCTGTCGATCAGCGAGGTGCCGGTGCGGGTGCCGATGAGGTGGTCGCCGAAGGCGTTGAAGAACACGTCGCCCAGGCCGGAGCTATCCGGGACCGCGTACGTGGAGTCCGGGATAGGCGTCAGCGACCCATTGAAACTCAGCCGGAGGCCGGTGTAGTTACTGCCGCCCGTGCCGGAATTCGCCACGTAGACCAGGCCGAATGAGGAGACGGCGACGCTGACTGGCTTGATCCCGCCGGAGGATACCGGCTGGCCGACTAGCACCGGCACGCCACCCGCGGTGACCCGCAGTACCGAGATCTGGTTACTGCCGGCGTCGACGGCCAGCAGGTACCTGCCGTCCCTGGTTGCCTGGATCGCGCCCTGGGAGGCTAGGCCCGTGCCCAGGCCCGCGCCCCCGGCGGCGAACGGGGAACCAGCCAGCGCGGTGAGCGAGCCGTCGGCGTGCCGAGCGTACCCGTCGACGGTATTGGCCGTGGCTGTGTTGCCGTCGACATAGGTGTAGCCGACCACCGGCGAGGCCGAGGCCGTGCTGGCGCTGGCAGAGGCCGCCGCGCCGAACAGTCCGATCGTGGCCGCCAGCAGGCTGCCGCCGGCCGCCAGGCATGTGCGCTTGCGCATGTCCTGCTCCTTGGGAGAGGGGAGGATCTGCGGTGATCCGCGGACCCACCCGGATAAGCGCCATGCCGCGCGGGTCTCCTTACCCGCTGCCCTCCCGGCGTCACCCATCCGTAAGATAAGGCTACGGAAATCTTGCGCCTGGCCCACGCGGACCATTCCCGCAACGAGGTCCGGCCGGCGAGCCCGAGGGCGCCAATGCTCCCCACCTGCAAGCGGCCCGGACGCTCGCCCGCCGATCAGGCTGCGGGCATCCGGGCGTGCCGCTTGGCCAGATCCTGCGCCTGAGAATGACAGCCTTACGCTCTGAGGGCATGGTTGGGCGTTTTGCTTCGCTGACCGGCAGGGGTGGTGGTGTGGATGGTGACTGCGGTGCTGTCGGGTGCGGTGGCTGGTGCCGGGATGGGGTATGTGCTTCAGCGGGGCCAGTTGTGCTTCCACTCGATGTTTGCCTCGGCTTTGGCCCGCCGCATGCTGCTCTTGCGGGGCTGGCTGCTGGGGGTCGCGGTGGCCGCGGTCGGCTTGTCGGTGCTCTATCTGACGCCTTGGTCGCGAGGGCTGAACACCGGGCTGCCGTTCAGGCCGGTGTCGGACATCGCGGGCGGCCTGGTGATCGGGGCTGGCATGGTCGTAGCCAGTTCGTGCGCGTCAGGCCTGTTTTACAAGCTGGGGTCGGGGATGATCGGCGCCATAGCCGGGCTGGCCGGGTGGGTGGCCGGTGAGCTTGCTGCCCGGCATATCCGCCTGCCCGGGCCGACGGTGCTGCCAGGCGGGCAGGCAGCGACGTTTGCCGGGGTCCTCGGCGTGCCGCGGCTGGCGCTGTCGGTAGGTTTCCTGGCGCTGGTAGCAGTCACCTTGTGGCGGTGGCGCCCGGCGGAGCGCCCCGCGCACTTGTGGCAGTGGGACGCCCCCAGGCTCGGCGTGGCGCTGGGAGCAGTGACCATCGCGGGCTGGGTGCTGGCCAAGGCCGGCGGATCCAGGTTCGGGCCGAGCACGGTCGGGGCGTCGGCCAGCGTGGCGGCCGGGTCGCCGGACTGGTGGCTGATCGCCTTCCTGGCGGCCATCGTCGCGGGCGCGGCGCTCGCGGCGCGGACAGCGGGCGGGTGGTGGCTGCGGGGTGAGCCGCCGGTGCGATACGGGCAGCTGGCCGCAGGCGGGTTTCTGCTGGGTGCGGGCGGCTGGATCGCCGGTGGCTGCAACCTCGGGCATGGCCTGTCAGGCGCGGCGCAGCTGAATGTGTCGTCGTGGGTAGTTGTCGCGTCCATGGCGGCCGGGGTGGGGCTGTCAGCCGCGCTGGCGCGTGCGGCCCGGGGCATGCTCGCCGCGGGCAGGCCGGCAACGACCTCGTCTTGAGTGCGGGGAACGCACCAGCTAACCTGCCGTGGCCGTGCGGCGTTCACTGGCGTGCCCGCGCCGGCCGCGCCCGGTATCACCGCGTGACCCATTAGTCTCTTCACACCCTCCTGGATCTCCTGGCCGCCATTCCGTTATTATCGGTCCTCGTTCGGACACTCGCCGCCGGACCGGTGACCCCCCGCCGACCACCGATACCGCATTTACCTGACGCAATCGGACGGCTTGGGGTACGAAATTGGCGCACGTCAATGAGCATGCCGGCGGACGGTCCGCGCCAGACTCCGGCCGCCCCGGCAAAGGCGACCTGGACGGGCTGACTGATCTGCAGCGCGAGGCCATCATGCTCGCCTTCTACAGCGGGCACACCTATGCCGAGGTCGCCAGCATCCTGGGCATCCCGGCCGGCACGGCCAAGGCCAGGATCCGGGACGCGCTGATCAAGCTC
>Ga0182015_10004559_pt1 | contig 14830 bp, 11 predicted proteins | sample 712P3MmetaG_FD_120478 | JGI IMG/M metagenome (GOLD analysis project Ga0182015, IMG submission 120478) | Permafrost microbial communities from Stordalen Mire, Sweden - 712P3M metaG | ecosystem: Environmental > Terrestrial > Soil > Wetlands > Permafrost | place: Sweden: Stordalen | collected...
CGAATCGAGCTGACTGTGGAATCGAGATTGACGATTAAACCTTTGCGTAAACCTTTCGATTCCGCCGCGCCGAGACCCAGGAATTTCACCTGCTCTTGATCGATTTCAGCAATGAGCGCGCAAGTTTTAGTGCTGCCGATGTCCAGTCCGACTACGTATTTGTCTTTCTTGCTCACATCAACGCTCCTGCCTGCCCTACTTGGCTTTTGCTACCGCCACGCCCGCGCTGGATTCGGGGTTCAAGATCACTTGCCGCGAATATTGCAAATCGACGGACGCTACGTGTCCCGCATTAGCCTGCCACTGTGCGAAATTGTCGGCCAGCATGCGATATTTGGAAGCGAAATCGCCGCCGCCAAAGTGAATCGTCACCGCTTGCGGATCGGTAGGTCCCGCCAGTCCGGTCATTACCGCCCGCAAATCCCGCGCACTGGCCAGATCGATCTCGCTGACTAGCTCCGATGACCCGGGCCGCACCAGATCGATTGCTTTCATGAAATCCTGGTAAACCTGCATCCGCTTTTCGCGTTGCTCGCGAGGCAGTTCCTCGGAAACACCGCTCACGATCGGGAAATGCCAGTCTTCGCCCGCCGGCCGATCCAGCATCACGCCGTGCGCATCGATCAAGTAAAGTTCGTTGCCGCTGCGCACAAACGCGATAGGGGTGCGCTCATATAGTTCGACGCGAATGCGATTCGGCAAAATGCGCTGCACGCTGGCGGATTCGACCCACGGCAGTTGCTCCAGTTCGCTGCGGCGCTGGTTCAGGGGAATCTCCAACACACTCTGGTTGCGGTCGCCCACAAATTGTTTCAGCACGGAGTCCCGCGAGACGATTTTATTGCCGGTGAGATCGATCTGATCGGGTTTCGCCAGCGCCAATTGCGGCGAATACAAAAGAAAGCGCACCCCCGCGACAACCACCGACACTCCCGCGATTCCCGCAACGCTCAGAATCGCCACGCGCCGGTAAAACGACCAACTGCGCCCTGCAAATTTCTTCCGGCGGATCTCAACGGGCTTCTGGCGCCGCAAATAACGTGGCTCTTCATCGGCAAGCAACTCCGGACGATATGTATCGGCGTCTGATTTGCCTCTGGAAATGGTCTTTATGCGTTCCACACGACCACCTCGTTCTCCAATTCGAATCCGTAGGCCTTCCGAACGCACTCGCGCACGTCACCGATCAGCGTGAGCATGTCCTTGGCACTGGCTTTTCCAGCATTGACGAAAAAATTGGCGTGCCGGTCGCTGACGCGAGCATCTCCCACCGAAAGGCCCTTCAACCCCAACTCATCGATCATGCGTCCAGCAGATGCTCCGGGAGGGTTTTTAAAAATGCAGCCTGCGCTTTTTTGTCCGAGCGGCTGGCTGGCGCGCCTTTTTTCGTTGCAGATACGAATCCCTTGGAGAATTTCGCGGAATGATTTGGAGGGAAGTTCCAGCTTCACCGCGAGCATCATATCATCCGGTGCAAACGATGTATGCCGGTATTCGAAAGAAATTTGATCACCTTTCAAAATTTCTATCACGCGGGTAGCCCCGCGATACACTTTCACTTCCCGGACATAACTTCCAATCTGAATGCCATATGCTCCCGCATTCATGCGCAGGGCGCCACCGACCGTTCCTGGGACGCCGATGAGACCTTCCATACCGCCGAGGTCGCGCTTCGCGCACAAAGTCACGGTGCGGCCCAAGTCCGCGGCGGCGTCTACAGTGGCGAAATTTCCCTCGATCACCACGTCAGGGTCAGCTTGCGCAAGTTGCATGGCTACCCATGGCAGTTCGCCATCAACCACCAACAGGTTCGAGCCGCCGCCGAGAAATTTAAATGGGATGCCATGGGCCTCCAGCAGCTTCACGACGTGAGGAATGGATTCGTGGCGCTTCAGACGCAGCAGGTCTGTGGTCCCGCCAATGCCTAGGTAGGTAATCTCGGCTAGCGAAGCACCTGGCTTTAGATCTACGCCCACGCCGGGTAGCGCTGTCAGCACTTTTTGTTCTTCAATACGCATGTTGCGCTGGGTGCTCCGCTCGTAATGCCGCGAGAATCTCATTGCTGGCGCGGCTCACGCTACCCGCACCGATGGTTAGGATAGCGTCGCCCGGCCCGGCTTCCTGCAAAACCCGCCGAATCGCCGACTGCATCGAGTTGCAGTAGTACACGCGTTTGTGCCCGGCTTCGCGAATGGCGGTGGCTAGCCTCTCGCTGGTAATGCCGACGATGGGCGTCTCGCTGGCCGCATAAATGTCGGTAAGCACCAGGACATCTGCCAGATTGAAGGCCCTGCTGAACTCGTCCCAGAGATGCTGCGTTCGAGAAAATCGATGAGGCTGGAAAAGCACTAGTAGCCGGTCGAATTTGCAAATCTTGGCGGCTTCCAGGGTTGCGCGGATTTCAACCGGGTGGTGGCCGTAGTCATCGATCACCGTGATGTCGTCGGCCACTCCCTTGATGTCGAAGCGCCGGCCGACTCCCGCAAATTTCACAAGCCCGTCGCGAATCAGTTCGACCGGCACGCTCAGGTACAGCGCTACCGCTGCGGCAGCAGCGGCATTGCGGACATTGTGAATGCCCGGGGGATGCAGCAAGCGGAAGCTGCCAAGTTCTTCGCCTTTGAACGTCAGCGTGAATTCGCTCACGAGGCCTTCCAGCTTGATATTGCTTATAACCAAATCGGCTTGGCTCGACGTGCCATAGGTAATGATCGGCCGCTTCACGTGCGGAATGATGGCCTCCACGTTGGGCTCATCAAGGCATAAAATTGCCGCGCCATAAAACGGCACGCGGTTCACAAACTGGATGAACGCGTCTTGGATGTCTTCCAGCGAAGTGTATTGGTCGAGATGTTCGCGGTCGATAGTAGTGACCACCGCCACCACGGGTGCGAGCAAAAGAAAACTGCGATCGCTCTCGTCCGCTTCCACCACAAAATATTCGCCCTTACCAAGTTTGGCCGTTGTTCCGGGCTGGTTCACTCGACCACCAATGACAAAAGTTGGGTCAAGATGCGCCGCAGCTAATACCGAAGCCACGATCGATGTGGTAGTCGTTTTTCCGTGAGCGCCCGCTACGGCGATGCCGTACTTCAGGCGCATCAACTCCGCGAGCATCTCCGCGCGCGGGATGACCGGGATCTTCATTTTGTGGGCTTCAACGACTTCCGGATTGTTGGCTTGGATAGCCGAAGAAGTCACCACCACGTGCGCGCCGTCACTGTTCGTGGCCTCGTGCCCGTCGAAAACCGTGGCCCCCAGATTGGCCAGTCGCTCGGTAATTGGCGAAGGTTTGCTGTCAGAACCGGAGACAGAATAGCCTAGCGTTAGCAGTACCTCGGCGATACCACTCATGCCAATACCGCCAATGCCTACCAGGTGGATGCGTTTAAAATTGCGGAAGCTCACCATCATGGCGCCACTTCCTCTTCGGCATGGGCGGACACTTGCGCCGGGTTGCCGGTAGAACCGGCAGTGATGGAAACAGATGCGCCGGGGCCCCGCACCGTGGCAGACGCAGAACCAGCATTTCGCTTTGCACCGGTAAGCCCCGCAGCCTGCTCGATTAGATCGACAATGTCGCGAGTGGCATTAGGCCACGAGAGACCATGAGCTGCAGTAGCTAGACGTTCGACATCCTGCGGATTATCGAGCAGCGAAAAAATCTCTTTGCTTAGGCGTTCGCCGGTCAATTCCGACTCAGTGATGACCCGGCCCGCGCCCTTTTTTGCCATTTCCTGGGCATTACGCAATTGATGGCTGTCGGTAGCGCGTCCAAACGGAATAAAAATAGCAGCCCGGCCTGCCGCAGCTACCTCGGCAGCAGTGATCGCTCCAGCGCGGCACACGATGATGTCCGCCGCCGCGAAGCGCTCCGGCATGTTGGTAAGGAACGGCGCGACTTCAGCAAGAATCTCGTGGCGTGCGTAGGCAGTGCGCACCGCGTCGTAGTCGCGCTCCCCGGTTTGATGCACAATGACCAACTCATTCTTCCTGGCAGCGAGCGCATCCATGGCGTCTACAAATGCGCGATTGACTGGCAGCGCGCCCTGGCTCCCGCCAGTAATCAGCAAATGCAGAGGCTTGGTAGGAGCCCGCGACGCGACGCTTAAAAACTCCGGCCGCACCGGACACCCGGTTACTACCGCTTTCGCTCCCCACATGCGTGCAGAAATTTCATACCCGGTCGCAATGCGTGTAGAAATGCGCGCCAGCGCTTTGTTGGTGAATCCCGGCTCGGCGTTCGGTTCAAAAATTACGTTGGGAATTCCCCCAAGCCAGGTGGTCAACAACATCGGCCCTGCGGCATATCCGCCTACACCAAACGCGGCTACCGGCCTATGCCTCCGCAGCACACGTGAAGCGTCCAGCATTGCCGGCGCTAATTGGGCGAAATTTTTCAACAAAGTTCCGCCGCCTTTGCCTTTGAGGCCCGCAACGCGCAACGTCTCGAGCGGCAACCCGGCTTGCGGCACCAGCTTCATCTCGATTCCGCGCTCTGTTCCCACTAGCACCACTTCCCTTTCACTCCCACGCGACAACCACTCCCGCGCAATCGCCAGAGCCGGAAAAACATGTCCGCCTGTTCCGCCGCCCGCGATCAATAATTTCACGCTCTCATCCTGTCTGCTTCGCACTCACAAATCATCTTCATGTTTCGGTTGCTTGCTGGCTGATGTTTAGTAGCACGCCGGTTGCCAGCAGCATAACCAGCAGGCTCGATCCGCCGTAGCTCACAAATGGCAGCGGAATCCCTTTGGTCGGCACCATCCCCAGCACCACGGCGAAATTAATCAGCGCCTGGCTGATCACCATCGCCGTAATTCCCAGCGCCAGCAAGCGCCCGAAGCCGTCCGGCGCGCTGAACGACGCTCGCAACCCGCGCCAGCCGTAAACCACGAAAAGCCCAATCACCAGCAGCGCTCCGATGAACCCCAACTCTTCGCAAATCACCGCGTAGATGAAATCCGTGTGGGCTTCCGGCAGATAAAACAATTTCTGCTTGCTCTCCATCAACCCCACACCGCTGAAGCCGCCGGAGCCCACGGCAATCAGCGATTGTAACAACTGAAATCCGGACCCCTGCGGGTCGGATGCCGGATTTAGAAACGCCATCAATCGCGCCTGCCGGTAGGAAACATGAGTGATCAGCAGGTAAAGCACGGGCAATGCGGCAACCATCCCGCACGCAATCCATCTCCACGAAAGCCCCGCGACAAAAAGTACTGCTGTAGCGATCAGGACGACGTCGACCGCCGTGCCTAGGTCAGGCTGCAGCAAAATAATTCCCACACAGAGCAGTATTGGCGCCAAAGCAGGCAAAATCGTGTGCACAAAATCGTGTTTGCAGAATTCCATTTTTGCGGCGGCGCGGCGTTTCAAATCGAGAAACCACGCAAGATAAAGAATCACCGCCAGCTTGGTCAGCTCCGAGGGTTGAATGCCGACCGGCCCAAACTTAATCCAACGATGCGTGGCGTGCGACTTATCCAAGAAAAACGCGCCCACCAGCATCAGCAGCACTGCACACACTGCCGTGTACACCACCGACGGCTCGCGCAATCGCCGGTAGTCCAGCCGCATCAACGCAAACATGCCGAATAATCCGATCACCAGCCAGGCCGACTGGCGTAGCAGGAAAATATAAGAGCGCCCATAATGCTGCTCTGCGGTGACCGCCGAAGCGGAAAACACCATCACGGCCCCCAGCAGACACAACGCCAGCGTCACGCCAAACAGCCAGCGATCGTTTTCAAGCCGTCTCGGCACGTTTATTCGCCTTTCCGTTAGGATCCGAGTCAGACTGGCTAGTAACCGTCTTTGCGCCATCCAATTCGGTTGCTCCAGCAGCACCTGTGGATTGTTCCTGCTCTCGTTTATGCACTAATTCCTTGAAGAGCTGTCCGCGGTGCTCATAGTTCTCGAACTGGTCGAAGCTAGCGCATGCCGGGGCCAACAACACCACATCGCCACGCCGCGCCGCCTGCGAAGCCATCTCTACCGCGCGTTCCATCGTTCCGGCTCGCTCTATAGCGACGCTTCCGGCGATTTGCTGCTCAATTTTTTCCGCAGCCGCACCGATTAGCAATGCCAACACGCTGCGTTCCCTCAGTGCCGTCTGCAGCGCGGAATAATCGCTGCCTTTATCTTTGCCGCCCAGGATCACTAGAACTCTGCCGGGAAAAGCCTCCAGAGCTTTCAGCGTCGCGTCCACATTAGTAGCTTTGGAATCGTTGTAGTAGCGCACCCCGGCAATCTCTACCACGAACTCCAAACGATGTTCGACTCCCGGAAACGTCCGCACCGCTTCCGCGATAGCCGCGACCGCCGCTCCTTCCAGCCTCGCAGCAGTAACTGCCGCCAGAACATTTTCGAGATTGTGTGTGCCCGGCAGAGAGATCTCTTGGCGCTTCAGCAAAACTTCTTCCTGCTTACTGGTGCGAAACACAATTTCCTCTTCGCGCAAGTACGCGCCCCGTAGCACCGGTTGTTTCCTGCTGAACCAATACACTCGCGGCCGTTTTGGAACCAGATTCACCACCGCGGGATCATCCGCATTCAACACCGCAAAGTCGCTTTCCGTTTGCTTCTCAAACAAGCGCGCTTTGGCCGCCGTGTAGGCTTCCATCGTTCCGTGGCGGTCCAAATGATCGGGCGTGAGGTTCAGCAGCACGGCAATATCCGGATGAAACGTTTCAATTAACTCCAATTGAAAACTGCTCAGCTCCGCCACCATGATGGTGTCTGCACTGGTCAGCGCCACGCGCGAAATCATCGGTGTCCCTATGTTTCCCGCGATCAAAGTTGAAAACCCCGCCACGCGCAAAATGTGATGAACCAGCGAAGTCGTGGTGGTTTTCCCATTCGAGCCCGTAATGCCGATCAGCCGGCCATCGAGAAACCGGTCCGCCAGCTCAATCTCGCTCCACACCGTGATTCCTTTTGCGCGCGCCGCCTGCAATACCGGAGCATCCGCCGGCACCCCCGGGCTGGGAATCACCAAGTCCTGTTTCAGCAAGCTGCTCTCGGGATGGCCGCCAAGTTCCAGTTGCACGCCCTCTTCGCGCAAATGAAGTACTTCTGCGCCAAGCTCGCTCTCGCCGTGGGTGTCCATCGCCGTGACCGTTGCGCCATGCTCGGCGCAGAATCGCGCCGTCGCGATACCGGTGCGCGCCAGTCCGATGACCAGCACGTGCTTCCCTCGCAGCTCGAATCCGCCCGACATTTATCTAAATGCCTCGCAACTCTTCGCCATTAACGTAACTTCAAAGTCGTCAACGCAAACAGTGCAAACACCAGCGCCACAATCCAGAAGCGCACAATCACTTTCGACTCGCTCCAGCCCAAAAGCTCGAAGTGATGATGAATCGGCGCCATGCGAAATATCCGCTTGCCTCGCAACTTGAAAGAGCCCACCTGCAAAATCACCGAAAGCGCCTCAATCACAAAAATCCCTCCAATAAAAAATAGCAGTATCTCTTGCTTGATGATCACCGCAATCACTCCCAGCGTTCCCCCGAGTGACAGCGAGCCCACATCACCCATAAAGACTTCCGCCGGGTGGGCGTTGTACCAAAGAAAACCCAGCGAGGCACCCACCAGCGCGCCACAAAAAACCGTTAGCTCGCCAACGCCCGGAATGTAGGCAATGTCCAGATAGCTGGCCCATCGAAAATTGCTGCTCACGTAGGTCAGCACCGTGAGCGCACCAGCGGCCACCACGGTGCACCCAATCGCCAGGCCGTCCAGCCCATCCGTGAGGTTCACTGCATTCGAAGCTCCCGCAATGACCAGCGACACAAAAAAAAGAAACGGTACAAATGCCAACGGCCAAAGGTGCGGTGAGGCCATCAGCGAGTGAATCACCAGGTCCGGATGTATGCGTTTAAAAAATGGGAATACCAGCTGCGTCGAATATTTACTCCATGTCGCGAGAATTAATAATCCGACTCCGCAAATCAGGCTGACCAGAATCTGCAACGAAAACTTTTTCGCGCTTGTCAACCCGAGATTGCGTTGCTTGGAAACTTTGGCGTAATCATCGATAAACCCGATCACCGCAAAAGCTAGCAACGCAAAAAGTGCCAACCAGATAAACGCGTTCCCCAGATCGGCCCACAGCAATGTAGGCACCGCGGTCGACAGAACAATTAGCACTCCACCCATGGTGGGTGTGCCTGCTTTTTTCTTGTGATCCTGCGGCCCCTCCTCGCGTATGTACTGCCCGATCTGCAGCTCCCGCAGCTGACGAATTAGCCACGGCCCAAACACAAACGCCAGAAACATTCCCGTCAGACTCGCGTACACCGTACGTACCGTGATGTAGCGAAATACATTCAGCGGGCTGAAATATTTCTGCAACGTGTGGAAGAGCAGGTAATAGAGCATCTAGTGCCGCGCCTCTTCCCGTCGCGCCTGACCCGGTGGGGCGTAGCGCATCATCAATTCATCGACAATGCGCTCCATCTTGACGCCACGCGAACCTTTCACCAGCACCACGTCGCCGGCGACTACGAACTCCGACAAGAATTTGGCCGCTTCTTCGGACGAAGAGAAAAATTTTGCTTGTGATCGGGGCAAACCTGCAGCCACTGCGCCTTCGATAATCTGTGCAGCATCTCCAGCCACTCCGATAATCCAATCAATCTTCCCGGCCTTCCCCGCCAGCCGTGCCGCAAAGTGGCCCGCTTCGCGATGCAGTTCCCCAGAAGTTCTTCCCAGCTCGCGCATCTCTCCTGCGGCAAGAATGCGCCGCCGGTATCCCGTCGTCGCCGCCAACACCGCAGTCATCGATTGCAACGCCGCCGGGCTGGAGTTGTAGCTGTCGTTGATCAACGCAGCCCCATTCGTAAGCTGCACCAATTCGCCCCGCATGAACGGCGCTTTCAGCGCGCGTAATACACTTTGGGCTTCCGCTGCTCCGATGCCCCAGACACTGGCCGCGGCCAACGCGGCGAGCGCGTTGGCAATCACATGCTGACCGGCCAGGCCCACCTCCAGCCGCACGCGTTCCTGCTTGGTAACCAATACAAACGCGGAACCCAGCGGCCCACGATCTTCAATTTCCTCTGCGCGAAAATCCGCCGGTGCATCGATCGCGTAGGTCAAAACTTTTCCTGGAGCGTAGGGCGCAAATGCCGCCACTCTCGCGTCATCTGCGTTTAAAACCGCAACCGATTCCTTGCCATTCAGCCCTTCGATCAGTTCACGCTTGGCCAGCGCAATTTCGTCCACGGAAAGAAAAAATTCCAGATGCGCCGGCGAAACTCGCGTGACCACTCCTACATCCGGTAACGCGATGGCCGCCAGCCGTTTCAGTTCTCCGGGCCGCGACATGCCCATTTCCAACACCGCAGCCTGATGCGTTTCCTCCAAACCAAACAATGTCAGCGGCAATCCGTATTCGTTATTGAAGTTGCCTTCCGATTTCAGCACGCGTAATTTCGTGCTAAGAAATGCCGCCAGGATCTCTTTGGTAGTGGTCTTACCGACCGAGCCAGTGACGCCGGCAATCTTCCCGCCCCATGCCTCGCGTACTGCTCGCGCAAATTGTTTGAGTGCCTCGAATGTGTCGGCCACTGGGATGCAGCGGTCGCCGACCCAGCCTGGATAACGCGCAATTTGCCACTCCGCCACCACGGCGGCCAGTGCTCCTTGTTGCAGCGCGTCTGGGACATGGTCGTGTCCATCGTGACGCGGTCCGTGTATGGCGATGAACAGTTCTCCGGGACGTAGCGTGCGAGAATCAATCGAGACGCCGGCCACCCGGGCCAGGGTGTCGAGCCCTGCACCCGGTCGAGCACCCACCGCATCAGCCACTTGTGCAATCGTCCACCGCATAAATTCCTCAACGGATTTGCTTTGCGCTCAGCGACGATTCGCGTCGTGCTCACCGTCTCGGCACCCCCGTTTCACTCCCGCGTCGCCCTGCATAAATGATCCAACAGCAAAATTCGCCGGACTGCGCATGTAAGTAAAGACTAAGCGTGCATCGTGCCAAAACCCCAGTGCCTACCGAACTCCGCTCCCGTCTTCGTCAGGCCCAACTCTTTCGCGCGCTTGAGAATAGCCTCGGTGTAGCAGCGCTCGCCGCGCCATTTCTCGATCGTCAAATTCCAAATTGCGGTCGGCCAGAATCTGATAATTTTCGTGGCCTTTTCCAGCCAGCAGCACGATGTCGCCTGCTCGTGCCTCATCCATAGCCAAACCGATGGCTTTTTCGCGATCGGGCTCGATTACATATTTGCCACTGGTTTTTTGTACTCCAACGATAATGTCGCTGATAATTTTCAAGGGGTCTTCACTGCGCGGATTGTCACTCGAGAGAATGGTGAGATCGCTCAAGCGCCCGGTAACTTCCCCCATCACCGGCCGCTTGGTCCGGTCTTTCGAACCGCCGCAGCCGAACAGCGTAATAATTCGGCCCTTCGGATTTAGTTCACGTGCTGTGCGAATCAGGTTTTCTAGGGCGTCATCGGTATGCGCGTAGTCGACAATAACCAGGAAGGGTTGGCCGAGATGAATGCGCTGGAAACGCCCCGAAACACTTTCCAGGTTGCGAACGCCCGCTTCGATGATTTCATTGGACAGTCCAAGCGCTTGCGCAGCGCCAATCGCCGCAAGGATGTTGTAAACATTGATGCGCCCGACCAACGATGACGTGATTTGAACTTTCCCTTTGGGCGTTTGCGCGATAAAGGAAAGCCCGCTGAAGGTCAGCTGGAATTTTTTGGTGGTGATGTCTGCGCCGGCATTCAAGCCGTAGGTGACCGTCTTTTTTGCCAGCGCCACAAGTTGCTTGCCATATTCATCATCGATGTTGATGATTGCCGTATCCGGAACTCCAGCCCCAGTGCCGGTAAACAAAGTCTTCTTCGCTGCGAAATAGTCCTCGAACGTTTTGTGATAATCCATGTGCTCGCGAGTCAGATTCGTGAAAACCGCCGCGGCAAAATGGCAGCCCCACAATCGATCCATCGTCAGTGAATGCGAGCTAGCCTCCAGGACGGCGTATTTACCGCCAGCCTCGCGAATTTCTGCCAAAAAACCCTGCAAATCGACGGATTCGGGCGTGGTATTGGGAGCCGGATACTTTCCTGCTGGCGTTTCGTAGGCGAGAGTGCCGAAGAGTCCCGTCCCGGATTTCGAGGTTTTGATAATGGCGTCGATCAACGAAGTTGTGGTCGTCTTTCCATTCGTGCCCGTGATGGCCACAAGCTGCATAGCATTCGCTGGATGATCGAAAAAGTTAGCCGCAACGATAGCCAATGCTTTGCGCTCTTCGCGAACTTGCACGGTGGCGATCTTGCTGGGAGTAGCGACTTCGTGCGGTTTCTCGCTCGCGACAGCTACAGCGCCACGACCGATGGCGTCCTGTATGAAGGCCTGCCCGTTTTGTTTTGCGCCTCTTAGAGCAAAAAACAGCGCGCCGGGTTGAACCTTGCGCGAATCGCAAGTGATTTGCCTGATCACTGGAGCTGTTTGCGGCGCCGCCACGACCTCCACGCCTCGAAGAACTTCTAACAGATTCTTAACGCGAGGCAATCGCGAACCCGCAGTGCTTCCGGAGCCTCGATCATCCACGGATTTGGCCGAGATTTTTCGAACTGCTTCTTCCTCTGTGTGGCTCAATTTCGTGTGCGACGGCAATGGGTAACCCCAATCTCAGTGTTTGTGTCCCGAGCGAACAGTCGCAGGCTTCGCTGGCTTCGTGGATTTCGCCGGAGCTGTTCCGAATTGCACCGTAACGCGCGTTCCCCGTCTGACCTGGGCACCAGCCGCTGGCGTCTGATTCCTAGCAAGGCTGCTGCCAACCAATACCGGGTCCAGCCCCACGCTCAGGCACATTTCGGTGACCTCACGCATAGTCTTTCCCGAGAAGTCGGGAATAGAAATTTCACCATCTTCTTCGGTGGATGCGGGCAAGGTCACCTGCGGATTGGGATTGAACTCGTTTGCCGTCAAAGCTGGGGCGGCAACCTCCGGCTTAGATTCCAGTTGCTCCGACAACGGCAATAACTCCGACGGTGAAAAATCCTCGAGCGTCTCAGGATCAGACTGTGCTTGCTTCTTGTAAGACGCCTGGAGAACCTCACTCACCGGAACATCGCGAGGGACTTCAAGATACGGCAGCACCTGCTCGGCTATCCGCTTGAATACCGGAGCGGCCACCATGCCGCCTTCGTGTAGTCCTACCGGCGAATCCAGAGACACCAGGATGGTGATCGCGGGATTGTTAATCGGGGCGAAGCCAGTGAACGATGCGATAAGTTGTGTCGGCGAATAACGCCCGGTGTCCGGATCAATTTTTTGCGCCGATCCTGTTTTCCCTGCGGATGTCCACCCATTCAGCCGTGCAAGTTTTCCGGTGCCGTGCTGGCTGATTACCACCCCTTCCATCAACCGTCGCAACGTCGCGGCTGTTTCCGGTTGAATCACCCGCCGCGGTTCGCTGGAACTGGTCAGACTATCGTGCGGCAACGCATCTTCTCCTTTGCGCACTTCGGCGATGACGTGCGGTTTGTATAGCAGCCCGCCGTTTGCAATCGCGGACACCGCGGAAATTAACTGTATCGGCGTAACACCGACTTCCTGGCCCATGGAAATTGCGCCAATCGAAATTGGCGACCAGTTGGCCAACGGACGCAAGATTCCTCGACTTTCGCCCGGTAAATCCACTCCGGTGGGAGTGCCAAAACCAAAAGTATGGATGTAGTCGTAAAATTTTCCAGCGCCCAACCGCTCAGCAATTTTGATCGCGCCCACATCGCTTGATTGCGCCAGAATGTCAGCAACAGTCATCAGCCCAAAGCGCTTGTGATCGTGAATCTTGTGCCCGGCAACGTATATGGCCCCGTTCTCGCAATCGAAAACCTCATCCGGACGGGTAATGCCCTGGTCAAACGCGGCAGCTAACGTGATCAGCTTGAATGTGGAACCGGGTTCATAGAGCGCCGTGACCGCCCGATTCATACGCGCTTCGCGGGCCTCCTGGGACGGTCCAGCGGCCGCATTAGGATCAAATGTCGGCCAATTGGCGAGTGCCAGCACTTCGCCATTATTGGGATTCATCACTACAACCGTGCCGGCCAGCGCGTGGGTTTTATTTATTGCCGCTTTTAATTCTCGCTCAGCGACGTATTGAATTTTTTCGTCGAGCGTTAGCACCACGCCGGCGCCACGTTCCCGGCGAACCTCGCCGCCGTCAAACGCTTTCTGGTGCGCATCGGCCATCATGACAATTTTCTCGCTCTTGCCACGAATCTGGTTGTCGAGCCCGTACTCGATGCCGCCCAAACCTTTCTCGTCCACATCCACGAAACCGACCACATGCGAAGCGAGATCACCTTTAGGATAAAACCGCTTGTTTTCAGGCTGCGTGTACACACCCTCTAGATTGAGCGCCTTGACCGCCTCGGCTTTTTCCGGTGTGAGCTTGCGTTCGATCCACACAAAGTTCTGTGACGAGTCCAATCGTGATTCCAGCACGTCGGCGGGCACGCCAAGAACCCCGGAAAGCAATTGCGCGGCGAGTGTTCGGTCTTTTAGTTCAGCAGGAACAGCGTACGCGGAGTCAACCTTGATGCTCATGGCCAGCGCGTGCATCTTCCGGTCATAAATCGTGCCGCGCTTGGGAGTGATCTCGATAATCCGCTGCTGTTGACGTTGTGCGCGCAGGAGGTAGTCGCGGTGACGGTAAAGCTGCAGGTACCCGAGCCGCCCAAAAATCGCGGTGGCCCACAACAATGCCACGCCAGCAACTATCAGCAACCGGACGTGGGCTCGAGTTTGTTGCATTGGATGATTACGCCGGGACGCTCTCCGGGGTCATGGCCAAATCTTTTTTGAATCCGGCCTGCCTTGCAGCAGGAAATAACCTTTCGGCAGGAAATCGGGTGGCCCAAACCTTTCGCGCCGTTTGCGAAAGTTGGGATTCTTTATCGATGAAACTTATGTCAACGGATGAACTGGGTAAATAGTGCGGTCGGAATTGGTGGATACTTTGGGTGACGCACGCGCCAGCCTCCCCATTTGGTCCAGACTTACTGCGCCGGATTCGGGCCAAGCAGTTGCGCCGCGGCCACTTCCGCGCCAGCCGTGGGCTGATATTCGCGTACCTGAGAAGGAAGCGTTTCCGTCAAGCCCAGTTGCCGGCGCGCGATCACGTCGATGCGCTTGGGGTTGCTGAGGCTGGCTATTTCGAGTTTCAGGGATGAATTCTGTGCTGCCGCCTCGACTCGCGAAGTGCGCGCGGCCTCCAGTTGGAAGCTTAAGTCGATGCATTTGAAATGCTGGTAAATATACAACAGGAAAAACGCGGCGATAATACTGCCCAGCCCCAGCGTGCGGTAAAGATTCCGCAGCTTTGCCGGTTCCACATGGCGAACCAGGCGCGTGTTATCCAGCCGCTTCACGGTATGAAATTCTGTTTTATCTGCCCGGTTCTTTCGCTTCCGCGTCATCTCTCGACCTTACTGGCGCCTATTCGGCTGCCACCTTCTCTACACACCGCAATTTCGCGCTTCGCGAACGCGGATTATTCGCCTGCTCTGTTTCGCTCGGCTGAATGACGTGACGGGTGAGCACGCGAAGCGTCCCTTGACGCTCCCCATCCTGGAAAGCGTGCTTCACCAGGCGGTCTTCGCGTGAATGGTAGCTAAGCACCACCCACCGTCCTCCTGAATGTATTGTGGCCGGGGTCCGAGAAAGAAACTGCCCGAGTTCCTCCATCTCTCGATTCACCGCGATCCGCAGCGCCAGAAACGTTTTTGTTGCGGGATGCAGTCTCTGCCTTCCCCATTGCTTTCGGGCCCCTGCCACAGTCGTTGCC
>Ga0182015_10004560_pt1 | contig 14827 bp, 12 predicted proteins | sample 712P3MmetaG_FD_120478 | JGI IMG/M metagenome (GOLD analysis project Ga0182015, IMG submission 120478) | Permafrost microbial communities from Stordalen Mire, Sweden - 712P3M metaG | ecosystem: Environmental > Terrestrial > Soil > Wetlands > Permafrost | place: Sweden: Stordalen | collected...
CTGATGCACAGCCTGGCAAATTTCCAAGGGCGTGGCGATGATGACATCGGCTTCCACGGAGCACGCTGGCGGCGGATTGTCAATGGCTGGCACATTTCATATCCTAGCTAACGGAACACTACCTCGCGCTGGGCGGCGCGCTATGGGGACTGGCGCTGGCCTGGAGAGCCTGAAGGCGGCGGGGACGGGGGATCCTGCAAGATAAAAACCTTTTCGTCGGGCTTCACGAGTTTCAGACGCTGCCGGATCTCCTGGTCCGGGCTGTCGCTGAACCGGCCGATGCGCGCACGCTGCTCTTCGATCTTGCGCACCATGTCGGCATTCGTCTTTTCGTATTCCCGAATCAGGCGGCGTTTCTCCATCAGCCCGGGAACGCCTTGCGGACCCCGCAATGCAATAAATGCATAACCCGCGAGCAACAACAGCGCCGCAGCGCCCGCGAATCTAGTGAATGATTCCTTCATCGCCGCATGCCAATAGCATAATGTTAACATCGGATTCGCAATCTTGTTCTGAGATTTTTCGCTTATGACGGATAAAATTGTCGTCTTGAGTACCTGCGCGACGGAAGAGGAGGCCGCCAAGCTGGCGCGGGTGCTGGTGGAGGCCCGCGTGGCGGCGTGCGTGACGATGGTGCCGGGCGCGCGCAGCGTCTACCGCTGGCAAGGCGCGGTCGAGTCGGCCGCGGAGTGTCTGCTGATCATCAAGTCGTCGCGGCAGCTTTTCGAACCGTTGCGGATGGCTCTGGAAAAAGCGCATGGATACGATGTGCCGGAGGTGCTGGCGGTACCGGTGGTGGAAGTTGCCCCCAACTACATGAACTGGCTGGAGGGTCAGCTTGGCGACTGACTCGTGGCTGCGGCCTGGTATGGCTATGGCGCTGGACATGGATGGCGTGATCGTGGATTCGAATCCGCTGCACGTGGAGGCGTGGATGGTGTACAACCGGCGCTTTGGGATCGACGCCGGCGCAGCCCTTGTCGAACGCATGTACGGGCGGCGCAACGACGAGATCGTGCGCGACTTCTTCGGCCCGCGGTTGAGCGCGGAAGAGGTCGCTGTCCACGGGGCCGCCAAGGAGGAACTATACCGGACAATGCTGGAACCCAGGCTGGCGGAGAGTTTCGTGCCTGGCGTGCGGGGATTCTTGCGCCGGCATGCGGGACAACCGGTCGGGTTGGCGACCAACGCGGAACCGGCGAACGTGGATTTCATACTGGATCGGGGCGGCCTGCGCGCGTATTTCCGCGTGGTTGTGGATGGCCACCAGGTGCAATATCCCAAGCCGCATCCGGATATCTATCTGCGCGCCGCCGAGTTGCTTTCGGTGGCGCCGCGAAACTGCATCGTGTTTGAAGATTCCTTTTCCGGCGTAGCAGCGGCGCAGGCGGCCGGCGCCCGCATCGTGGGCGTGCGCACCACGCACCGCGAGTTGCCTGGCACGCATCTGGAAATCGACGATTTCCGTGGCCCGGCTCTCGAAGCATGGCTGCGGGCGCAGGTCACGGAGGCGTCATAACGAGCGTTATGGGGCCACTTCTGAAGATGGCGATGCCAGTGGCGCTGCCTCTCGGAGTTTTCGCGATCGCCGCGTTTATTTTCGCGGTCTGGCGGCGCGATGAACGGCTCCGGGGGCAACGCGAACTGTTGCACAGGGCCTATGAACTGGGCGAGGAGATCCTGGGCGCTTCTTCGGCGGACCAGATCCTCGACAGGATCAGGATGGTGGTACCCGGAATCTTCGGAGTCACCAGCGCGCAACTTTACCTGTACAACCGGCACGCCAAGACGCTTGATGCGGTGGATCGCAGCGCGGATCAGCCGTCCATTCCGCTAGGGGCGCCTTCAGCCGGACCGCAGGCCGGGGCGGTAGCCTGCTTCCACTACCGCACGCTGCTGGCGATTCCCGACACCTCCCGCAGCCCATTTCCGGTGACCGGACAGCCCGGCCCAGACGGCACCCCGGAGGCGCCGCGGTCGCTGTTGTTCGTTCCCATGCTGGCGCAAGGCGAGGTATTGGGCATTCTGCAGATGGACCAACGGGATCGCGCCCGAATCTTCAGCCGCGATGAACAAACGCTGACGCAACATCTGGCCAACCAAATCGGTGTGGCGGTCAAGCTGTTGGACCAGCGCTCCGTCCGCGAGCAGCTCTTCCGTACGGAAAAGCTGGCGGCGGTGGGCCAACTCATCTCGGGAATCGTCAACGATCTGCGGACGCCGCTGGCGGCCATTGGCAATCTGGTGCAGGCGGCCAGCTACGGGCCGTGGGGACCGCGTGCGGCGGACATGGCAAGCATTGCGGCCGATGCCCGCCGCGCCGCGGAGATCGTCGACCGGCTGGTGGGATTTGCGGGCACGGGTCCGGCGCAAACCCAGCCGGTCGATCTGAACGGCCTGCTGCGCAACCTGATCGAGTTCCGGGAACGCGAGTGGAAAGTGCGCGGGATTCGGGCGCGCAGTCTGCTGACCGACGAGCCGGCCACAGTGCTGGGGTCGCACGGCCAACTCGAGCAAGTCTTCCTCAACCTGCTGGTACACGCCGAACAATCGCTTTCGGATTCGAGCGAGAAATCTATTACGATCAGGAGCAGCGTGGTCGCCCGGCGTATTCTCGTGGAGATCGCCTACAGCGGTCCGAAAGGGGCCGCGGACCCGTTTGTGCCGGGGGCGGACGAAGCGTCCGGTGGCGCGGGCTTGGGTGTTTGCCGTAGTTTGATCACCGGCCACGGCGGCGAGATACGGCTGGTACAGCAGGCGGCGGGCGATCCGGCGTTTCAAGTAGAGCTGCCCTGCGCGGCGAGGGAAAAGCCCAGCGGACCCGCGCTGGAGGATGGGCGTGACGGCGCGCACACCTTGACGGCGCTGGTGATCGAACCGGCCGAAGCCATTCAGACGCAGTTGCGCGGTCTGCTGGCCGACCGCGGATATCGCGTGGTGCCGGTGAACAGCTCCGACGAGGGTCTGGACCTGGCGCAGCGCCTACGCTTCGATGCCGTCTTCTGCTCGGTTCACGCGCCGGGGATCAATTGGGTGGAAACCGCCGAACAGGTGAAGGCTCGCGTGGGCGGATTCGTGCTGCTTTCCGATTCTTATAACGCGGATTTGTCGGCCGATTTCGCGGGCGACCGCCGCTTCGTGCTGGCCAAGCCGGTGGACGAAAAGCAATTGGACCGCGTGCTCGAAGCCATCCGGGTTGGCTCCCGTTAGCGCCCATCGGGACAATGCCCGCGGAGCGTCCGCGCGGTAAAGTAATCGTATGCGGAAATGGTTGACGATCGTTTTATTGTGCGCGTGGCCCTTGCTGGGGCAAAAATATGCCGGATCGCCCCCCGCCAAGCCGGACCTTCCCTACCTGATGCACGCCGACAACCTGATACCAACCGAGAGCGGGGAAGCCAAGCAGGACAACCGGAAGGGTGACGTTAACTACGTTATACCCGGCGCCAACTCCCCAGTGCGCACACCGCTGGCCTCGCCGGCGTTTCTGATTCTGACGGACCAGCTTCAGGCGGACCGTCTGCAGCTTTTCAAACTACAGTCCAAGGGCGGCCAGCGCGAAGTGTTAATTCGCCGCAGGAACAAGCCGGTGGCGCGTCCCATCCGGCTGCACGTCACGGGCGTCGGCGACAATTTGTACAAGATCGAGGTGGATGAGATTCTGGAAAATGGCGAGTATTCGTTGTCGCCGGCGGACTCCAACCTGGTTTTCTGCTTCCAAGTGTATTAGGCGCCTACGGCGCTGGCGGCCCCGTGGCGCAGGCACTCTTGCCTGCCGGGTCGAGACTCTTCTAGACCCTTGTCTTGGCGTGCCCGGCAAGCGCCGGCATGAGTGCCGGCGCGGCAGACTGAGAGTCTGCGCCACGACGTTACGGGAGTCGAGGAGCCAGAAGTCGGAACCGGAGGTTTGTCTTCTATCTTCTGTTCTGGGTCTTCCATTCCGAAACGAATGTCTGGTCCAGCGCCAGCCGTTCGGTTTGGAACATGAACGTTCCGACGCCCTCGCGCGTATCGAGAGGGCCGGTCCAGATCCGATCTCCTTTGGATCGAGTCACCGCTTCCAGGATCAGTGGAACCTCACTGCCGTGCACCTCAATGGAATGGAATTGCAGACCCAGGGCGAAGTACTTCGAGGGTTGGTATTGATGCTCGAAGCGGACGATCCGCCCGTGCGCGATGGCGCCGGCCGGAGCCAGAATGCTTCCATGTGCCCGAATCGCGTTCAGCAACTGCCCTTCGATGGCGTCGCCGGCAAACGAACTCTCGGAGTCGATTATCGATCGCAATGCGATCTTAATCGTTATTCCGGGCGGTATGGCTACGGGCTTTTGCGGCACGGCTGAATCGCCGGCGGATGCCTCCGAATCGGTCCGAAAAACCGATTCTGTCTGAAACTCGCGGCAAGCTGAGTATTCGATCCGGTTTTCGGAGCGTTGGGCTTCCGCGTCCCACATTTTCAGAACCGTCAACCGCGGAAGCAGGAAATCGGAGCCGCCAATCCGGGCCCGCCGATAATCGATGGTAGTCTCAACGCGGCACATTTGCGCATGCCGCGGAGGATTTGGAACCTCAATCGTCATGTGGCTGAGTTCGGCGTTCTCCGGATCGATCCGGAACGTACCCTCATAAGTCATGGTCGCCAGGTCTTCCAGCCGCGGGCCCACCTTCACCTGGTAATGACTAACCGCCAACGGTACGCGATAGCGGTACGCAATGACGGTTCGCCCTTGGTCTTGCTCGGAGCCGAGATACCGATACTCCGACCCGTTGGCTGAAAAGATGCTGATCAGGAATGGACCAAAATCGCCCGTGCCCATCATTCCGCCGCCGACGATTTTGTCCACATCCTCGGACTGGAAGTGCCCCGCGCCCACCCAGGAAAAGATCTCCGCGCCTTCGGAAACGGTCACATCCAATTTGAATCGGTCTGTCCACGCCAGCATCAGTCCCCGTTCGATCTCCGCATCCCGCATGTAGGCGCAATCGTTCGCGCGAACCGCTGGAATCGCCTCGAACCTGGACCGGCGCACGGTCTGGACGCACGTGTACTTCGGCAATCTCTTGGTATTTTCGACGATTTTCGCGCGGGCCTGGTTGAGCAATGCCGCGGGATCGATTTCCGCGCACATGGCGAGCGGGAACATCGCTCCAAGAATCATCGTGGCGCACATTCTCAACATTCTCAACGTACTCTCACTCTACCGCAGTCCGATTTCTCTCAAGTAGGCGAGCAGCGCCTCGGGGTTATCGGTGACGATGGCATCCACCTCGGCGGCGATCAGCCGCCTCCACTCGCGGGGGCGATTGGCGGTCCAGGCGATCACATGCAAGCCCGCGGCATGCGCCGCGCGGACCTGCCGCGCAGAGGCCAGCGCGTGATAGGGCGCCACAATTCCCGCGCCGGCCCCGTGCGCGATCGCGACGAAGCTCTTCGGCCGGCCCAGATACAGCGCCCCCAGACGGATCTCCGGCGCCAGTTGCCGCATGGCGTGCAGGATGCGGAAGTCGAAGGACTGCACGATCACCCGTTTTTCCAGTTTGTGCCGCCGGACCGCCTGACAAACCAACTCGGCGAAACGTTCCGGCGGTGGCGCCAGTGCGGGGCGATCCGGGAAACTCTTGACTTCGATGTTGAACAGGAAATTGCCGCGGTCCGACAGATCCAGCACCTGGTCGAGCGTGGGGACGCGCGCGCCCGGGACGAGGGTCTGTCTTGGGAAGCGCCTGTTGCGCACGGCGCCGCAATCCCAACGTTCGAGTTCGGCTAGAGTCAGCTCCCGGATGGCGCGCGGCGGGTCGGGCGACCTGCAGACCGACCGGTTCAACTTAGGATCGTGCGAGACCACCACCACGTCGTCACGGGTGACCGCCGCGTCCAACTCCAGCGCGTCCGCGCCGATGGAGATGGCGTAGTCGAATCCCGGCAGCGTGTTTTCAGGACGCATGGCGCGCGCGCCACGGTGGCCGTGTACTAAGATGGGCCGTCCCACTGGATTTAGAATAGCCCGTTGTGAAGCAGATGACTCTGCAACGACCTACTGCGCGATGTAGATGGGTGCGTAGCCCGTTGTTGGCGATGAAAACCGGGAACGGGGAAGCCGCCGCAGCGGGCATGGTCAAGTTGAGTTGGTAAACTCCAGCCACCTCAAACGCGGCTGCGCCGATAAAGGTCACATTGGCGGCCGCATCTTGGAAGGCGATAAAGCAGGCGTCCCCAGGAGTGGGAACGCGGCACGCCGGGTGCGTGCGCCACGCAGTTGCGCCGCAACGTTACAGGTGAGATGATTGCCCTTCGGGAAAATTATATGAAGAACTGGTTATTGCTCGCGACATTGTCGATAACGGTGTCGATGACGCTCGGCGTTTGGGGCTCGGCTCAGGCGCAAACGCCGGCCAAGAAGAAGCTGCTCTTTATCGGGGAAGTAAAGGGCTTCGAGCACGATTCGGTGTCGCACGCCATGGCGACCATCGAAAAGCTGGGCCAGCAGAGCGGTCTCTGGGACACCTACCTGCGCACGGATTCGGAACTATTGACCAAGCAGAAGCTGGGGAACAACGCCAAGAACCTGAATTATTTCGACGCCGTAATGTTCTACACCACCGGCGAGCTGGATTTGAACGACGAGCAGAAAGCCGCGCTGCTTTCCTTCGTCAAGGAGGATGGCAAAGGCTTCCTGGGCACGCACAGCGCCACGGACACGTTCTACAAGTGGCTGGATTACGGCGGCCTGATTGGCGGCTATTTCAATGAGCACCCGTGGATGCAGGTGCACGCCGAGATCGTCGTGGAAGACCGCACTTTTCCGGCCACTAAGCATTTCCCGGCGCACTTTCCGATCTACGACGAGATTTATCAGTTCAAGGATCCCTATTCGCGCGACAAGGTGCGGGTGTTGATGAGCATCGATCCCAAGTCGGTGGACCTCAAGAACCCGCGGGTGCACCGCACCGACCAGGACTTCGCCGTAACCTGGGTACAGCAATCCGGGAAGGGCCGCGTGTTCTATTCCTCGCTGGGCCACCGTGAGGACATTTGGGACCGCCCGGACATCCAACAGATGTGGACCGAGGCGGTGAAGTGGGCGATGGGCCTGATTCCGGGTGACGCTACGCCGCGGCCGAAGTCGGCGGAGTAAGTCAACCTTCAAGAGGTGAGGTAGCGTCGAAACGCGACAGGTGTGTTTCCCGCCTTCCGGAAGAGGTCGTCCCAATCGTCAGGAGGATCGCCGTCGCGCAACCGTATGTTGAAGATCGCGTATGGGTTCGTCCGCGCGCCGACTTTGCGAGTGTTGTTTCGTCGATTACCCAGGCGTAGACGATCGCCTTGTGGGCGGTACTGAAGCGATAGAACAGCCGAAAGCGCCCCAGGAACTTTGCCCGGCGCCAATGTCGATAAGCCGGCCCCAATGTGTTCCCGAGTCGATACTCGACGGCATTCGGATCGCGCAGGATCTCGTCCAGAATGAGCTCAAGTGTGCGCCTGAGAAGCTTGGTCTTGGGACGGCCTTCGTAGCTCTCCGGCTGTTCCTTGCATCTCCAAACGCTGCGTACAGGTAGAGTATCCATCCATTTCGTTCGGCGAACGGTCCAGTGGACTTGGACTCAGAGGGCCACGTTCCTCGGAATAGTCTCGTCGTCAGTGACTTTGACATTCTTCGTCTGGCGAACTGCCCGTGCAAGCGAAGCCTTCGACAAGCGACTTCGTCGACCAGGATGGGTCTTGAGGTCCCTTTCAATGAATGCGAGGAATGCCATTACAACGGGGTCTTCGTCTTGGGAAGCCGCTGCCCGGTCATCGATCACCGACATGAGAGCGTGACCAGGCGAAATGACCTGGGCCGGGACCTCGGCCTTCTGTCGACGGAATAAGGCCTTATCGAGGCGGATCGCCTCCGGCTTCCCGGTAGTCGCCATAGACTCTGTAAATTTAGACATGGATTCAACTCTGACCTGCCTACTCCCCCGCGGCCGCCACGCTGCGCCGCCTGGCTTTCAGCACTTCCAGCCAGGCCGGCAACAGCGAGACGGCGATAATCCCCAGAATCACCTTCTCGAAGTTGTGCCGCACGAAGCCGACGCCGCCGAGCTCATAGCCCAGCATGGTCATCAGGACGACCCAGCCGGTCACGCCGAATATATCGAACGACAGGAAGCGCGCCAGATTCATACGGCCCACGCCGGCGACGAAAGCCGCAAACGTGCGGATGATGGGGATGAAGTGCGCATACACCATGGTCCGGCCGCCGTGCTTTTCATAGAACTCGTGCGTGCGCCGCAAATGCTCCTGGCGGAAGATGCGCGAACCGGGCCGGTTGAAGATGTGCGGTCCGGTGCTTCGGCCGAGCATATAGCCAGCCGTATCGCCCAGCATGGCGGCGCAGATCAGCAGCACATTGACCAGCGCGATATTGAGCTGTCCGGCGCCGCAAACCACGCCCACGGTGAACAGCAACGAGTCGCCGGGCAGGAAGAAGCCCACGAGCATGCCGGTCTCGGCGAACACCAGGCCGAACAGCACGGCATAGCCGAGCCATCCCGTCAGCAGCGTGCTCAGAAGTTGAATCAGCCGTTCCGGGTCGGTCAGCGAGCGTAAGAAATCCAGCAGGGAATGGATCATACCGTTAGCCGCCGTTAGCCGCCGTTAGCCGCCGTTAGCCGCCGTTAGCCGCCGTTAGCCGCGGTCAGCCGTGATAACTGGCGAGGAACCGGTCGATGACATCCTCGTGAACCTTGATCTTGCCCTCCTTGGTGAGGGCATCGCGCACGCCCTCTTCAAAGAGGGCATTGCGGATCCGGGCTTTTTCGCTCTTGATTTGGTCGCGAATCGCAAGGCGCTGGCTGGCCAAGCCGGATAGATCGGCGGGGACTTTCTCCACCACCTTACACACGACTTTCGAATCGGCGGTGAGCCCGTTGGGGCCGATGATGGTGCCGACCGGTTTGGCGAAGGCATCCGGGAACATGCCCGCGGATCCCAGCCCTTCGATGGCGCCGGCGCGATCAACCGCGTCGGAAGTCTTCACTTCCAGCCCCATCGACTTCGCGGCGGCCGCCAGATCGCCGCCATCCGCGCGGGCCTTCTCGACCAATTGGGTGGCCTTTTGGTCGACCAGTTTCTTCACTTTGTCGTCGATGAAGGCGTCGCGGACCTTACTTTGCATTTCCTCGAATCCCGCGGGATGGGCGGGGATGTCGGCCGTGCAGACGGCCATGGCGATTTTGGTGTTGCCCGTCAACACGACCGGCTGCGACACTTCACCCTTCTTCAAGCTGTAGACCGCGCTTTCGAACTCTTTGTTCACGCCCACTTCGGGCAGAGGATCGCCGGAGCCGGCATTATCGGCCTTCACATACTGCACGCCCAAGTCGGCGGCCACCTTTTCGGGATGCAGCGGGTCCTTGGTCAGGGCGGCTTGCACTTGATCCGATAGCTGTTGCATGAGGTCGTTCACCCGTTGTTTCTTGTACTCGGCGGCTAGTTGGGCCTTGACGTCGTCGAAGGGCTTGAGTTGCGCCTGTTCATGCTTGAGCACCTGCAGGATGTGGTAGCCGTACAAAGTCTTCACCGGTTCGCCAATCTCGTTCACCTTTTGCGAGAACGCCGCTTTCTCGAATTCGGCAACCACCATGCCGCCGCGTACCACTCCATCGTATTCGCCGCCTTTGTCTTTTGTACCGGGGTCTTCAGAGTATTTCTTGGCCATGTCGGCAAAATTCGCTCCGGGCTTGCGGAGCTGCTTCACCAAGTCGTCGGCCTTGGCCTTGACGGCGGCGTCGGCCTTGGGGTCCTTTCCAGTGGTCTTGAGCAGGATGTGCCGTACGTTGACGCGCTCGGGAGTGCGATATGCGTCCTTGTTCTCGCTGTAGACGCGCAGCAGATCGGCGTCGGTGGGCTGAATGGTCTGTTCCAGCTTGGCTTGATCGACGATCACGATGCCGAGATTGCGTTTCTCGGGAACCTGATACAGGGGTTTATTGGCCTCGTAGTATTTGCGCAACTCGTCGGGAGTGGCCTGTACTTCAGAGCGCAGTTTGTCCCCGGTAATCTTCACGTATTGGATTTTGACTTTATCGTTGCGGCGTCTGAATTCCTGCTCGATTTCCTGGGGGGTCACGAGGGTGCCTTCCAGCGCGATGTTGCGCAATTTGGTAATGAGCAACTGGCGGGCCATGTCGTCTTCGAATTGCGGGATCGTCAGGTTCTGCTGGGCCAACAATTGCGCGTAGGCGTCCTTGCCGGCGAACTTGCCGTCCGGAAACATTTGGGGAGGCATCATCTGCCGGATGCCGACGGCCAGATCTTCGTCGGAGACCTTGAAACCCAGCCGCTTGGCCTCGAAGGCCAAAGCGCGGTCGCCGATCATGGATTCGAGATACTGCGGGATGTATTGCACAACCAGCTCGGGGGGAAGCTTGCTGCCGCGCATTTTCATCTGGACAACTTGCTGGACCTGGGGCACCGTGATGGTTTCTTTGCCGATTTCGGCGACCACCTGATCGGACGCGCCGCCGCCACCCATGTTGTAGCTGGGCACCAGATACGTCAACATAGACAATGCGACCACAAGAAGCAATCCGCCGAGCATGATGCGCACGACTTTGTCTCGGCTGCGGAACAGATCAAACATGTAGCGTAATCTCCTGAGAAGAGGGGAAATTCAATTATAGCAGGACCGGCTAAGCATACGAGAGGGTGTGCCACCTACCTAATCCTGCCGCAACGCTTGCATGGGATCCACCCGCGCCGCGCGCCGCGACGGCACCCACGCCGCCAGCATGGCGGTGGCCCACAATCCGGCTACTGCGGCCGCCAATATCCACGGATCCCGCGCCGAGACATGGAACAGCATGGCGTCGAGCAACCGCGCCGCGAACCACGATCCGGTTACGCCGAGGGCGGCGCCGGCCAAGGTCCAGCGCGCGGCGTGCCCCAGCACCAGCCGGGCGACCGCGCCGGGCGTTGCGCCCAACGCCATGCGCACGCCGATTTCTTGCGTGCGCTGCGCCACCAGGAACGAGATGATGCCATAGAGGCCGATGGCCGACAGCAGCAGTCCCATGGCGGCGAACAGGCCCAACAGCCAGGCGTTGAAGCGCGGCCGCTGGGCGAGATGGCCGACGCGTTGGTCGAGGGTTTCGATGTTTACGGGCAACGTAGGATCGAGCGCCGCAACCTCCGCGCGCACCCAGCGGGCTAGGGCGGCGGGGTCGATCGGGCCGTTGAGAATGGCTGTCGCAGTGCGGCCAAAGGGTTCTGGCGCGTGCTGGCGCACGACGTAGAATTCGGGATCGTCGGGTTGCGCGAGGGCGCTATTCTTCACATTGCCGGCCACGCCAACGACCGTCTTCCAAGGTCCGGAGCGGCCCAGCTTTATCTGCTTTCCGAGCGGATCCTCGCCGGGGAACATGCGGCGCGCCAGCGCATCGCTTAGGATGATGGCGGTCCGTTGCGGATCGCGATCTTGCTCCTGAAATCCACGCCCGCGCAGGATCGGAACGCCCAACACCGCGAAGTAGCCGGGCGTGACTGCGCGCCAGGCGACCATGCCGCCGGTGCCTTCCGCCGTGCGCGGACGTCCGGCGACGTCGATGACTGAATAGATCGTGGATCGCGCGGCCCCGCTCAATGGCGTTGAGTCGCTGAGACCGAGTTGGGTCACGCCGGGGATGCGGTGCAAGCGCCGCTCCAGTTCTTCGAAGAATGCCAATTGGCCGGCGGGTTCGGCATACGATTTCTGTCCCAGCGTGACAGTGGCTGTAAGCACGCTGCCGGTGCGCATGCCCAGCGGCTGATTCTGCAGATTCCAAAGACTGCGCAGTAAAAGGCTCGCGCCGGTGAGCAGGACCAGCGACGCGCAGATCTGCGCGGCCACCAGGCTGTGGCGGAACAGATAATGCCCTCCGCCGCCCAGGGAGCGCCATCCAGCCAAGGTTTCGGCGCGCGGATGGGCATGTTGCTGCATCGCGGGCGCCAGTCCACAGACGATGCCGGAGGCCAGCGATATCGCCAGGGAGAAGAGCAGCACGCGGAGGTCGACTGTGGCCTGCTGCAGTCGCGGGATGCCTTCCGGCGCGATGGCCACGAAAACGCGCAGCAGCGCCACGGCGAGCAGGCATCCGGCCAGCGTGCCGGCGGCCGCCAGAAGCAGGCTTTCGGTCAGGGTTTGGCGCACCAGCCGGCCACGGCTCGCGCCCAACGCCAGGCGCACGGCAAGCTCCCGCTGCCGGGAGGCCGCGCGCGCCAGCAACAGATTCGCCACGTTCGCGCACGCGATCAAGAGCACGGCCAGCACTGCGCCGAGCAAGATCCAGGAGGCCAGGCGCGCGTCGTGGATCTGGCGGTCGCGCAGCGAGCGCACGCGCAGATTGACCTCTTTGCGGAAAGGTCCCGGCACGAATTGCAACGACTCTTGAAAGAGCGGCCGCAGGGCGGCCGCGGCTTGCGCGGGCGTCACTCCGGGCTTAAAGCGCGCGATCGACCATAGTGGGCGTCCGGCGTTTGGGCGGTGCTGCTGCGCTTCATCCAAGGCCTGCGGCACCAGCACATCGGCATGCTCGAGGGTGGGCATCTCGAATTGCGGCGGCAGGACGCCCAAGATGGTGGCGGACTGGCCGTCCAGAGGGATCGTTTTTCCCACTACGCTCCGGTCTCCGCCGAAGCGGCTCTGCCACAAACCATACGAAAGGAGCGCGACGGGCGGCGCGCTGGGCCGGTCCTCATCGCGCGTGAAATTGCGGCCGGCCATGGGTGGGACGCCGAGCGTGGGCAGAAAACTGGCATCCACCTGTGCGCATGCGAGGCGCACGGGGTTGGCGCCGGTCAGGTCGCAATCGTCGATGCCGGTCCACGACGTAAGCGACTCGAAGGGCTGCTGCCGGGCGCGCCATTCTACGTAGTCTGTGCCCAGCATGAACTCCTGGGGGATGATGGGCGCCACAAAACCCACTGACACCAGGCGGTCCGCCTTCTGGTAGGGAAGGCTGCGAAACAGGATGCGGTCCACCACGCTGAAGACGGCCGTGCCGGCGCCCGTGCCCAGTGCGATGGCGAACACCGCGGCCACGGTGAAAGTAGGCGATCGCACAAACCCGCGGGCCGCATAGCGCAGATCTTGCGCGAGGATATCCATATTGGCACGGGTGGCGCGACGGATGGTCATTTTGGTTTAGAAACCGCGCTGGGGCGGAAGTTCCCGGATACGCTATCATCGGGCGTGGAGTTGGCGCGGTGGCTCGGCGTCGCGGGCTACGTCCCGAATTCGTCGGCCGGGGTGGTGGCGGAAGTGGAGGGTGCGCCCGCCGAACTCGACCGCTTCGTCGAAAGCCTGCGCAGCGAAGCGCCGCCGCTGGAGCGCATTGAAGAGATGCTCGTCGCGGAGATCGATCCGCTGGGCGAGCGGAATTTTGGTAGTGGGTCAGTTTGAACTCTTAATGAATTAGTTGTGCTTGACCGCTCTGGGTCCGCTATGCCTACACTGGGGTATGCCTGAGCGGTCATCGAAACAGCGGCCCCGCGACCCCAACCAACTCGCGTACCAGATCATGCTTGAGTCAACCGGCCAAGCCCCCAAGTTTGACCCGGCCCAGCCCCAACCCAAACCCATGGACCCGGCCAAGAACCCGCATGCTGTTGCGCTGGGCCGGTTGGGTGGCCTGAAAGGTGGCGAAGCCAGAGCAGCCGCGCTATCGCCTCGCAAACGGTCCCAGATTGCAGCGAAAGCGGCAAAGGCGCGGTGGGGAAAGAAATGACCATCGAAACGGACGGCAAAGGGCACGTCATCACCAAACCAGTCACCGGATATACGTTAGCTCCCGTAGCGGGAATTGCCGTCCTTCTTGCAATTCGGTACGTAGAGAGTCCAGAGGAACTAGAAAGTGGCACGAGCAAGCAAATCCAGTTTGTCCTGACCCCTCCGCAATGCCTAGAAATTGCGGGGGCAATGACCAGACAGGCAGAACGCCTACGTGGGGAGCGGTTGCCTCCTGGGAAATCTCCAAACTAAGCAACGCTTCGGCCCCCATACCAGCGAGTCCCATTTCTGCATGAAAACCATTCTCTGTTTTTATCATTTTCTACTTGCCCTTTTGTGCTTGACCGTGCTAGTATTGAAATATGAACAAGCTAGATAGCGCCAAGCGGACTCAAATCATAACCGCCCTGATTGAGGGCAATTCGGTCCGCGCCACAGCGCGGATGACGGGATGCTCCAAAAACACGATTCAGAAGCTCACGCTTGAGCTTGGAGCGGCTTGCTCGGACTACCTGAATCGCACGCTGGTAAACCTGAAGTCCGAGCGGGTACAGATCGACGAGCTTTGGAGCTTTGTCGCAGCTAAGAAAAAGAACGTCACGCCCGCGATTGAAGCCCGTGGATTCGCTGGTGACGCTTGGACCTTTGTGGCAATCGACGCCGATAGCAAGCTGGTCCTGAGTTGGACGGTCGGGGATCGCAACGCCAAGACCGCTCAGACGTTCCTTGATGACGTTGCGGGCCGGTTGTCGAATCGAATCCAGTTGACTACGGACGGCCACAAGATGTACTTCCTGCCAGTCGTTCAGGCGTTTGGTGGCAATGTGGACTATGCCCAGATCGTGAAGATTTACGGCCCGGACCCGGAAGGCGAAAAACGATATAGCCCTGCTGTTTGCGTGGCCTGCGAAAAGAATGCGCTCGTAGGTTCTCCCGACCCGAAGCATATCAGCACTAGTTACGTTGAGAGACAGAATCTCACGATCCGCATGGGCAACCGGCGGTTCACCCGGCTAACGAATGCGTTCTCCAAGAAGATCGAGTATCATGTGGCATCGTTGGCAATCCAGTACGTA
>Ga0182015_10004561_pt1 | contig 14827 bp, 10 predicted proteins | sample 712P3MmetaG_FD_120478 | JGI IMG/M metagenome (GOLD analysis project Ga0182015, IMG submission 120478) | Permafrost microbial communities from Stordalen Mire, Sweden - 712P3M metaG | ecosystem: Environmental > Terrestrial > Soil > Wetlands > Permafrost | place: Sweden: Stordalen | collected...
ATCGGATCGTGGGTGATCCGCAGGGCCTGTCTCGAAGCTGCCAGTTGGCACAAAGCCGGTCACAGCGCGGCCCGCATTTCGGTCAACGTGTCGGCATTGCAGTTTGAACGGCGCGATTTCGTGGAAACCGTGGCCGACGCGCTGGCACTGAGCAATCTGCCGCCCGACCGGCTGGAGCTGGAGCTGACCGAAAGCTACATCATGAAGGATCTCCCGCAAGCGGCCGCGCGCTTCGCCCAGATCCGGAAGCTTGGCATCAGCATCGCGATAGACGATTTTGGCACCGGCTATTCGTCGCTCAGCTATCTGAACAAGCTGCCCGTGGATTCCCTCAAAATCGACCAATCGTTCTTGCGCAACCTGAATGAGCCGGAAGGATCGCTGGCGGTGATCCAGAGCATCGTGCGGATGGCGCACAGCATGAATCTCACGGTGGTGGCCGAGGGAGTGGAGACGCGCGCGGAGTTGGATCTGGTGCGCGTGCTCGGTTGCGACAAGGTGCAAGGGCACGTGTATGGGCCGGCGCGGCGTCGCGAGGATGTGGAGGCGTTGCTGGCTGCCCACGATTCGCTGGGTCCGCTGGAGACGTAGTGGGGCGGTCCCCCGGACCGCGGCCGACGCCCCCGTCGGCCTCTGTTTTGGATTCGAGGATATACACTTCACAGACCAGAATTGATCAGGAGAATTGTAGCTAGAGAATCTCCTTAGCTTTGCGTTCCTAAAGGGAAGGTTGACGCGCCATCTGATAATGTATCCATTTCTAGACAACCTATAAATATAGGTTAAAAGGCAACATTTGACAGTTTTAAATATCGAGGTATTATATGAATTAGGAGATAGTATTAGTATGACATTAGACCTGCAAGTGATGCTCGTGAAGACCGAGCTTATCAAAGTTAGAGCAGAGCGCGATGCCGCCGCAAAGGTGTGTGAGAATGACACCGAGATTCGTGACGTGATTGCAACGCTCGACCGCATTGTTGAGGAGAAGGAGAGGATATTTCACGACCTGAAGGCCCAACTGCAAGTGAGCGTACCAGGGGCGGAGAGATGACTCGTGAAGAAAAAGAGCAGAAAATTCAGGAGCCGGATGGCAAAGTCTTTGGGAATCAGAAGGTAAGAATTACGGAGTTCCATCGCTGCAAGCAGTATGAGTGCTTAGCCTCGGTCGACAACGTAATGACTTCCACTGGCCACCTTAAGTTTTTTGACCTCGTGCCCGTCTCAGAGGGACTCCCTTCCTTTGAAGCAAGATGGGATGAGAAAGACGAATCGGTCGACATCGACATCAGGGGCGTGTCAGAACAGGACAAGAACCGGTTCAAGCACGGAAAAGGTGGATATAGCGGTCATTGGTCACGCCGAACGCCGACTGCCGACACGATCTATACCTATGAGGTGTGCATTTGGATCCCACGGGGGAGGGTATTTGAAGGGACTGTAGACTTCACGGTTGTTCGAAGACAAGGCATACCTGGGAAGGCAAGTATCATAAACTGAGAGCGTTTTGGTCTGTTACGTATGCTGGTGCTCCGCTTTGAGCATGTTGCCAGAGCCGGACCGGGGGGCTGGCGCGGACGCGGGCGTCCGCCCCACTCCATTTCATTCCACACGCAGCGACAACAGGCCGGCCAGCTCCTTGAATTCTGCGCTCCACCGGGATTCGCCCGGGTAGACTCTCTGCAGGATTTCGTAGCAGCGATTTTGCACCTGCCATAAGATCAACGGAAATGGCAGCGAGCAGGCCGCAGCGACAGTCTCGCGGAACCTGGCCAGGCGCGGCAAATCCTTGGGATCCTCCAGATACCGCTCCGCGCCTTTTTCGATATTGCGGCGCAGAGTAATCTCCAACCCGGTTTGATCCATTACGATCTCGGCGATCCGAATCTCTTCCAGTAGCCCCTGAATGATCGCCAGGTCGAGCTCCGGCGCCGCCAGCGCTTGCCGCAGTAAGCCGTTCAACGCCACTTCCGCGGTGGCTTTCAGTTCGCTGGGAATCGGCACGCCGCAGTCGCTCAGGAAACGCAGCAGCGGAGCTTGTTCCTCGTACATCTGGCGATAGACGGCCGAGGAGTGTTCCACCGTGGATTCGAGCGCTTCGGCCAGCACCTTGCGTTGTTCTTCGCGGAACAGATTCTTGAGCGAATACATGCGGCCGCCAAAGCCCTCGTCCAGGCAGCGGATAGTGGCCGCCAGATCCGAACGGCTGAAGGCTTCGCGCGTCGACTTGCCGAGCTCGCGGTAGGCGTCCTCGCTCCCGAACACGCCCACGCCTCCATGTAAATTGTGGTCGCCGAAATGGAGCACGCCGAAAATCAGCATCTCGGAGTCCTGCGTGATCTCCGACGTGAAGCGCGCCTTGCCAAAGGCCAGCCGCAGCTTGCCCGAGCGCTTCAGACGATAGTCCTTGTTCTCCACCGAATAGGAGTAAATGCGCGTGCTATCGGGGTAGCTCTCAAACAAGGAATTCATGGCGTAGTGCGCGCCCAGCTTCACCAAGTCCACGCGGGCCGGCTTGACCAGCGTTTCAAAGATACGCGCGCCGTCGGCGTGAGCTGGAAGGTTGCTCTTGGCAAGCGCGAGTTTCCGCACGAAGCCCGCTTCGATTGCCTCCCCGAAAAGTTCGCCGGCCAGCTCCGCCACGCGGCCGGCGTACTGGATCACTTGCACCGTCTCGATGCCCGAGAGCTCGTCGAAAAACCAGCCGCAACTGGTGTACATCAGCAGCGTGTGACGCTGCATCTCCAGCAGCTTCCAGACGCTGACGCGCTCGCTCCGCTGGAGGTTCTTGCGCCGGAAATTGGCCGCCGCGAAGCGTTCCTTGCTGGCTGGCGACCGGTCTAGAATGACGTGAATATAGTTGTTCCGCGCCGCCCACGGATCCTTGAAGTAGCGCGCCGCCATTTTTTCATAGCGTGGTGCGATTTCGTCGCGCAACCAATCCAGCGCCGCGCGCAGGGGACCCCGCCATTCCTGATTCCAGTCCGGATGCCCGCCGGAATTGCAGCCGCAGTTGGCGGTCCAACGTCCCACGCCGTGCACACAGCTCCAAGCAGTGTTCTCCAGGATCTCCACATGCTGTTCGGGAGGATGCTGCTCGAGAAACTCGGCATAGTTGGTGACCTTCGCCAGGCCGCTCGATTCGATGTGGTCGAGCGCGTACGCCAGCGCCATGTCGCCGAACGGGTGATGGTGTCCGTAAGTTTCGCCATCGGTTGCGATATGCGCCAGTTGCGGACCTTCGCGCTCATCCGAAAGCGCCTCCAGGAGCCGGCTGGCGAAGCGCTCGCCATTGTCCAGCAAGCGCTCAAACGCGACCGCCTGCGAAACCGGCCCGTCATAAAAGAACAAGTCGATGGAACGTCCCGATGCCAGCTTCTGCCGGTAAACGCGCGCTGGATCGATCCGCTGGCCGGTGACGTCGGTTCCGTCGACGGATTTGGCCTGCGACGGCGCCAGGATGGTGAACTTGATCCGATGCTGTGCCAGCAGGTCCAGCGTCTCCAGGTCGACAGCCGTTTCCGGAAGCCACATGCCTTCCGGATCGCGCCCGAAGCGAAAGCGGAAGTCCTGGATGCCCCAAATCACTTGCGTCAGTTTGTCGCGCGCATTGGCGAGCGGCATGATCATGTGGTTGTAGCATTGCGCCAGCGCCGATCCATGGCCCGAAAAGCGTTGCGCGCTCACGCGGTCGGCGTCCACGATGGACTGGTAAGTTTCCGGAGCCTTGTCCCTCATCCAGGACAACAAGGTGGGCCCGAAGTTAAAACTGATGCCGGCGTAGTTGTTCACGATCTTTGCGATGCGGCTCTCAGGGTCCAAGATCCGGGCCGCGCTGTTGGGCGCGTAGCATTCCGCCGTCACGCGCTCGTTCCAATCGTGATACGGCGCGGCGGAATCCTGGAGTTCGATCGCCTCCAGCCATGGGTTTTCGCGCGGCGGCTGATAGAAGTGACCGTGAATGCAAAGGTATCGGTTTTGGTTCATGCCTGAGGAATGCCGCGCCCTAGCGGCTGGGCTTCACCACCACCGCGGTGCCATAACACAGCACCTCGGTCACTCCTTGCATGATCTCGGTTGCGTCGTAGCGAACTCCTATAACGGCGTTGGCGCCCAGTTGCGCGGCGTGTTCCGCCATGCGTTGAAAGGCGTGGGCCCGCGTTTCTTCGCAGAGATTGCTGAACAGCGTGATGTCGCCGCCCACTAACGTCTGCAAACTGGCTCCCAGGGTTCCAAGAACCGACCGGGAGCGCACGATGATGCCCCGTACGATTCCGAGATTCCGCTCAGTGGTGTAGCCGTCCAGCGTGAACGCTGTGGTCACCATGGTATCCAGCACGGCGAGTGATTGGTCTTCCATCGGGGTAAGTCTTGTATTTTAGCATTCGGCTCCGCGGCCATAGCGGTATGGGTTCGTTGGCGGGCCTCCGATGGAGACGCTCATTTGTAGAATAGACGCTTGTGGGCTCTACCCAACAAAGTTCAGGACAGTTCGGACAACTCCCGAAACTGACCATTGCTATCGCCCAGCTTGTCGACAGGCACGCCAAGCTTATTCAGCAAAGTCAGCTCCAGGTTGGCGAGAGGCGTGTGTTCCGGATAGACCAGGTGACGGCCGCCCTTCAGCGTCCCGCCGCCTCCTCCCACCAGAAATGTCGGCAGCGGGCCGTGCGTGTGCCGATCGCTGTTACTGATGCCCGAGCCAAAAAGAAGGATCACGTGATCCAGCAGCGAGCCATCGCCATCCGGGGTGTTGCGCAACTTTGTCAGATACTCGGCAAACAGCGCGATGTGATAGCGCTGAATTTTAGCGCATTTCTCCATTTTTTCCGGGTTGCCCTGATGGTGCGTGAGCGGATGGTGCGGCTCGGGCACGCCGATTTGAGGATAAGGCCTGCCAGTCTGCTCGCGGCCGTACATAAACGTGATCACACGTGTCAAGTCGGATTGGTAGGCCAGCAGTTGCAAGTCATACAACAACCGGACTTGGTCTTCGAACTTTTCCGGAATACCAGCGGGCTGAGGCACATCAGGCAACTCTTTGGAACTCTGTTCTTCCGCTTTCTTAATGCGCCGCTCCACATCTCTGAGCGACGCCAGATAGTCGTTCACCTTGCGATTGTCGGCAGCCCCGAGCTGGCGCTGCAGTTGATTTACGCGCTCGCTCACGGAATCGAGCAGGCTCTTGTCCTCGCTAAGGCGCGCCGCGCGAACGCGAGGGTCGGTGCTGTCGCTTGAACCGAACATCCGCTCGAACAGCACGCGCGGATTATTTTCCGCCATCAGCGGCAACGTCGACGTCAGCCAGGAGATCGTGCTGCTGTAGGCGCAACTATAGCCTAGATCGCACGAACCCAAGAGGCTGTTCTCGTCGGCGGTCATTTGCAGCGAGGAAAGCTGAGTCTCGCGCTCGAACGCCTTCGCGGCGATCTGATCCATGGACACGGCATTCTCGACATTGCTGTCCGATTTCTTCACATGCACGCCCGTGAGGTAGGAGCCGCACGCGCGCGAGTGGTCGCCGCCGCCGTCACCGTTCGCCTCCGCCGGATCGCAGAACAGTCCCGTGACGACGGTCAATTTGTCCTTGAAGGGTTCGAGTCCTTTTAATGTCGGCGACAGCTCGAAGTTAGAACCGACGCCTGTCGGCAGCCATTGGTCATAGATGACGCCGTTGGGATGGTAGACGACGCCGAAGCGACGTACAGGTTTTGTGGAAGCGGCCGGGGCGAAGGCTGGAATCATCGAGTCGAGCAGAGGCAGCGCGATGGCGGTCCCTGCTGCCCGAAGGACGGTGCGCCGCGAGATGGCCTTCTTCGTCACGAACATACTTCTATTGTCCTCGATTCGCCGCGGTGGCGAGTTGGCCGCTGTTTTTCACCGGACTGCTTCTCATCTGAAATGCCGCGCTCTTCACAATACCCAGGATCACTGCCGACCAATGGTAGTCATCGGCAGCGGCCGAGAGGTCGATCGCGCGAACCGTGGGAGCGTCGTAATATTCCAGGCCGCGGCCCAGAGCGTAGGTCAGCATTTTCTCGGTTACGGTTTTAACGAATTGCGTTTTCTGCGCCATCAAGGCTTGCCGCAATTCTCGCGGACCATTGACCTTCGTGCCGTCCAGCAATACGCCGGATGCGTCGATGGCCTGGCCTGCGTCGGTGGCGCGCCACTGCCCGATGGCATCGAAATTTTCCAGGCTTAACCCCAGCGGGTCCATGCGCGCGTGACAGCTCGCGCATGCGGGATTGGCGCGGTGCATCTCCAGCATTTGCCGGACCGATAAGGGCTTGCCATCTTTGTTGCTCGACTCGAGCGAAGGAACATTGGGCGGAGGTGCGGGAGGCGGCGCGGAAAGGATATTTTCCAGCACCCATTTGCCCCGGATGGTCGGCGAAGTACGCGTCGTGTACGAGGTGACGGCCAGCACACTAGCCTTGCCCAGCAGTCCAAAGCGGTTCTCATCGGTGAGGATTACGCGCCGGAAGTGGCTGCCATAGACGCCAGGAATTCCGTAATGGCGTGCCAACTGCTCGTTGAGAAAGGTCTCGTTCGCCGTCAACAGATCCGCAACGCTCGCGTCCTCTTTCAATTGAGCGTCGAGAAACAGTTCCGTCTCGGTGACGAACGCGGAACGCAGGTTGTCATCGAACCATGGAAACTTTGTACCGTCCGGATTCAGCAGCCAGACGTTGCGAGTCTCGAGCCAGTCCGAGAAGAAATTGTTGACTAGCGAGCTGCGCGCGCGCGGGTTGGCGAACATGCGCGAGACTTGCTGCTCGAGAACGGCCGGCTCATGCAATTTCCCGCGGATTGCCAGGTCGAGCAGCGTGTCGTCCGGAATGCTGCTCCACAAGAAGAACGACAATCGCGAAGCCAGCTCGATGTCGGAAATGCGAGACACGGAGCCCGGCGCGGCGCCCGCGGGATCGGTCTCAATGCGAAACAGAAAATCGGGGCTCACCAGCACGCGCTCGAGCGCTGCGCGAATCCCGGCCTCAAAGTCTCCGGTCGTGCGTGCGCGTTTGTAAAAACTCAGCAGGGTCTCGACGTCCGCGTCGTCGGCAGAACGGCGATACGCACGCCGGGCCAATCTGGACAGAATCTTCGTCGCGCAGGGTAGCTCCTCCGCAGCGCTCGCGGGACGGCACACAAAGACAAGCTGCCGGCTCGGCGAATCGGCCGGCACTTGCGCGTCATAGGGGCCACCGATCAGCAACGATGCAATAGCGATCGGCGATGTGCCATTGTCGGATGCGCGGCTGAAAAGCGGAAGGCGGTCCGGACCGGGCCCTTCGGCCTCCGCATCGTCGGTTTTGAGCATGGTCGCCATCACCTGATGCAGGCCGGCCTTTACCGGTACGCGCACCTGCAGCACCTCGTCGCCGTCATAGATAAAGGTTTTCGTTGGCGCTTTGCCACCGCCCAGCGTGAATTGCCAAATGCGCTTGCCATCCACGCGAATTTCGAATTGAGTGGGCACGTTGAGGCCGCGGATCTCGCTATCCCAAGCCCGTTGCAGACGAAGCTTGAAAACATATTCACCGTCCACTGGAAAATAGTGGCGCGCGGCGACGCCGCCTTTGGATCCCAGCGGAAAGTCTTCGCCCAGCCGGTCTGTCTGGCGAAGATACGTTTGGTCGTTCGCGTTGTTCTTCAATGCGCCATAGCGCACGAACGCCGGTGGGATGCTGGAATCACCCACGGCCCGGCGCGCGATGGCCGACGCCGCGGATACGTATCGATCCAACAACGCCGGTTGCATCGAAAGCGCTTCGGCATTGTTCTCGAACCCGAACGCCTGTTCATCTGGCGGCAGCATGGCCTGGGAGTCCACGTCCACCGCGACCAGATCGCGCACGGCGTTGGCGTATTCGGCGCGATTGAGACGATGCAGGCTCGCCGGATGGCCTGGGTTCACATGCGCCGTCGCCACGCGGTCGATTTCGGATTCCAGGTAACCGGCAACCTTGTCGTAGGTGGCGTTGTCCGGGCGCGGAAGTTTCGGAGGCGGCATCGCACGGCTGCGCAGCTTCGCAATCACCTTTTCCCAGGTCTCTTGCGAGTTGGAGGGATTGTTCGCGTCGGCCCGGTCCAAAACGAGGCCGGCAGTCTTTAGCTTCTCGTTATGACAAGAGACGCAATACTCGTTCACCAGCTCGCGAGCGGGGTTGTCGGTGGCAGCGTTTGCCACCACGGCGGCGATCGCGAAGCAAGCCACGCCGAGATAATAAATCTGCCTCACTGTTCCGCCCTGCACTTATTCTGAGCCTCGCAGGGATGCCCTAACTTCGGATCGGCGCCATGCTTTACCAGCAGCTCCGCGCCTTCCTTGTTATAGAGGACACCGCCCAGCCGGTCGCCGTCGCCGTGCGCCGCAAGATAAGGCGTGACGCCGGCTTTGCTGACCGCATTCACATTGACGCCCAGATCGATCAATTGCGCCAAAAGTTTATTCCACCCGCGATAGCCCGGGCCAAACAAAGCGTTCTCACCAAACGTTGTCTCGCCTTTAGGGTCGACGCCGAGATCCAACAGCAGCTTTACGGTCTCCATCGCCTGAGCCTCTGTGACGGTATCCTCTCCGATGGAATGGTTTAGCCCGCCCGCTGCCATGATTGCCGACGCGTTCGAGGCCGTGAGTATTTTGGGGTCGGCGCCGGCGTCCAACAGAATGCGCATCATCTCGATGTCATTGGCCGAGGCGGCTAGAAGGAAAGGCGTCGCGCCGGTGGCGTCCAGGTATCCGCCCGCGAACTGCGGCTGCGGTTTCGTCGCGCGCGCGTTCACATTTGCACCGTGGGCCAGCAGGGCTTTCACCAGCCGCAGCTTGGCCTGGCGATCCGGAATGCCGGACATTGGATCGTCAAAACCGTATACCGGATTCGCGGTGAAGCTTTCCCACTGGCTGGACGCCCAATGCAGGGGTGTAAACCCCGCCGCGATGTTGTTGGGATCGGCGCCATGCTCCATCAGATACAGCGCGAGGTCCACCTGGCCGCGCACGACGGCCACCAGCAATGGAGTGTACCCGAGGGTGCCCTGGCTCTTGGCAATCCCGAGGAAAGACGAAACACGGTTCGTAGTGCCCTCGGCAGTCTGCGTCAGCATGTTGACGTCGACTCCGGCGGCCGTCAACAACTTTACGTTTTCCAGGTCACCCAGGCGTGCCGCAAAGTGAATTGCCGTGAATCCCTGTTTGGTATTGGCCGTGAGATCCGCATGCGCGTCGATGAGCGCCTTCACAACATCGGGGTGACGCTCCGCCGCGGCCCACATCAACGCCGTCTGATTCTGGGCCGGCTCTTTCGCGTTCAGCGCCGCGCCGTACTCGATCAGCATGCGAACCGCGTCCACGCTGCCGCTCTTGGCGCAAGTCATCAGCGGAGTTACGCCGGTGGCTACGGCCAAGTTTGGATTGGCGCCCGATTTCAAGAGTGACCGCACCAACGCGGAATTTCCGTTGGTGCAGGCTTCCGATAGCGGCGTCATTCGGAATTCATTTACGGCGTTCGCATCCGCACCGGCGCCGAGCAGCAGGTTCGCTGTGTCCAAATCGTTCCAATGCGTCAGCCAAAGGAGCGCCGTCGACCCGTCGCTGGACGGGGCATTCACGTCAACCTTTTGAGTCACGAGCGCGCGAACGGCCTTTTGGTCTTGGTTTCTGGCAGCCTCCACCAGTCGCGAATCGGTTGGTTCCGCCGCGTACGACAAACCAGACGCAAGGAGCAGCGTCAACGCCACCGCTGGCCCGCAGTGCTTGTTGAAGTGATCAAACATTCCGCGCCCTCTCAATTGTGGCTCGCAGCCATTATATGAGATTCGAACCTCTCAGGCTGCAGTCATCGTTCGCGAACTTCGCCGGTGCCTACGAGTTTTCCGCTGTTTACCCTAGCCGAAATCCGCCGCCTGCCGATGGAATGACTGAGGCGTGGCGAGAACGCATTTGAACAGAAATTAATGCGGCGTATCTTACTGATTATGCAGCCTCCCACAACCCATGGTACGTCCAAACCGTGGGACTGCCCGCGCCCGGTGATATATTTTAGAGTCATAAGTTAGTCCATGCCCTTTCAGATTCAACCTGTTAAGGAATTCCTAGTCCGCCCCGCTCTGCCGCCAGCTCTCTCCCGGATGAGTGACCTCGCCAATAATCTCCTCTGGAGCTGGGATCACACCGTCCGATCGCTGTTCCGGCGGCTGGATTCGGCGCTTTGGAAGAATTGCCGCCACAATCCTGTTTTGATGCTGGGCCGCGTTCCGCAGGCGACGCTGGAGCGTGCGGCCGGCGATCCTCGCTTTCTCGGCGCGTATCGGAAAGCCTGCGAACGCTATTCCAGCTATCTGGAGCGCTCCGAACCAAGCGACGATCGGCTGATCGCCTATTTTTCCATGGAATACGGCATGGTGGAATGCATGCCGATCTACGGCGGCGGCCTCGGCGTGCTTTCGGGCGATCACTTGAAGGCCGCCAGTGACGGCGATGTTCCCTTGGTTGCCGTGGGTCTGCTGTACCAGAAGGGCTATCTGCAGCAAGCCCTTAACCCAGATGGCTGGCAGCAAGAGCGCAACCCCGTCAACGACTTCTATACTCTTCCTGTCCGGCCCGTGTGTGACGAAGATGGCCGCGAGATGACGGTGCAGGTGAAACTACCCAGCGGTGCGGTAGTGATCAAGATCTGGCAAATTGCAGTAGGGCGTGTAAAACTCTACCTGCTCGATACGAACACTGCGGAAAACACTGTCGAACACCGCGAGATCACCGATCAACTCTACGGCGGCGACATTCTCACCCGGATCCGGCAAGAAATTGTCTTGGGGATTGGCGGCCTGCGCGCCCTCGACCGGCTCGGCCTGAAGCCCACCGTGTGGCACATGAACGAAGGTCACTCGGCCTTCCTGGCGATCGAACGCATGCGGCGCCTCATCAAAGAGTACAAGCTGTCCTTTGAGGAGGCGCTGGAGGCTTGCCGTTCCAATAGTGTCTTCACTACTCATACTTCCGTCCCCGCCGGGATCGACCTGTTCGAGCCGGGTCTTCTGTACGAATACTTCGGCGAGTATTGCGACGAAGCCGGCATACCGTTTGAGAAGTTCTTGGCGCTGGGCCGGTTCCGTCCCGAGAATCATCAAGCACCATTCTCGATGGCTATCTCCGCCATTCAGACTTCCGCCTTTCGCAACGCGGTTAGCAGCCTGCATCGCCTGGTTTCGCAAGAAATGTGGCAGGAGTTGTGGCCCAAGCTGCCGGTATGGGAAGTTCCGATCACATCGGTCACCAATGGCGTGCACTTGCTGACCTGGCTGAACGGCGATCTGGCGCTGCTCTACGATCAGTATCTGCAGCCGGATTGGCGGGAGCGCAACGCCGATCCCAGAATCTGGGATTTGGTCGAAGACATGCCCTCGCAGGAGCTGTGGGAGGCGCATCGCCGCCGGAAGCGCTACCTGGTGGCCTTCGTGCGCGAGCGCGTGGTGGCCGCGGCCATGGCCCGCAAAGCCTCCTCCGCCGAACAGCGCCGTCTGGCCGAGGTGCTCGACCCCGATACTTTCACCATCGGTTTCGCGCGCCGCTTTGCCACCTACAAGCGCGCCACCCTGCTATTCCGCGATGTCGAGCGGCTCAAGCGGCTCTTGACCAATCCCGACCGCCCAGTCCAGATTGTCATTGCCGGAAAGGCGCACCCCCGCGATCTGCCGGGCAAGACGCTCATCCGCGAAATCGTCCAGCTTTCGCGCGCGCCCGAAATCTCCAAGCACATCGTGTTTGTCGAAGACTACAGCATTGAAGTGGCCCGCGAGATGGTGCAGGGAGTCGACCTTTGGCTGAACACCCCCCGCCGCGGCGAGGAAGCTTGTGGAACCAGCGGCATGAAAGCGGGGATCAACGGAGTGCTCAATCTGAGCATCTTGGACGGCTGGTTCGACGAAGCTTACGAAATTTCGGGTGGGTGGGCTATTGGAGACCGGGAGCAGTACTCCCAGGACCAGGACGAAACCCACGCCCGCGCCATCTACTCCATATTGGAAAACGAAATCGTGCCGATGTACTATCAGGATCGCGAGAGTGGCGTTCCGGTGGAATGGATTCGCCGCGTGAAGCAGTCCTTGAAGCATCTCAGCCACCAGTTCAACTCCGGGCGGATGGTCGGCGAGTACCTGTCGCAATTGTACGAACCGGCCCACCAGGCCTGTCTGGAAATCTCGCACGATTGCTTCCAGCCGGCCCGCCAGCGAGCGAATTGGAACCTGCGGGTGCAGCAGGTGTGGGATAAGGTCGGATTTGTGGCGATTGGCCCGGGCCCCGAGGTTTCGGTCTTGGCGGGCGTTCCCATTCCGGTTCGCGCCGTTGTGAATCTGGCCGGCCTTTCGCCCGGCGACGTGCGCGTGGAGGCGGTGGTGGGACGCATTGGCGTGAATGGAAACCTGGAGGAGACTCAGGTGATGAGTCTTCCGGCGGTGGAGCAAAACGGTAACGACTGCGTATTTCTCAAGGAGTTTGTGCCTCATCAAACCGGCAGGCTCGGTTATTCGCTCCGAATCAGCCCCAATCACTACGATGATCCCCTGACACGGCCTTGTAATTCTTTATTGAAATGGAGCGGGGAGTAAGCGGATTCGCGTAAAGCTTTGTGGTGTAACGGATACCGCCTGTGGATCGCGGTTAGATTTCAGTAGCTTCTGCGAGTGATTCGTGGTACATACTATGTAGGCGCAAGCGGAACAATGTCTTTTCCAGCTTCAGCCGGTTCCCGCAGAAATCCTCCGCATTGACCCTCAAGCATGTCGGCACAGGGCGGGACGCCCCACAAACGTATAGAGAAAAGCGAAGCACTAAAAAGTCTCGATTACATCCGATCAAACCGGTTAGTGGTGCGAGATCTCAAGTTCTAGGAATCGATTTAACACATGGACGACGACCGTAAGTATAGACAGCGGGGCTACATGGATTCCAATGGCGGATCCAGCGATCGCCGGCTCCCCGACCGGTCCAAGCCTTCCGGCCCCCGGCCGCCTCTGGACGTCACCGGCCCCCGGCTCCCCCGCCTGCTCCAAAGCGTGGTGGCCGCGCGCTGTTTTAACTGCTCCACCGCGCTTTCGCCGGACGCGGATTGGAAAGGCAAGTGTCCCAAATGCGGCGTAGCCTTGCATTGCTGCAAGCAATGCGCGCACTTTGAACCTTCCACTCGCTTTCAGTGCCTGAAGCCGATTCTGGCGCGGATCGCGGGCAAGGATCAAGCCAACGAGTGCGACCTGTTTAAACCGCGCGTTACGGTGGCCCGCGACTCTGCGCCCGCCAACAACCATGCGGCTGGCGCTCAGCAACAACAAGCCCCGCGAACGCCGACCGACGCCCGCGCGGCATTCGACAGTTTATTCAAGAAGCCCGAGTAACGCGGTTTTTCTGGCTGTCCTGCCCGGCGTTTTGCTCCGCGGGCAGCAGAAAGAAATCCAGGGCCTTGCTCAGATAGTTCTTCAAGTCGGCGCGTTTCACTAACGCATCCAGGAAGCCGTGTTGCAGCAAAAACTCGCTGGTTTGAAAGCCGGCCGGCAGCTTCTGCCGGATGGTCTGTTCGATCACCCGCGGGCCCGCGAAGCCGATCTGCGCGCCTGGTTCGGCCACATTCAGATCGCCCAGCATCGCGAAACTGGCCGTCACGCCGCCCGTGGTCGGGTCCGTCAGCACGCTGATGTAGGGAATGCGGGCTTCGTCCAGCCGCATCAGCGCGGCGGAGATCTTGGCCATCTGCATCAGGCTGATCGCGCCCTCCTGCATGCGCGCGCCCCCCGACGCCGAGACGATAATCAGAGGAACCGTGTGCTGGATGGACCGTTCAATGGCGCGCGTGATCACCTCGCCCACCACGGTCCCCATGCTGCCGCCCACAAACTTCAGCTCCATGGCGCACACATACACGCGGCGGCCGTTCAGTTTGCCGCCCCCGGAGATGATCGCGTCGCGTAGCTGCGTGGCTGCTTGCGAGGCAGCCAGGCGGTCGCTGTATTTCTTGGAGTCGACAAATGCCAGCGGATCGGTGGAGGCCAGCCCCTGATCGAACTCTTCGAATTTGCCTTCGTCGAACAGCATGGCCAGGCGCGTTCGCGCGTCCAGGCGTCCATGGTGCCCACACTTGGGGCAAACCTGGAAATTGTCTTCCAGCGCCTTGCGCCACACGATCTGGCCGCAGCGCTCGCATTTCAGCCACAGGCCCTCGGTGCGTACGCGCTTCTCGCCGTCCCCGCGTTTCACCGCGGGCTTATCTCGAGTGAACCAAGCCATGCAGCCTTCAGTATAGGTGCTAGCCAGCCCGCAAAGGGTGCGGCGGCACCCTCGATTCGCCCAAGCAACTCTGCCGCCGCACTCCGTTTTGCGGGCTCTTACTCACCTTGCGCTTGACGCAGTGCGCTATTTCGGGTAGGGATGTCCGCGCAGCAGCGTGAAGGCCCGGTAAATCTGTTCGGCCAGCACCACCCGCGCCAGCTCGTGCGGCATGGTCATTTCCGAAAGCGATAGCAGCAGGTCGCCGTTTTTTCGCCCGGCGTTTTCGCGCCCGCCTTTTTCACGCCACGCCGGAGGCAGCCCCTCTGCACCGCCGACCAGGAAAATCAGGTCGCGCGCGGCCTGCTCGGCTCCCGAAACCAAGCGGGCGAATTGCGCCGAGTCCATTCGTTTGCCGGCCGGATCCAGCAGCACTTTCGTCGCGGCCGGGTGCTTGATCCAAGGATCGAAACGGGCCGGCTGAATCTCGCGCATTTCACAACGGCCAAAGCGCGTGGAACGCTTGATGAATTCGTCGGCCATGCCGTTGGCGTGCGGGTCTCGTGG
>Ga0182015_10004563_pt1 | contig 14824 bp, 5 predicted proteins | sample 712P3MmetaG_FD_120478 | JGI IMG/M metagenome (GOLD analysis project Ga0182015, IMG submission 120478) | Permafrost microbial communities from Stordalen Mire, Sweden - 712P3M metaG | ecosystem: Environmental > Terrestrial > Soil > Wetlands > Permafrost | place: Sweden: Stordalen | collected...
AACGTCCATGCCAATATACTTTTCTTGTTTCATGACGGCGCTCCTTTTCGGTAAGTGGTGATCCGAACAATCACAACCTACCGCAAAGTGGGCGCCTTTTTATATTGCGTGTAATCGCGATTTATCAACAGTCGAACGATGAATCGGTCGCAACCGGTCGGAGTGTCCTTTGCGGTGCAACTGACTTCGCCAGTTGGTTGAGTCACTTTTGCCACATAGCTTGCGATGATGGAGTGATCGCACGCCGCAGAATTGGGCCCGACGCAGATCTATAAGTAGTTGCCCTCCGACAAGAAAAATTGCTCCGCGACTGCATTTTTCGGCATGATCCTTCGTACGATCTTCAGGTATAATCCTCGGCACTCGGGCGGGGAGTGCGGGATCCGACCCAAGAACAAGCGCAGGAAATGGAAGGCGCGTGCGGGCGCCGATAGAACACACGTTTGATTTCGTCTCACGTGTTTTCGGCTCGCAGGGTCTCCTTCCTGGAGGCTATGTCGATGATGCGAATCCATGAGCGAGCAAGCAGTCGGCAGCACGAGCTTGGCATCCCCTCGATGCGGGGAACCAAGCGCGCGATCTGGGCGTTTGCAGTGTTGGCGTTCGTGGCCTCGTTGGCGACGGCGCAATCAACCAGCCTGCTGAACGGCAGCGTTATTGACCCGTCTGGCGCGAGCGTTGCCGGCGCGAAAATTACTTTGACCAACCCGGCGACCGGCTTGCAGCGGACAACGACAAGCAACGGGGCCGGGCTCTATCAGTTTCTAGATGTGCCGCCGGGCAACTACCGGCTGGAGGTAAAGGCAACGGGATTTGCGCCCTATCTGGCGTCGAAGGTAACTCTCGTGGTCAGTACCCCCTCCACCGTTCCCATTCGGTTGCAGGTTGCAGGTGCGACAACATCGGTCACCGTCGAAGCTGAAACGCCACTCATTAATCGAACTGACGCGTCGCTGGGCAACGTTGTCGAGCAAGACCAAATCGCGGAATTACCCATTGCCCAGCGCAATGTGGTTGAGTTGCTGAGTCTTCAGCCCGGCGTGGCATACCTAGGAGATAACCTGAATGCGACGACGGACACGCGCAGCGGCGCGGTGAATGGCGTGCGCAGCGACCAGTCCAACGTCACCCTGGATGGCATTGGGGTCAACGACCAGAACAATGGTTACGCGTTTACCAGCGTCCTGAATGTTCCGCCCGACTCGGTCGAGGAATTCAGGGTCACCACAGCCAACTCCAATGCCGACTCTGGATATTCCAGCGGCGCCGAGGTTGCGCTGGTGACCAAGAGCGGCACTAACAAATTTCACGGCTCAACCTACGAATACAACCGCAATACCATCTTCAGCGCCAACGACCCTTTCCTGAAATATTCCCAGCAAACCAGTAACGAACCCAACACGGCGCCCAAGCTTATGTACAACGTGTTCGGCGTCACTTTCGGTGGGCCGATCCGGAGGAACCGGCTTTTCTTCTTCGCCAACTATGAAGGGTTTCGGCAAGCCCAGGGCACCGCCGTATTGCGCCTCGTGCCCAGTGCCAGTCTGCGCGCGGGCGATCTCGAGTATTTATGTCAGGTACCGACGGACTGTCCGGGTGGCACGGTCAACGGAGTGAGCGGTATCGAACCAGGATACTATGCACTAGGGCCGGCCCAAATCAAAGCGATGGACCCGCTCGGAATTGGAGCCAGTCAGGGAATCGAGAGCCTCCTTTCACAATACCCGGCCGCCAATGAGAACGCCGGCGATGGGTTGAACACGCTTGGTTATGAGTTTTCCTCGAACGCTAATTGGGAGAAGAACACGTACATCCTCAAGGGGGATTGGCACATCAACTCCAGCGGTACGGAGACCCTGTTCTGGCGCGGAGAGACGCAAAATTACAAGGAGCCCCAACAGCAGCAGTTTCCCAGCCAATCTGCTTCTACCACACTGCTGGATGACAGCAAGGGTTCCACCGTTGGACTCACTTCGCTTATCTCCCCCAGGCTGGTCAACAACTTTCACTGGGGTTACATCCGCCAGGGAACGAAGACCGCCGGTGTCTCTCAGTATCCGGCAGTTGAGTTGACTGGGCTCGACAGTCTTGTTCCTTTCACTCGGTCCATCACTTACTTTGTACCCACCAACCAGTTCACCGACAGTTTGAACTGGACCCACAAGAACCACACGTTCGAGTTCGGTGGCGATTTCTTTCTGATTCGCAACAACAGCAGCAGTTACGCCGACTCGTTCTCCGATGTTCAGACCAACCCTGTCTATCTGAACACGGGCGGAATCGCCAACACTCCTAGCCCGTTAGATCCGGCCAACAACGGCTATCCGGCTGTGAATAGCAACTTCGGTCCGAACTATGACGAAGCGACTGGGATTCTGGTAGGAATTTTCGCTGAGGGTGACGGCATTTATAACTACAACCGCAGCGGCGCCGCGCTGGCCCAGGGCACGCCGATCAACCGCCGCTACGCGGTCAACGACTACGAATTCTACGGGCAGGATACCTGGCGAGTGACATCTCGGTTAACCGTGAGTTACGGCCTGCGCTGGGTACTGGAAGCTCCGCCTTATGAAACCAATGGATTGCAGGTCGCGCCGTGCGTGGAGGCTGCGGGCGGCGGTTGCACCAGCCAAAATCTCGCCGACTGGTTCAACCACACCGCCCAATTAGCTTCACAGGGCCTTTCCGCCAATAACGCCGGCGAGATTTCTTTTATCCTCGGCGGCCCCAAGAATAATGGTCCGGGCCTGTGGAACTGGGACAAAAAGGATTTTTCACCGCGTATCGCCGTGGCTTGGGCGCCGGACACCGGCGATGGGTGGGTCTCAAAAATTCTGGGAAAGAAAGACCAGTTTTCGATTCGCGGCGGCTACAGCATCATGTACGACCACTTCGGCATTCCGATCGTGAACAGCTTTGATCAGCACGGCTCTTTCGGCCTCTCCACCGATCTGGGAAATCCCGCAGGTGTGGTGACGGTGGCGAATGCCCCACGCTTTTCCTGCCTCATTCCGGGGTCGTCCGCCCAGTCCTGCTTGCCACCGCCCTGCCCGTCTCTAAACGATGCGGGCTGTTTATTCGGACCTACGCCGCCCGGCGGTTTCCCGCTTACGCCAAGCAATACATCCTTTGCCATCAACTGGGGATTGGACCAGAGCTTGAAGACTCCTTACGCGCACCGCTTCAATTTCTCGCTTTCACGCCAACTGACGTCCCGATCATCGCTTCAAGTCGCCTATGTGGGCACCATCGGCCGGCGTCTGCCTTTGCAGGTCGATCTGGCGATGCCTGCCAATTTGACTGATCCCTCATCCAAGACGACGTATTTTCAGGCCGCTACAATGCTCTCCCAGGCCGCTGACGCCGCCACCCCCACCCCCGTCAACTCGATCCAGCCCATACCCTTTTGGGAGCATATCTTTCCGGGAATGGCCGGTGCTAATACCCTGAGCGCACTCCAGAATAACGGCCAAACTTGCGCCGCCGGAACCCCACCCGCCGCTCCGTCCGCCACTCAGAATGTCTACGAGCTATGGAACTGTTACCCCCATAACGAAACCTTCTCTCTTTTCGAATTAGATTTACCAGCCTCTATTACGGGCCTGAGCTCGGCGCTGCCCAACAGCAAGAACGGCCCCTACAGCTTCTTCCATGACCAGTTCAGTTCGCTCTACGCCTGGCGCAATATTGGAACGTCTGCCTATAACGCGTTGCAGGTGAGCTATAACGTCCGCTGGGGAGCAAACCTGCAGGGGCAATTTAACTACACGTTATCGAAGTCGTTTGATGAGGCATCGGCTGCCGAGCGAGTCGGTCCTTATGAAGGAACTGGTGGAACGGGCGACGACCTGAACGGGGGCGGTATTGTCATTAATTCCTGGGATCCGCTGTCTTTGCGGGGACTCTCCGATTTCAACGCCTACCACCAGATTAACGGGAACGTAGTGTATCGTCTGCCCTTCGGCAAAGGCCAAATGATCGCGGGAGGTGCGCCACCGCTGCTCAATGCCTTGATTGGTGGGTGGCACGTCTCCGGCGTATTCCGCTGGACCAGCGGTTTCCCGATCACTATCGATAATGGTTCCACCTGGGCAACCGACTGGAACATCGAGGGCGATGCCGAGCCGAACGGGCTGCCTCCAGTTGCGTCCAACCCAAAGAACGCCAGGATCGACGGCACCACTGGCGCGTACATCGGGCCGGATATTTTCCAAAATCCGACAGCGGCGGAGGCTGCCTTCCGCCCCGAGTGGCCGGGCGAATCAGGAGTCCGCAACAATGTGATGGGGGACGGCATGTTCGATATCGACACTGGGGTGAGCAAGGATTTCGTTCTTGGCGAGGGGAAGCGTCTGGAGTTCAGTTGGCAAACTTTCAACTTAACCAATTCGGTGCGCTACGACGTACGCGCAGCACAACCGTCGCTCTCTTACGACCCGGCAGAGTTCGGCAGATACCTTTCGACGCTAACCCAGCCGCGCTTCATGCAGTTTGCTCTGCGCTTCGTATTCTGAGGGTGTGGCTTGGCGGCTTGTCCAAGAGGAGAGCCAGCCGCAGTTCTGTCTTTTATTTTGGTCGGGTTCGGACATTGTGCCATTTTCGCGGTCAACTGTTGAAATCAGGCGATTTCACTCAAAATACTTCTTCCCAACGAACCGCCAGCCAATCCTAAGTCTTTCCCAAGGAACCGGTATGCCCTTTCAGGTAAGTCTCTCGTGAAAGTTCTTGTTGCTGTTGCAAAACTTCGAGCAACTGTCCCCAAAGTTCGCGCCTCTTGAGTTCCAGCCGCGCCAGCTCCCTAAGCTCCACATTCGGGTCGATTGCAGCTTCTTTCGATTTCTTGTGTGTTCTTCGCACTTTTCCACCTCGAAAATGACTTGTCTCTAAGCTCATTGTTTCAAGCGTTGACGCGCGATCTCTTCCACCGCCGTGTTCTTGCACCACTTGACGAGATAATTCCGTCCTCCATTGAATACGTAAAGCGACCGCGTTCCTCAGTCCAAAGACTGGTATCACAGTAGTATTTCAGTTCGTTTTCGCTTCGTCCCTCAAATATCTTTTGTTCTTCCTGCCACAGACTCAAGAGCCTTTTTTCATCAGATCCCTCCAGCCGCAGTGGTCGGTCTGCTAGCGAGGGCGGCAGGATGCCCTCCCGAAGATAAGTTTGAAACTCATCGGGTGTGAGGCTCTTGTATACGCGATTTGTTAGAACCTCTGCCAAAAACCGTTGTTTTGCTTCCAGCTGCGCCAAGCGTTCTCGTAAGGACGTTATCGACATTCAGCTTTCCTCTCCATTCTTTTTTCCTTTCGGAATTGGAGCGAAGACGGCGCGCTCGTCGATTAGCTGGTTAGACTCTAGGTATTGCAGGCGCAGCTCGATATCCGAGATTTCTATCGCTCGTAGCAAACTCATTCCGATATATGCCAGCGTGTTTGCAGTCCGGGCATTAAGGGCAGTGAGGATGGCCGTCTTTCCCGTTCCATTGCGATTGGCACGATAGGTCAAAGTTACCCGCAGTCCGCTTGACACCGTAACCACACCTCATCAACAATTTACTCGCACCCCTAACTCGGCCTAAATGTTGCTCCCAAATCGATTCACACAGAAAAGTTTCTTCTCGCGAGGTTCTTTCATGATGTTCGCCCTTCGCCTTACCGTTCTCTGTCTTCCTTTACTCCTTGGCGCGGTCCTCTCCGCGCAGAACGTCACCGTCTCCCAGCCCACCGTCTGGTCGACCAAGCCCGACGTCGCTGCCTTCGAGAAGCTCGAAACCGATCGCCTCGCCGCCGGCCAGGGCTCCATTGACACGCTGCTCGCCGTCAAAGGCCCGCGCACCGTCGAAAACACTCTCGCCCCGCTGGACGAAGCCTTCCATCAAATCAATTCCGCAGCCTACCTCGCCGCGCTCATGGAGCAGGTCCATCCCGATTCCGCCTTCCGCGATCACGCCACGGCCATGCTCACCAAGGCTACCGCTGCGCAGACCAACATCGCCCTGAATCATGAGGTCTACTCCGCCCTTGCCGCCGTCGATGTTTCCCAAGCCGACGCCGCCACAAAGTATTACATCCAACATCAGCTCCTCGAATTCCGTCTCGCCGGTGTCGATAAAGACGACGCCACCCGCACCCGGCTCAAGAAATTGAGCGACCAGGCTACCGAAGAACAATCCATGTTCGACCGCAATATTTCCGACGGCCAAAAAGTCGTCGAGGCCGATCCCTCCGAACTCGACGGCCTCCCGCAGGATTACATCGACCGCCATAAACCCGACGCCAACGGGAAGGTTCACCTCACCACCGATTATCCCGACGCCTATCCCGTACTCACCTTCGCGAAAAGTGACTCCCTGCGTAAACGCATGGCGATCGCCTTCGGCACGCGTGCCTATCCGAAGAATCAGGAAGTCCTCACCAGCCTGATGAAGACCCGTTACGAAATCGCCACGCTCCTCGGCTATCCCTCCTGGGCCGATTACAACACCGCCGACAAGATGATTGCCAAGGGCCACAACATCGCCGACTTCATCAACCAGGTCAACGACGCCTCACGCTCTCTATCCGAACGCGAGTTTGCGATGTTGCTCGCCGAAAAGCAAAAGACTGATCCTGGCGCCAAAGAAATCTACGGCTATGAAGCCACATATCTTTCTGAACAAGTTCGCCGCACCAAATATGATTTCGACTCTCAATCGGTTCGTCCTTACTTCCCGTTCAAAGAAGTAAAGCAGGGCATCCTCGACACCGCCGCCGATCTCTTTCACGTCAGCTTCCAGCAGGAACAGAATGTTCCCTCCTGGGATCCCGCCGTCGAAACCTGGCTCGTGATCGATAGCGGCAAGCCGATCGGCCGCTTCTATCTCGACATGCACCCGCGCCCCGGCAAGTTCAGTCACGCCGAGATGGCCCCCATCCTCGACGGCATCCGCGGCAAGCAGTTGCCCGAAGCCATTCTCGTCTGCAACTTCCCTGCGCCCACCGCCTCCGATCCCGGCCTCATGGACTACGGCGACGTCAGCACATTTTTCCACGAATTCGGCCATCTCATGCACCACATCCTTGGCGGACAGCAACAGTGGGCCGGCATCAGCGGCATCAGCATGGAATCGGATTTCGTCGAAGCTCCCTCGCAGATGCTCGAAGAATGGATTCGCAGCCCGCAGGTCCTCGCGAAATTCGCGCGCAACTACAAAACCGGCGAACCCATCCCCGCCGACCTGGTCGCCCGCATGAATCGCGCCTCCGCCTTCGGACGCGGTGGCTGGGTGGGACGCCAGAACTCGTTCAGCGCCATCTCTTACGACATCTACAAGACCAAGCCCGAAGATGTCGATCTCGACAAAGTCACGCTCGATGACGCCCGCCGCTACACGCTCTTCGCACCGCTGACCGAAACTCACCAGTGGGCGTCGTTCGGCCACCTCGGCGGGTACTCCTCGGCTTATTACACTTATCTGTGGAGCAAAGTCATCGCCGAAGATTTCTTCCTGCAGTTCGATCATCAGAATCTTCTCGCGGGCGACGCCCCCATGCGCTACCGCCGCGTCGTTCTTGAACCCGGTGGATCGATGTCTGCCAACGACCTGGTCAAGAATTTCCTGGGTCGCCCGCAAAACATCACGGCCCTCCAACACTGGATGGCCGAAGAATTCAAAACCACCGTTCCAAGCACAAAGTCAGCAGGCAAGTAGTCGAGCAATGATAATGAGCAGTCTGGTGTAAAGCAGTCTTGTGTGGAAGGGGCGCTCTCGCCCGCTTGCCTTTGACCTTGCTGTTTCCTGGCAGTGATTCTCCTCCGACCTGCGGTATCCTGAACAGGTCGGAAAATTCGGAAACACCGCGGGCGCGTAGCTCAATTGGATAGAGCACCGGTTTTCTAATTTGGCAAAAGCCTCGCGTTTCAATACGTTACAGTTTTCAATTTCTTGCTATTTTCCACGGGTTTATGTTGGCTTCTGCGCTTAACGGACCGGCTATTGGACCGCGTTTCTCACCGGTTTCGGCAACCGATGCACAGTGAATAAAGGGCGAAACTGGTAAGATGGCTCAGCACCGAAAAAGCCGGGCATGGGAAAGACAGCACAGCACGTGGATTATTCCAACAAAATTCGGCGGCAGGTGTCATCATCGGTTGCATCATCGCCGTTATTTACTTTTATCAACTTAAGGAGATGCAGAGGCAGGCCAAAGTCATTACGCAACAAATGAAAGTTACGGAAAGGGCTTGGATAACACCACATGTTGATTTCGTGCACGTATCGCGATCTCGACAACCTGCGCGATGCCGAACTCGCTATCTTGCGTGAGCGTGAACCCACCTTGGATTAACTGGGAAAGCCTGCCCAAAGAGTACAGGGACTCTACGCTGGCATTGTGGGATCGTTATAGCCTGAGATTCCGTGGGACCAGCACGGTTCGCCTCGGAAATGTAAAAAAAGAGCTGTCTGCTCTCTTCGTTTACGTCGCAACTGACCACTACCTTGTCCCAACGGGCCGTTTGGGGTTCGTCATCACCCAAACTGTCTTCAAGAGCGGTGCCAATCAGGGGTTTAGACGATTCTCCCTGCCGGATACGACGAAAATCGGTGTGTCGTCCGTTTCGGACATGTCACTATTCCTGCCGTTTGAGGGCGCCATCAACCGCACCGCGGTTGTCATACTGAGAAAAGGAAAAGCAACCGAGTATCCCGTCCCCTACAAACTTTGGCTGCCAGATCAGCCTAGGACCACCGTCGAAGCGAATGATCTTGCAGCTGTCCGCAAGAGAATGCAAGTCCTAGAGTGGCTCGCGACACCCGTAGAGCCAAGCCATCGGGAAAGTCCTTGGCTGACAGCCCCCAAGAACGTCCTCAGCGAATTGCAGAAAGTGGTTGGCGATCAATGTGATGCGATCATTCAGCGGTCCTACGCGGGTTCCTGCACATGGTTGAACGGGGTGTACTGGGCTGATGAAATCAGCTCCTCAGCGAAAGGTGTGATCATAAGCATACCGAGATGGTATATACCGGAAGGCGGCACGTTCTCGGGGAGACGCTCTCCGGTTATCCAATTCAAGTCGATGTGGGCACAACCGCCCTCGACAGGGCAACTGAGCAGTGGATTACTTCGTAGCCGGTGCCGCAGCCGGGTGCTCCGCCACCGGCACTGCGCTCTCCAGCCACGCCGTGTACCACAGATCCAGCAGCATCTGCGCTCCCGCCGCCAGGCGGTGCGTCGTAAACTCGAACGCCTCGGGAGATCCTTTCCCGGTAAACCCTCCAGCCTTGTCCAGTTCGTAAACTTTCTCCACTAATCCATTCGATTGCCTGAGATAAGCGATGTACCGCGCAAACGGATCATCCAGCCGCTCCGGACTCTTCACCAGTCCCGCAAAATCTTTCGCCGTGATGTTCGCCGCCACATACGCGGTCTCGAACTGTGCGTGGATTTTGTGCTCCGTCGTGTATCCCTTCGGATTCGGACCCACCCACCCGTTGTACTGAATGGTCGTGTGCAGCGGCTGCGATCCGTCCGCCACATAATGTCCCAGCCAGCCCGCGTAGAAAATAATCGCCTGCTGCACCGCCGTCGTCGGCTGATGCGACGCCTTCCGCTGCCGATATTCGTGGAACGCCGCCTTCAACCGCCCATAAACTTCCATCGTGATGTAGGGCTGCAGTCCGACATGCTCGGGCAAATAGTCGTCGGGATGGTCCGTGCTCGGCGTCGCGGCGCGTTTTTCGTAGAGCTTGCGATAGAACTCGTAGCGGCCCTGGGGAAGTGGATCGAGCCAGGAGACGCGTTCCAGGTCGATGAAGTGGTCGGGCTCCTGCGCGTTCTTTAACGCGAACTCTGAAGGGCTGCGCCAGCGGTCGGGTTCAGGGCCAAGGTAGGCGATCTCAACCACGGCGCGGCGCAGGAACCGCGGCATGGTGGCAGGAATCCTCTCCGCCGCCACCCGGTTGATATAAGTATGCCCCTCGTTCCCCCACGCCCCCGCCCCCACACTCTGCAAAAGAACGAGGGCCGTCAGCCCCAGGCTGACCAGCCCCCGTCCCGACCGCCGAGTTTTCATTTCACGATGCAGAATTCGCCTGCTCCTCTCATTTCAAATCAGAACGCCAAATGCATCGAGAGCTGCAGGAAGCGTGGGCTGCCAATCGTGTGCTGGATCAGGCCCAAGCTACCTTGGGGGGGGATCGACGGTGGACCTACGTAATTGGGAAAGAAGCTCACGTCGTTGTTCGGGGTGTCGAAATCGGGATGGTTGAAAATATTGAACGCATCGGCTTCAAAAATCAGATGGAAGCGCTCTTTGATTTGGAACTGCTTGGCCAAGCTCGTGTCGAAACGCACCTGGAATGGGCCTCGAAAAGTGTTCCGGCCTGTATTTCCATACAAGGTTTCATAGTGATCGCACCCGGTGCTGTCGCAAGCGGGAACCCCGTTGGTGCCCGGAGCCACGAACTGGGGTGCGAAGTCTGCGGAATTGAGCTTACAAATTTCCGTCGAATATCCCGCGCAATTTGCGCCAGGATGCGCCGCCTGCTTGGCGGTTACGCCCGGTACCAGCGGCACAATGGGATTCCCAATTTCGTTATCGGTGCCGTAGTACAGACTCGCCACCGAGCCCGTATAGTCATAGACGCTGTAGGGCTGCCCGCTTTGCGCCACAGTCTGGCCACCAATGGTCCAGCCATTGGCCACGTAGCGCAACGGCCCGCTCTCCACGAGCTTCGGAATCGTATAGCTGTAGTTGATCAGAAAAACGTGGGTCTGATCGAAATCCGAAGAGGCATAGTTTGCTCGGGGAGTGAGCGGATTGTTCCCGGTGACAAAGAGACCCAAACCGCTCTGCTCGTCAAGCGAATGAGACCAGGTGTAAGACGCGGTGAATTGCAGGCCGTTGGACAGACGCTTGTGGGCCTGGAGCTGCAATGCGTCGAAGTTCGATATGCCCTCCGCCTTATACGAGACCGAGTTCATGTCGTAGCCAGGATAGGGTACGCGAATCGGCGCATTACCTGCGTATTCGTTCGTATAGATGAGCTCGGTATCCAGGGGCCCATAGTTCTGGTTGGCCAACGGACTGGTACCCCCGTAGGAGGTGGTCTGTCCATTCACCACATTCGTCGACGTGGCGATGAGTGGCTGGTTGAAGGGAACGGGCAGCACCAAATGGGTACCGTGATTGCCGACGTAACCGACCTCGAACATCCAGGTATTGGAGGGCTGAAATTGGAAGTCGAGGGTCCAGTTCTGCGTGTAGGGCAGTTTGTTATTGATATCGTAACCGCCAAACAGGAAAGGACCATAAAGATTGCCGGACGGCCAGCATCCCGGGTAGCCGCAAGCGGTCTGCTCGAGGTTCGGCAGGTAGGAGAGGAAGGCTGCTGCAGTGGCCGGCGGCGGTGGTGGCAGTGTCGTGCCGAAGGGCTGAGAGAGTGTCGCGCTCTTCGCGACGGAAATCGGTTGGACGAACGGAGGCGCGAGCGTTACGCCGAATGGGCCGTTAAATCCGGCGCCCGCGCTCGGCGACAAGTAGCTGAATAGTTCGCCGCGGTCGTAGTAGATGCCGTACCCTGCGCGCACGGTGAGCTTAGGCAGTGGAGCCCACGCGATGCCGATGCGCGGCGCGAATCCCCACTGGTGATTTTTCATCAGCGAATTGCTGGCTCCTGGCGTGGCGCCGGTCTTGTTATTCCCAGCGATTTCCAGACCAGAGCTGGTAATTACGTCAGTCCCTTTGTCGCAAGTGCCATAATTGTACTCAGTCAAAGCCGGGTCTGCCGGAACTCCATTGACGGTGCATTGCACGTAACTGTATTTAGAAGGGTCAAAACCTGTGAGCTTGCCGTATTTTTCCGAGAGCGGCCCGTCGATGTCCCAACGCAACCCGGCGGTTACCGTGAGGTTTTTCCTCATCTTATAGTTGTCGTTAATGTAGGTTCCGACGGTATCGGAGCGATAGTAGCGGTTCGCCGAACCAACGAACTCATCGCCGCCGTGCAAGGTGCCTTCCACAAAGTCAAGGAAGGTCTCGAAGTCAAGAGTGTCGGTATCCGTGTTGTTATTGAGGACATTGAGCTGGATGTGGTCCCACGTCGTCCCGACACTCAGGATATGTTTTCCTTTCACCCAACTCGCGGAGGTCCCGTATTCCCATTGATTCTGGAACATGCCACCATCGCCAAAGCTGGTGCTGGGACCAAACTCCAAACCAGCGGCGATCGTAGGGTCCGACGTAGAGATGTCGAACTGAGGGAAAGTCGCCGAACCAGGGAGGCTAATACCCACCGAACTTGGGGTGAATCCTTTCGTTGTGTTTGCATAAGCTCGCAGGCGAGTGAAACCGACATGCTGTTCCCAGGTGAGGTTGGGGGAGAGCACGACGGAGTTCGCGAGGGAAAACACCTGGCTGCCAGCGGAAAGCTGTTGTGGAAATCCGAGCAGCGAACCGACCGCGCCGAAAGGATTGCTAGTGGGATTGCTCTGAACGTAATATCTCGCGGATAAGCGATCCTTGGAGCTTAAAACGTAATCTATGCTGGCGATCCCTTGGTTTACGGTGGCTTGCGTATTGGGGCCCTGCACGACGGCATCGTAGCCTAGTGTGACGGCCTGCGTCGGATTGTACTGCGCGCTTGGTACCAGATACTGCCCGTTGGGAAGTTTGGCATTCAGAATTTGCGAGGCAGCGCTATTTATCTGGTTCGCGGTAATGGTGGTGCCGGTGCCGTATGTCGCCTGAATCATGTTAATGATGCCCTGCGTACTGCGGTCATTCGTCAGGCCCAGAGGCACGGTCGCATCTTTGGTGGAAGCCTGCGCATCGGCAATACGCACTCCCTGATAAGACCCAAAGTAAAACAACTTGTCCTTGATAATCGGCCCGCCGATTGTCCCGCCAAAAGCGTTCCGATTCAGGAAAGGACGAGGCAGATAAGGCTGATTGGTGACAGGGTTGATGCCAGCAGCATTGTAGAAGTACGGCGTGGCATTCATATCGCTGTTCTGCCAATATTCCCAAAGTGAACCATGTATCGCGTTCGTACCAGATTTAGTCAGTACGCTGATGTGCGCGCCGCTGTTGTTGCCCTGTGAAGCGTCGTATTGTGAGGAATTGACGGCGATCTCCTGAATGGCATCGGGGGGCGGAGTGGGAAGAGCCTGGCCAATCGCGCCATACACCGATGTGCTGGTTTGGATAGTACCGCCCGCACCGAAGTTCTCACCCGTGTTGAGCACGAAGCGGTTCTCACCTACCTGGCTGGTGGAATTGCCGTTAAAGATGTTATTTGTGCTGATACCGTTCAAGGAAAAGCTATTGCTCGTGTCCCGGTTTCCGTTGGCGAAGATGGCCTGATTGCCGAGGCCCGTGTTGGCGCCCCCTCCGCCGAGGAAGTCCGCATGAACGCCAGGGCTGAGAATTGCCAGTTGCGTGAAGCTTCCGGTGCCCAGCGGTGTCGTTTCGATGGTGTTGGTATCGACGACATAGCCGATCGTGGTGTCCACTTGGTTCATCAGCGGCACGGCGTTCACTTCCACCGTGGTGCCGATCGAGCCCACCACCAGAGACGTATCGACTGTTGTCGTACGGTTACCGGAGACCGGGATTTTCGTGTGTGTTTCCGTTTTGAAGCCGTCCTTCGTGACGGTGACTCGATAGGTTCCGGCGGGAAGATCTGGGATCTGGAAAGAGCCGTTCTTGGTATGAGCCGCAACTTCGAGGTTGGTCGCGATATTGACCGCTTTCACAGTGGCGTCGGACACAACTGCTCCCGACGGATCAGTCACTGTGCCGGTGATGGCGCCCAAAGTTTGCTGGGCGAACGCAAACGGCGTTAAGCAGCAATAAACGAGTGCTGCGATGGCAACCAAAGTGTAGATGGGAAAATACGAACGAAGGGAAGACAAGGAGCGAACAGAGGTCATGGCGGAACCTTCCTGGAGGTTTCAAAGTCCATCCTTGATATAGCAAGGCCGGTTGCCAACGTTCAAGGAGACTTGGATAATTTTCAGTGAATTTATTTTAAGATCGGGCGGATTGGCTTTCCGGCAAATCCCGCGCCAGATTCCGAATCTCCGATTTTTCCGATTTCTTACGATTCGGCCGTGCGTTTTGCACTGCGGGTAAAATTCCTCATGGAGAACGACAATCACGGCAGCCACGGCCTTCGCGCCGGATTGTGCGCCGATTGGCTTCAAGCGCCTGATGCAGTCCGAATCGGGCAAGCCGGAAGTTATGCCCCACGACGGACTCTCAAACAGACATTAGCCAGAAGTCGGCTTGTGGGAAGTGGAGCCACAACGGCCGAGAAAGCGCGAGCAAGAAAGTCGAAAATTATTCGAAATTCCCGCCTCGAGTAATTCTTTCCGCCGGAGAAAGTTTCGATCTTGTGACTGCCCGCTAGGCAACCAGTCACATGCGAACCCGATATGCCGATTCGGAGGCTCCGAAGTGACCACGTTGAGCCACAGAATCGCCATCGATTCGCCCTTTGGGAGTATTACGAAACCGGACTGTTTAGCACGTCAAAGCTGGTAGCCGAGAGTCTTAGGAGAATTTTGAACTTATTGATTCAGTGTAACTTACGCAAACGTCGGCTCTTATACGTTTCCAAACCGTACCGGGGGGTTCGAATCCCTCTCCCCGCCACGCAGTCTGGACTGCAGAGAAAGTCGGCCCTTCTTCCTCCGAAATACGCAGAAAATGCCCGTTTCTTTGCCGAACGGCGGAGTACGTTGATTTGGTGGCGTAGGGCGAGGTTTTCGAGTTGGAGATCGAGACGGGAACGAATAAGAGAACGCAAGCTGACAAGAAGTGGGGCCAGAAAAATGAGCA
>Ga0182015_10004564_pt1 | contig 14821 bp, 12 predicted proteins | sample 712P3MmetaG_FD_120478 | JGI IMG/M metagenome (GOLD analysis project Ga0182015, IMG submission 120478) | Permafrost microbial communities from Stordalen Mire, Sweden - 712P3M metaG | ecosystem: Environmental > Terrestrial > Soil > Wetlands > Permafrost | place: Sweden: Stordalen | collected...
GAGGAGGCTTTGTATGGGCTGGGTCAGCACCAGGCGGGCGTGTGGAATTATCGCGGCGACTCGGTGGATGTGTCCCAGGACAACACCAGTATCGCGGTGCCTCTGCTGGTCTCCAGCAATGGTTATGGCCTGTTCTGGAACAATGCGTCGCGGTGCCGGTTTAACAACCGTTTCGTGCATTCCTTGTATATCAGCTCGGAAGTGGCCGATTCCATCGACTACTTCCTCTACGGCCCGGACTTCGACAAGATCGTCGCCGGATACCGCGAACTCACCGGCGCAGTCCCCATCTTCGGTAAGTGGGCCTATGGCTTCTGGCAATGCAAGAACAAGTATCAGTCGCAAGCGGAGATCCTCGGCGTGGCGCACAAGTACCGAGAGCTGCACATCCCGGTCGATAACATTGTACAGGATTGGTTCTGGTGGACCACCAAAGGCGAGTTCGTCTTCAACAAGAACTATCCCGACGCCAAGGGCATGATCGACGACCTGCATCGGAACAATTTCCACCTGATGATCTCCGTGTGGCCGTACTTCGATCCCGGAACCGCCACCTATGCCGACAGGGACAAGCGCGGCTATTTCGGCTCAGAGCCGCTATTTCATCGATCGCACCAAGGCGCGCGCGTACCATCCCGCGGGCATGGCCGTATACGACGCCACCAATCCCGACGCCCGCGCCTACTATTGGAACCTGATGGATAAGGCGCTGTTCCAAATCGGCGCGGACGCCTGGTGGCTCGACACCACCGAGCCGGAAACCGAGGGCCGCGAGGAAAGCCTGATGCTGAATAACAAGCTCTCGATCGGGAGCGGCGCGCGTTATGCGAACATCTTTCCACTGATGACCACTGCGGCGGTTTACGACGGGCAGCGCAAGGCCAGCGACCGCAAGCGCGTATTCATCCTTTCCCGCTCGGCCTTCGCGGGCGCGCAACGCAATGCGGTAACCGTTTGGTCGGGCGATATTCTCTCCGACTTCGAGACCTACAAACGGCAAATACCCGCCGGCCTGAATTTCTCGTTGTCCGGCATTCCATACTGGACGACGGACATCGGCGGATTTTTCGTCGGCAACCCGAACGACCCGGCCTATCGGGAGCTGTTCGTGCGCTGGTTTCAGTACGGTACGTTCTGCCCCATTTTTCGCGTACACGGAACCCGCACCACTAATCAGAACGAGTTATGGTCTTACGGACCGGAAGCCCAGTCGATCCTGACTAAGTTCGATCGCCTGCGCTATGAATTGATGCCCTACATCTATTCCGTCGCCTGGATGACGGCCAACCAGAGCTACACTCCCATGCGTCCGCTGGTGATGGATTTCCGCTCGGATGTCCGCGCCCAAAACATAGGCGATCAGTTCCTGTTTGGACCGGCGAATCCGGTCACCGAACCGGGGGCTACCACCCGCCACCTGTATCTGCCAAAGACCAAATGGTACGACTTTTGGAGCGGACACGCCGCGGTTGGCGGGGAATCCATCGACGCGCCGGCCACGCTGGACCGCCTGCCCCTATACGTTCGCGCGGGCTCCATCGTGCCCATGGGTCCGGATGTCGAGTATGCCGCCGAGAAGCCCGCGGACCCCATCGAACTGCGTGTCTATCGCGGCGCGGACGGCAGCTTTACGCTCTACGAAGACGAGAACGATAATTACGATTACGAAAAGGGCGCCTACGCCACCATACCCATCCACTGGGACGACGCCGCCCGCAGCCTGACCATCGGCGAGCGCACGGGGCAGTTCCCCGGCATGTTGGGGTCACGCACGTTCCACGTTGTGTTCGTGGGTGAAGGCCACGGTGTGGGAATCGGTCAGACAGCCCAGCCGGACAAGGTCGTGCAGTACTCCGGTAAGCCGGTCACAATCGCGCCGACGCCAAGCCGGCTGAAAAGCCGGCTGCGACCAAAATTGGCCGCCCTACAGAGACTCACTCCGGCGCCTTCGGCGATTCCTTGCGCGGCAGCATTTCCGCGCTGTTGGCCGCCTCGTACACCACCGTCGCGATCACCGCCGCAGCCTCCATCAAATCGGACGCCACCGCGTGGTCGTAAGTGTCCATGCTGGAATGGTGCGTAACGCTCCCGTAATCCAGTGGGTCTTGAATGAACTGGAATCCCGGCAGACCCACCGCATCGAACGACAGATGGTCCGTGCCGCCAGTGTCCTTGATGGTGATGGTGGTCGCGCCCTCATCCCGGAACGGCGCCAGCCAGGCTTCAAATAGCGGACGCGTCGCATCGTTCCCCTGCAAATACACACCGCGAATCTTGCCGCTGCCGTTATCCAGGTTGAAATAGCCGGAGAGCTTGGCGTGCTCGGGCATGAGCTTCATGGTTTTGGCATCGCCGAAATGCTGCTTCACATAAGCTTCCGAGCCGTAGAGTCCTTCCTCTTCGCCGCTCCACAGCCCGATCCGCACCGTGCGATCCATGCTCGCGTTCACCGTTTTCAAAATGCGCATCGCTTCAATCATCACCGCGCTGCCGGCGCCATTGTCGGTCGCGCCCGTTCCAGCATGCCAGGAATCGAAGTGCGCGCCGATCATCACTACTTCGTCCTTCTTTTTGCCTCCGGGGATTTCTCCGATGATGTTGGCGGAGTTCACATCCGAGTCCGAGGCTTTCGCCTTCAGTGATACGCGTACATGCACCGGCGTCTTCTTCTCCATCACTCGCGCCATGCGGTTGTATTGTTCCGCCGTGATCACAAACGTAGGCGGCGCCAACGGATCGGCGCTCTTGTGCGATCCCGCCTGCTCGGCGTTGGTCGTACCGTCGTGCGAGCGGTCGTCCCGCAGCAGCACGCCCAACACGCCCTCGTCCAGGAAAAATTGGTTCCGCTCGGTGGCCAACTGGATTGCCGCATCGAACATTTCGTCGAACACGGATTCCGGCAGGCTCGCGAAGAAGTTTCCGAGATTGTCCGGATCTTCCGGCCACTTCAAGTCCGCCAGCCTCGCGTAGATCTTCGCGACATGCTCCGGCGCCTTCGCGATGTCCGCCAGTTCGGCGTCTGTGTAACGCCGGAATTGCGGCTTGCTCTGTTCACTCGGGATCTTGGGGTCCCGGAGCATCACGAACTTGCCGCGCAGTTTGCCGGTCCATTCCTTGCGATAGGCAGCGAACTCCTCGCGTGCCTTTTTCAAATCGCGGGTCCGCGGCAGCGGCGCCAGGATCGTTTCGCCGGTAATGGCCCCGTTGGTGCTCGCGCTCCAGGCCAGCGGGGTAGCGTTCAACGGCGCGTAGCGCGGCTCTACCATTTCAACCGACCACTGCTCGGCCGACCAACTCCGCCCGAACGGTCCCCAAGATTCCAGATGCACGTTGCTGAGACCAATCTCGCGCAGCCGGCCGGCGGCCCAGTCGGCAGCCTGGAAGAACTCCGGCGAGGCGGTCAGCCGCGGGCCGTAGACGTCGCTCATCCATGACAGATGATCCATGACTTTGGAATGATCGTAGGCTTCGGTCTTGATGCGCGAGACGACGCCCAGATCAAGCTTTGGCTGGCCCCAGGCCGCCGGTAACAAAAACATCAGGAACAACAATTGTTTTCGAAATCCGGATGTAAGCATGTTTGTCTGTTAGCTTAATGTAGCAGGTGCCGGATCACTTCCCGGCGACCGTGTAAGCGAGGCTGCGTTCCGTCGAACTGCCTCCCTGCACGACCGTGGCTTTCACTTCATAGCTGCCCGGCTTGTCGATCGGCGCGACGACCATCGGGATGCCGCCGGATGTATCGGGCGGTGGCAACGCGGGCTTGAGCGTGGCAAGCAGGCGGCCCTTTTTCAGCAATTGCACGTTCAATTCCGGCTTGGATGGGTTCCCCGGCTGCGGATAAATCATCAAATAGACCAACGGAGTCGCCCCGGCGAATAGATCGGTCGTCAGGAAGGGCAACACACGCTTCCCAGTGGACTCGACGGTGTACTCGAACGGGTCCGCTGGGTCCGGCGGGGGGCCAAGATTCTCCAGCCGCCGCACCAACGTTAGGTCGCTGAGCCCTACCCCCTGCCGCTCCCGATTGTCGATCTCGATGACGCTGGTGCTGGCCCGGTTGCCTTCGTGATCCACCACCGCCGTCTCCACCGTGTAGTGTCCGGGCGGCAGATTCACTGCGTGTTGGTAGGTCATCAGTTCCACCTGCACTCCGGCCAAGCGATCGTCGGAAACCTCCGACGGGACATCTTTGCTCACCCGTTCCACGATCTGCCCCTGCGCGTTCTTGACCAGCGCCAGCAAGGAAGCGTGCAGCCAGTGCTGTTTCCCGGCTTCCGCGGTTGTCGCGGTCAAATTTGCGATAGGCATCTCGAAGGCGATCGCATATTGCGCCGTACCTCCCGCATCGCGAAAACGATAAGCCCGCGAGAGGAAGTCGAAGGCGTGCGCCGAGGCCTTATGTCGAGCGCTTTCAGCCCGGCCATCTCTACGGGAGTGACCGGGCCTTCACCGGTGTCCGGCATGGCGAAGTAACCGCTGCGAGTCTCCACATGCAAGCCGGCGCGCGCCAGCTTCACTTCGATTTTCCGGAAATGCCCGTCTTCGCGCTCCGATGTGGGCGGATAGGCGATCTCATAATGCGTATCCACCTCCTCCATCACGCGCGTCAGCAGCTTGTCCGTATTGTTGGTGTTGGCGATCAGGAATCCGCCGGTGCGTTCGGCCAACTCGCGGATGGCCTCCTGACGGTTGCCGCTTGAAACGGCGAACTTCACATAGTCGTCCTGATGCGCCAGTTCCATCGTTACAGCGGCGGGCGACACGGGGGGCGGGCCGTGCGATGAGTTAGCCGACGATGACGATGACTGGCCGGCAGTCTATCCGATGCTCGCGGGGCCCTGTTGCTGGCTCAGGGTGGCGACGTATTGCAGCATCGCGACCGATGGCGCACTCGCCGACTGTGGCGCCAGACAACTGCCACTGGGTGCATCCTGGCAAATGCCCAGCCCCCAGACATCCATCGCATAAAAAGTGACGCCGGCCTTAGTGGCCTGACGGATCAGCGAATCCCAATATTCCAACTGATCGGGCGGCCGAGTAAGTCCGGTACTGAGGAGCAGAACAGTCTTCTGGAAGGGCAGCGGGCTGAGCTGCCGGACCAAGCCGATCAACGCGTCGATCTCACGCAGCCCCGCGTTGACCGAGAAACCCATGTCGCCGCGCGCGCCTAACGGATTCGCGGGGCTGGAGCCGTCGGCATTCTCCGTCCCGCTGCCGGGTGGCACGATGCTGCCGGTCGTCTGCATGCTCAAGCCGCTCAGCAACGCCGCCGATCCCAAGGTGACCGAGGGAAGTTGGTTGACCGCAGCCAGCTCCACTGCCTTGAGCAGACGCTCGCGATTGTTCGAAAAAGGAAAGACCGGACGAACTCCGGATGACGGCGTCCGGAGCCTGGGAGAAAACCCGTGCCGATCAGCAGGACCATGGGCGCCCGAGAGGACATGCGCATAGTCGTCCAGACGTTGATCCTCACACGTAAGGGTACAACGCAAGTCCCCCGAACTGGGGATCCACGCAGCGGCATCACTCCCTGATGCAGTAGCATACTTGCGATATCATCGCGTCATGAGGACTACTATTTCCCTCCCGGGGCTGCTCCAGGACGCCTTGCATCAACTTCTCTCGCGAAAACCGGTTTCGTCTGCTCCGGCATTTCGGTAGTGGGTCAGTTTGAATTGTGGGGCGGGCAATTCTGCCCGCAGCCGGCTTTCAGCCGGCTCCGGCCGCCTAAAAAGGCGGCTGCGGCCAAGATTGGCCGCCCCACAAGTTAAACTGACCCACGACCGGCGCTAATCCTACATGTGGATGCCGGACGTCAACACGGCAAAAGTCGCCCGGTCACAAGCGCTACGCTGCGTGGCTTGCCGACCGCGCCACGGGAGTTGAGCCTTTCGCCCTTTCGGAATTCGTCTTGCACGGCTTTGTGAGAGTTGTGACAAACCCGCGCGTATTCGATCCACCGTCGACTGTGGGACAGGCCTTCCGGTTCCTCGACGAGCTTTTGGCTCGCCCGACGTGCAGCTTGGTTCGACCGGGATGCCCCACTCGCTATTGAAAGCGGCTGTGAATGGCTGACGGCCGACACGGACTTTTCGCGGTTCGCTCCGCACCTGCGATGGATGCATCTTTGAGTTGTCGCGCACGCATGGCGCGGCGTTCTAGTACCGGTTCCCGGCTCTAAGCTTCCCGAAAATGCTACCCTGTTATTCAACCGCTGTCTTTCAAAGCCGAGTGTCTGAACCCAACGTTAAGCGAGGTCAAATGCCGCAGAAGTCCGCCACGTCTCGTCGCCCCATAACCCGTCTCATCCCGTTCACCGCGTCTCTGCTCCTTATGGCTCCGTGCCTCATCGCCCAGCAAACCCAGCCCGCGGCGCAACCCGCCGAGCAACCATATGTCGGCCGCTTCCTGGTCTACACCGGATTCATGTTTCTGGACAGCCCGAAGATCAATCTTTTCGAACCCGGCATTCACATCCAGGCCGGCATCCGCTGGTCCCGGCATATCAGTTTGGGCTTCGACTACAGCCGCGGAACAGGCGATACCACCATCGCACTGAACCAGGCCACCCCCGCACTGCAGAACCAGTTCGGTCCACTGGTTTCGGAGCTCATAGCCGCCGGCCTCCTCCCTACCAATTATGCAGCAGCGCTGCCGTTCAGCTCCGTGACCCAGACCTTCACCGCGGGTCCGGAGTTTCCCTATCGCCGCTTCAAGCGCTTTACACCTTATATCCGGCCTTCCTGCGGAATCATTAACGAGGTCGCCACGGCGCATCCCGTCGACCACCTCACCAGTCTCGTGGTGGCCGCCATCGCGCCTTCCGGCAAGGAGGAAGAATGGACCGCATTTTACGGATTCGGCGGCGGCGTCGCCTTCAATGTCACCAAACATTTCGGCCTAGTGGTGCAAGCCGACCTGGTGCACGATCACCTGTTCCCGGATCTGCTGAAGGACGGCCGCAACACCATCCGCTTCTCGATCGGCCCAGGCTTCCAGTTCGGCAGTAACGTGACCAGGAAATGGGGCCTTCCCGGCCATTGGGAGTAGTGGGGCAAGCGCAGCCTCGCGAACCAGCGCTCTTTCCGCTACTGGTTCCTGCGGAAGATCCGGAAGCTCCAGGCATCCAGCGCGAGCGACGGCAGCGACGGTAGGCGTGGCGCGTCTACACCGGGCGTGACCTCGATGAAACCGGCCGCGGCGGTGTCCACCAGCCCCAGAAACGGCTGGTTCGAGAAGTTTATGGCTACCAGAAATTCCTCGCCGCCACCTTTGCGCAGGTACGTCACGATGCGCGCATCGTCGGAATTGCGCAGCCACTCTGTCTCGCCCTGCTCCAGAGCCGGGTGCGCGCGGCGCAGCGCGACCATGCCGGCATAGAAACGCGGAAACTCGGGGCGGCGTTCGGCGATCTTCCAGAACACGGGCAGCTTCTCGAATAGCGCGGGCGCGCCGGATTCGGCAGTGTCGCCCACTTCCATGCCTTCATAGAGCAGCGGCACGCCGTCCAGCGTGAACATTAGGGCTGAGGCCGCCAACGCACCGCCTTTGCCGAAGCGCACGATGGCACGCTCTTCGTCGTGATCGTCGGAGATACGCAGGTGCAGCGCGCCCTTGGGATATTGCGCGCGCTCCTCCTCCCACGCCGCGCGCAGGTCGCGGGCCGGGGCGCCCTTGCTGAAGATGGCGGCCAGCGCACTGTGCAGCGGCCAGGCGTAATCCACGTCGAAAGCCTTGGCCATCAGGGACGGGTCGTGGGATTCCGCCAGCATCAGGATGCCGGGTTTGAGCTTGTCGAGTTCCGTGCGGGCGCTTTCCCAGAAACTCACCGGCACCATGGAGGCCGCATCGCAACGGAAGCCATCCAGATCGAAGTCGCGGATCCAATAGCGCAGCATGTCGATCATATAGGCGCGTAGCCGCGGATTGGAGTAATCGAGCGCGGCTACGTCCTCCCAGTCGGGAACGGGCGGGATGATCTGGCCCGCGGCGTTGTGCTTGTAGAATTCGGGCGTCTGCATTATCACGCTATCCCAGGAGGTGTGGTTAGCCACGATATCGATGATCACGCGCATGTGTCGGCGATGCGCTTCGGCCACCAAGCGCTTCAGGTCGTCCTTGGTGCCGTAGTCGGGATTGATGGCGTAGTAGTCGCGCACGGAGTAGGGGCTGCCGAGCGTGCCCTTGCGCTTCACTTGCCCGATGGGATGGATGGGCATCAGCCAGAGCACGTCCACCCCAAGCTGCTGCAGGCGATCCAGGCCCGCAGTCACGCCATTGAAGTCGCCCGCTGGCGAAAAGTCGCGCGGGAAGGCTTCGTAGATCACTGCGCCAGGCAGCCATGCGCGAGGAGCCGGCGGCGCCGCAAGGGAAGGGAGACACAGGGCAGCCAGGAGCGCCCAGAACGACTTGGTCATGCAGACTATAATACACGTGGAGGCACACTTGTGATCCGCACGGCATTTCTGGCATGTCTGGGTTGGACCGTTTGCGCTACGATGGCCGCACAAAATGGCGCGCTGGCCGACCGGGTCGGCAACACCGGCTTTGTGCAACTGACCGCGGAGAGTTTTCAAAAACTCACGCCGCGCGAGCAGGCTCTGGCTTACTGGTTGAGCCAGGCTTCCGTCGCCACCGATCCGATAATCTATGACCAGTTGTCGCGCTTCGGCCTGCGGCAGAAGCGCCTGCTGGAAGGCGTCGTCGCGCATCCGCAGGGGGCAAACGCGGATGCGATGAAGAAGATCGTCGATTTCACCAAGCTGTTCTGGGCCAACAAAGGCAATCACAACGAGTCGACGTCGCAGAAATTCTTGCCGGAGTTCACGTTTGAGGAATTCAAAGCCGCCGCGGGACCCCCGCTAGCCGCCGAGGTCGACGCGCTGAAAGCGTCGCTGTTCGATCCGGATTTCGAGCCGATGATCACGGCCAAAAGCCCGCGCGGCAAGCTCGATATTTTGCAGGCCAGTGCCAATAATTTTTATTCGCCGGGACTGAGCCTGCCGGATATTCAAGGCTTCCCCGAGCAATACCCGTTGAATTCGCGCCTCGCAAAAGGGCCGAACGGCAAGCTGATCGAGCAGGTTTACCGCGCCGGCACCCCGGATGGCGAGATCCCGCCGGGCCGCGACGCGGAGTATCTGCGCAAGGCGAGCCAGGCGCTGGAAAAGGCGCGCGCGTATGCCGATCCGGCGCAGGCCAAAGCGATTGGCTCGCTGATTCGCTTCTATCGGACTGGAGACCCGCACGACTGGGTGCAATTCGGCATCGACTGGGTGCAGGATAATCCTGTGGTGGATTTCGACAACGGTTTTATCGAAGTGTATCGCGACGCGCGCGGCGCCAAAGGCAGCGCGCAGAGCTTCGTCACCGTCACCGACGAAGCCCTGGCCGGCCGCATGCGCAAGCTGTCGGACAACGCGCAGTACTTCGAAGATCACGCGCCATGGCTCGCGCAATACAAGATGCAGGGCGTCAAGCCGCCAGTGGCGAAAGCCGTTGAGGCACTGATCGAAACCGGCGATTTTCATGTCACCACTATTGGCGACAACCTGCCGAATGAGAACGAAGTGCATGAGAAGTACGGATCGAAGAGCTTCATGTTCACCGCCAGCAGCCACGCTTTGGACCATGCCACGGGATTCGGACCGTTGGAAGAATTCGCGGCATCGCCAGAGGAGATCGCGCTGGGCAAGAAACATGGCGACGAGGCCGAAGACCTGATGACGGCGCTGCACGAAGTGATCGGACACGGGTCCGGCAAGCTGAGCCCGAAGCTGACGCACGAGCCCAGTTTCTATCTGAAGGAATACTTCTCCACGCTGGAGGAGGCGCGCGCCGACCTGATGGCGTTGTGGAACGCGTTCGATCCTAAGTTGCAGGAGCTTGGGCTGATCTCCAGCCCGGATGTAGCCAAGGTCATGTACAACAACGCGGCGCGCGTGGCGCTGCTGCAGTTGCGGCGTATTTTGAAAGGCGACACTATCGAAGAGGACCATCAGCGCGACCGCCAGTTGATCGTCCGCTATATCATGGATAAGACCGGAGCCATCGAGCAGGTCGATCGCGGCGGTAAGACTTATATCGCAGTGCGCAGTTACGAGAAGATGCGCACGGGAGTGGGCATGCTGCTGGCCGAGCTGATGCGCATCAAGGCCGAGGGCGACTACGACGCCATCAAGGCGCTGGTGGATCGCTATGGCGTGCACTTCGATCCCAAGTTGCGCGATCGGGTGGTGAGCCGCTACGCGAAGCTGAATATTCCGACTTACTGGGCTGGCATCAATCCGCAGCTAACTTTGAACGACAGTAAGGTCACGATGTCATATCCGCGCGATTACATGCGCCAGCAACTGGAATATGTGGGGCAGGCTGGCAGCCTGCGCGGGACTGCTAGTCCCGCCCGCCCGTGAGCTCTAACCCCGTAATGGGCACGCGAATAAAGCTGGGCTTGTAGTCGTTGGCGCACACCAGGTCGGCGGAATCGTTCGCGTTCACGTTATACGAAACCAATATTCCGGTGCTCGAAGGGAACTCCGGGTGCGCCTTCGGATCGTAGGTATAAAGCGTTCCTACCGAGCAACCGGGCGCGCCGGTTTCGGGCGTGGTGTAGACCACCGTGCGGTTGGTCCACGGACCCTGCGGGGTGCAAGAGTAGTAAGTCGTTACATACTTCCAACCAGGGTATGGCGGGTTTTGCGTGTCCATCCCGGTCATCAGAAAGAACGGGCCGCTGGCCGCGTCCAGAAGGTTCACGCTGTATTCATTGGTGATGGCAGGCACGCCGGCCATGGGCGTGGCGTTGGATTGCCCTGACACCCAAGCGTGGCTGGTGGCATTCCAGTATTGCCACTGGCTGGGATCGGTCAGATCGCTCAACGTTGAAAAGCGCGCGACATACGGCAGTTTGTTCGCGGTACCGGGGTCCATGATTCCATACAGGTAGAAATACGCGCCCACCTTGAAAATGCGCGTGCCCCATTCGATGGTAAGATCCGGCAGAGCGATGGGCTGAATGGATTCGAGCGTCATGCTGGGGTATGAAATCGTCGCCACCGAGTTGCCCACGAACTGGAACACACCAGTCCATTCCAGCAGGAGAACCTTGATCAGGTAGACGCCGGGCGAGGTTTGGATCGCGATACCGTCTCCGGGCCAAAACCAATCGGATGAATTGGTTGGCGCAAAATAGGAACTGGTGTCTTGAGGATATCCAACCGTGGTGAGCGTGTCGGTGGTCTGGTCCTGAATGGTGAGGGAGTTGTGCGCCTGGAACAGGGCGCTCGAGCGCAGCCGGGTTTGGGGATTCACCGTGCCGATGAAAGAATCCGACCAAATCCAGAGATTTTCGCCGTTCGGCAAGAGCATGGAATACGTGCCGTCCGCGCCGGTCCAGCCCGGGCCGTTCTGGGTGAAGAAGGTATCGAAGGTGGTGTCTGGCGTTCCTGCGCCGGGCGCGGGCGGCAGCGTACACTGGGCGGACAAGCCTGCCACGGCGCAGAGGACCATAACAGCGGTTCGGGGAATCAAATCGGGCATCTGTGATCCATCTGCGATCATAGTATATCACCAGTCGCCGGCTGAGATCTTGGCGCTTGCTACAATGGCAGCATCGGCGTTATGGCAATGGAGCGCCGCCAGTCTGGTCTGCCGGAAACGTCCTGAGTCATCGCCAGTTCGTCCATCGTCTGAAGACCGGAAAGGTGACGGTGGCGGGCGGGTCTAAAATGAGCAAATATTTGGTTCTCTTTGAAAAATCGCGTACCGGCTACGGAGCGTACGCTCCCGATCTCCCTGGCTGTGTGGCCACCGGCCGCACGCTGTAGGAAACCAGAGATCGTATGACTAAAGCCGTCGAGATGCACCTGTCGGCGATGCGCGAGGATAGAGATGAGATCCCCCAACCTTCGCACTTCGAACTGGTGGAGGTGGCCTGAGAATGGAATTTAAGGCCGAGGGCGATTTATTATCCGTGGGCTTGATGCCCTGGCGGCCCGACCGATATCACGAATGGCCGGTTGGTTCACAAGAACGTCCCTTCGAGAGCTGAACGCATCTCTCCAGAGCGTGACGCTTGAACTTTTGGTACACTGAATGTTTCACCGGCGGAGCGCGGATGGTAGAAGTGCGTCGCCACGAGTCTGGACGGGTGGCCGAGCGGCTAATGGCAACAGACTGTAAATCTGTCGCTCCTTGCGAGCTACGGAGGTTCGAATCCTCCCCCGTCCACCAGAACCGTTTTAACGGGCCGTTGTAGCTCAGTTGGTAGAGCGCGTCCTTGGTAAGGACGAGGTCATCGGTTCAATCCCGATCAACGGCTCCAGCTTATACCTGTAGCGAATCCGTACAGAAGGCTAATTCGAAATGGCAAAGGAAAAATTCGATCGCAGCAAGCCGCACGTGAACATCGGCACGATCGGGCACATCGATCACGGCAAGACCACGCTGACGGCGGCCATCACCAAAGTGCTGGGGAAAAACAACCCCAAGGTGAAGTTCCGCAGTTTCGACTCCATCGACAACGCGCCGGAAGAGAAGGCCCGCGGGATCACCATCGCGGTGGCGCACGTGGAATACGAGACGCCCAACCGGCACTACGCGCACGTGGATTGCCCGGGCCACGCCGACTATATCAAGAACATGATCACCGGGGCGGCGCAGATGGATGGCGCCATTCTGGTAGTGGCGGCCACCGACGGACCCATGCCGCAGACCCGCGAGCACTTGCTGCTGGCGCGGCAGGTAGGCGTGCCGTACATCGTGGTGGCGCTGAACAAAGTGGACATGGTGGACGATGCGGAATTGCTGGACCTGGTGGAGCTGGAGATGCGCGAGTTGCTGACCAACTACCAGTTTCCGGGCGACGACGTGCCGGTGAAGCGGGTATCGGCGCTGGGGGCGCTGAACGGCGAGCCGCAGTGGGAGAAGTCGGTGGAAGAGCTGATGGCCGCGGTAGACAGCTACGTGCCGCTGCCGCCGCGCGAGATCGACAAGCCGTTCATCATGCCGATCGAGGATATTTTCTCGATTCAGGGACGCGGCACGGTGGTGACGGGGCGCATCGAGCGGGGCATCGTGAAGGTGGGCGAGCCGGTGGAGATCGTAGGGTTCCGGGACACGCGGCAGACCGTGGTAACGGGCATCGAGATGTTCAAGAAGCTGCTGGACGAAGGGCGCGCCGGGGACAACGTGGGGTTGCTGCTGCGCGGCATCGAGAAAGACGACGTGGAGCGCGGGCAGGTGGTGGCGAAGCCGAAGTCGATCACGCCGCACAAGAAGTTCAGGGGAAGCGTATACGTGCTGAGCAAGGAAGAGGGCGGGCGGCATACGCCGTTCTTCAAGGGGTATCGGCCGCAGTTCTACTTCCGCACGACTGACGTGACGGGAGTGGCGGAGTTGCCTGAGGGGACGGAGATGGTGATGCCGGGCGACAACGTGAACCTGGTGATCGATCTGATTACGCCGATCGCCATGGACAAAGGGTTGCGGTTTGCCATCCGCGAAGGCGGACGCACGGTGGGCGCCGGAACCGTCACCGAGATCATTGAGTAACGATGGAATAACGAAGGACAAGGAACATGGCACGCGAGATTATCACTTTTCAATGCACTGAATGCAAGAACCGGAACTATTCGGGCACCAAGAACAAGAAGACCACCACGGAGCGGCTGGAAATGAAGAAATTCTGCCCGTATTGCCGGAAGCACCAGCCGCACAAGGAAATCAAGTAGAATAGGTAGGGCATGCATAGGCATGTCCCGCCGGGTTGTGACCAGTAGGGGCGTAGGTTTAACGGCAGACCAGCGGTCTCCAAAACCGCGAGTGGGGGTTCGAATCCCTCCGCCCCTGCCAATCCAATTTTGACAAGCGATCGGTTCGGAAGCGAGGCAGTATGGACGGCAGCGGCGAAGGCAGCAATTTTCTCGAGAGCGTAACCAGTTGGCCCACGCGCACGCGCGATTATTTCAACGAGTTGAAGCTCGAAATGAAGCGCGTGACCTGGCCCAATCGCAAACAGGTGGAGGGCACCACGGTGGTCGTGATATTCACGGTGTTCGCCTTTGCGGCCTTCTTCGCGGTGGTCGACGCGCTGCTGAACGACAGCGTGACGCGCATGTACAAGGCATTGTCGAAGTAGCCATATGGATGACGAGATCGTGAATTCCCTGGATCAAGAGGAACTAGAAGCGGCGGACAGCGGCGATCTAGCCGAAGAGCCGGCCGAGGAAGAAGCCGCACCGGTCGAGCAGGCTGCCGCCGAGACTGCGGCGGAACCGGCTGTCGAGCCGGCGGAAGCGCCCGCTGCTCCTGGCTACGATGAATCCTCTCCCAAGAAGTGGTTCATCATTCACACCTACTCCGGGTTCGAGCAAAAGGTGGCGGAGTCGTTGCGCAGCCGCTCGCAGGCGTTCGGCTTCGCCGATAAGATCGGGCAGGTGCTCATCCCCACGGAAGAAGTGGTGGAGTTGCGCGGCGGGAAGAAGGTCACCAGCAAACGCCTGGTTTACCCCGGCTACGTGCTGGTGGAAATGGAAATGAACGACGAGTTGTGGCACGCAGTGAAGGCCACGCCGCGGGTGACGGGGTTCGTGGGCGGCGGCACGCAGCCGGTCCCACTCAGCGCCGATGAAGTGAACTCGATCCTGTACCGCCAGACTTCTTCCGCCGAACGGCCGCGTCCCAAGACGACTTACGAGAGGAACGACGGCGTGCGCATTGTGGACGGTCCGTTCGCCAACTTTCGCGGTAAGGTGGACGAGGTCAATACCGACCGCGGCACGCTGCGCGTGATGGTGATGATTTTCGGCCGCGCCACGCC
>Ga0182015_10004565_pt1 | contig 14820 bp, 17 predicted proteins | sample 712P3MmetaG_FD_120478 | JGI IMG/M metagenome (GOLD analysis project Ga0182015, IMG submission 120478) | Permafrost microbial communities from Stordalen Mire, Sweden - 712P3M metaG | ecosystem: Environmental > Terrestrial > Soil > Wetlands > Permafrost | place: Sweden: Stordalen | collected...
AGCTACACCACAAACAAAGCTGGCCGCTCACGGAGATTGTCGACCAGCTAAAGCATGATTTCCCCGATGTGCCATTTGCCGAACCGCCAAAGAATAGATGGCTGGAACCAGATGGTGGCATCCTATCAATCGTGGACCGATGGGATAAGCAATGTTTGGGCCGCTGAACGAGATCGAACTACATAATCACGGTCAATTTAACCGGGGCAGCTTTTTCTTTCAAGAGAAGAAATGGACGCAGACACGCATGGCGGACATTATGTACGAGGTTGCAGACCGCAGCATCCACTATTACTTCTCAAAGTACGGTAAGGCGGCATTTCGACAGTAGCGGCGATCGAAGCTTTCCTCTGCCCGCCATCGTGTCTCTATCTAGGCTTCGGGCTCACCGGAGCGCTCACGCCGGCCGGCATCGACCTCGGCGGGTGTCCCATCGATGTCGCGAGTCACGTCGAAGCTGGCGAGCTCGCTGGCGCGCTCGAAGTCCTCCCACGACAGGTCCGGGAGGTCGGGCAGCGATCCCGCGAAGCTGCCGCCCGATCCGACCGGACCCGCCTCAGTGTGTTCGTCTGCACTCATGATTTGAAGTCTAGAGGCCATTCGAGTAGCAGTAGCAAAGCACCACGAGCAAGGGACCGGCCGCGCTACGCTTCTGGCCTCAGCTATGGAGGAGAAGGCTTGTGGTCGGAGGGTCGATGAGAGGGTCATTGTCATGGGGCGGTGTGCGTTTGGCGCTCGCTGTGTCCTGCGCCTTGGCTGGTGGACTTCTGTTTGCAAGCGCCCCGGCGTTTGCGGCCGCGCCTGAAGAACCGACCACCGAACCGTGCCCCGGGCCGATCAAAGCGGGTGGAGGAGTGGAAGTGTGCGGCACGCTGAACCCGAACTCCAGCGAAAAACTCACGGCGGCGTACTTCACGTTCAGCGCTGGCTCCACCTGCGCCGGCAACGATCGGGTACCGATCGATATCGCCGTGGGTCAGGAAGAAGCGATCAAGGTGTCCGCCGAACTCACGGACCTCGAACCCAACGCGGAATACGCCTACTGCCTCGTCGCGAAGAACTCGGTCGGGGAAACTTCCAGCCTGCCTGCGACGTTCCACACCGCCCCGGTGGCCCCCACGATCCAAAACCTCTCTGCCACGGAAATCACCGACGAAACCGCGACACTGGAAGCGCAGATCAACCCGGAGAACAGCGAAACCGAATACGAAGTTCTAATTGCCGACCCCTGCGGTGGACCGCCCGATTGCGTTCTCTCCAGCGGGAAGATCGTCCCGTCGAGCGGACGCGAATATGTGCGCATCGAATTGGCGGGCAAGGAACACCTCAATATCGAACCCAACACCACCTACGATTACTGGGTCATCGCAAAAAACTCGCACGCCGAAGAAACCGAAGTCCATGAAAGCTTCACGACGCTGAAGACCCCGTCGATCGACAGCGAGTCCGCCACAGATATCACCGAACACGACGCGATCCTCGAAGCCAAGATCAACACTCAGGGTCAGGATGTCTACTACCAGTTCCAGATAGTCAAGAACTCGAGCGAATTCCCGCCGGAAATGGCATGCCCTGCCGAACATTCCGCGGAGCTCTGCTTGGGCAGCCCACCGACGACGGGCGCTTTGCCGATCGGCTTTCTTCTCGCGGGGCCGTCCGGTGGCTCTGTCGGCCTCGACCTGGAAAGGGAACGAGGCGTTACGCTGCAACCGGAAACGACCTATCACTATCGCGTGATTGCGGTCAGGGCGCCGTCGAGCGAAGACACGATCACATGGAAAGGCCCACCCGCTTACGGTGCCGATCAGACGTTTACCACCCAAGGACCGCAGAGCACCGGCCTGGGCTTTCTGACCGGCAGCGAGACGAGCTCGGAGACGGGCAACTTCACCCCACCGCCGCCGACGATGGTCAAGCCCAAAACCCCCGCCCAGGTGAGGGCCGCAAAGCTGGCGAAGGCTTTGAAGCTGTGCGGGAAGGACCACAAGAAGTCAAAGCGAGCAAAGTGCGAAAGGCTCGCAAGGAAAAAGTACAGCCCCCCGAAGGCAAAGCGCAAGCACAAGAAATGAGCCCAGCAGGCCGCGCTCCTTGCTTCGTCATCAGTGTCGAGGAGGACGTAGGCTAGTCGCATGCATTGCTCGATCAGGTCGAGCCTCATTGCGCTCGTAGTGGCCTGCGCAATGCTCTGCGCCGGCGTCGCACAGGCGATCGCAGCCTCCCCGCTTCCCGCCTCCGACTATGCCGCGCGCCCGGTGTGCGGTGCACCGGTCCCCGGACGAGCGCGCTGCCTTGGGTCAGAACTTGTGCCTGAGACCGCCGCGGCCCGCGAACGAAAACACCCGTTGGGTATCACGCGGGCGCAGGCGATCAGTGCGGGTGCCGCCAGCGAAGGGGCCTATGGCCTGCGCCCGCAGGATCTGCGTAGCGCTTACTTCCCTGGTATCGAACCGGACGCTCCCGCCGCCGAACCGCAGACGATCGCGCTGGTCGATGCCTACAACGACCCGAACTCCGAAGCGGGCCTCGCGGTGTATGACCAAGAATTTGACCTTCCCGAATGCACCAGCGCCAACGGATGCTTCGGTCAGGTCAACCAGAACGGTGAAGCCGGCAAGCCACCGTTCCCGGAAGATCCGCAGGCGCTCGCGGCCAGAGAAGCGATCTGTGAACAGAGTGCCGGCCAGACGCAGGCTGGGCAGGCGGCCTGTCTGGAAGTCGAAGAAGTACATGCTTGGGCGCTCGAGAGCTCGAGCGATATAGAGCTTGCCCACGCGATCTGCGAGAACTGCCACATCCGTCTGGTGGAGGCCTCCTCGCCTGGCTCGCGTGACCTCGAAACGGCCGAGCAGACAGCCGCGCGCGCCGTGAGCCAAGGGGGCGCGGGCGCCACCGAGATCTCAGACTCCTGGGGTCTGGAAGAACCACTGAGCGACGGCGCGGCCTTCAATCATCCCGGGATCGTGATCACTGCCGCCGCCGGTGACTTCGGCTACCTGAACTGGACCGAAGCCGAAGCAGCCCATGCCCGCGGGGCGAGCTACTACGAGGGCGTGGAATACCCCGCCTCCTCGCCCCACGTGATCGCGGTCGCCGCCACCAAGCTGACTCTTACGAGCACCGGTGCGCGCCAGAGCGAGACCGTCTGGAACGAAGGCCCAACTGTTGCCGGGAAGGACGAAGGCGCGGACGGCGGCGGCTGCAGCCTGAACTTCGAAGCTCCCTCTTGGCAGCGTGAAGTTTCCGACTGGGCAGCGGTTGGTTGTGGAACGGGGTCGACCTCCAAGCGGGCGGTGGCTGACGTTGCCGCTGACGGCGATCCCTACACCGGCGTCGCCGTCTACTACGCCGCGCCGCAGGGTGGGGGAGGCTGGAGAACGTACGGGGGAGCAAGCATCTCCTCGCCGATCATCGCGTCGATGTTTGCGCTGGCCGGCGGGGCGCACGGGGTCGCCTACCCAGCCCAGACGCTGTACTCACATCTCGACTCACCGTCGCTGGATGACATCGCTGAAGGGGGCGATGGCAAGTGCGACGGTGATTACAGCTCGGGATGCAGCGGCTCGATGACCCCGCTCTCGCCGTTTGACTGCGGTGCGGGCGTGCTGATCTGCAACGCCGGTCCCGGCTACGACGGCCCGAGCGGTGTCGGTGCTCCCAGTGGTCTCGGGGCCTTCAGGTCCGGCGACGCGGAAGGTAACGATGCGCCGCAAAAGCCAGCTGGAAGTGGGGGTGCGGGCTCGGTGCCGGCAATCACGCTCAGCGGCGAGGACGCCTCGCCCCGGAATGCTGGCATCAACACCTTGCTGCGGCGATCCACTGTGATCCGCGTGTCGGACCTCCGCCTGACCCTCGCCGCGATCGAGGCACTGGACTACGGCTGGCCCGCGATCACCCAGGTCGCGTTCGCGTTCACGCTCAGCGCGGGCACGCGCGTGCGCATCGCACTGGCAAAGCTGGTGCGCCGGCGGGGTCACTGGCGCTGGCAGGTGCTGCGTGACTCGATCACGTTCCCAGCCGGCAAGGGACGCAACCGCGTCCACCTACGGACACGTGGCAGGCTCAACCCCGGTCGCTACCGCCTGACCCTGACTCCCGTGCACGGCGATCCACTGTCGCTCGTCGTCGACATCCGATAGCGCCATAGGACCTGCTACCCCAGCCGGTGTATAGTTTCTGGGTCAGTCTGGGGCGTATGGGTTGTTCGATACGGAGGTTGACGATGCGAGGATCTGGCGGGCAGCGAAGCGACCAGCGTCGTTTGGGCGGTCCTCTGCGCTCTTTGCTGGCGAGCATGGCGCTCTGCTCCGTCTTGGCCTGCGGGCTGCTATTTGTGAGCGCCCCGGCGCTGGCCGCGCCGTCCGGCACCCCGACCGTCACGAAGGTCGAAGCCTATAGCAGCCCACCGTCCGGCGGGACCCGAGTGGCGATCTTCGGCACCAATTTCACTGGTGCCAGCGCGGTCAAATTCGGATCATCTGACGCCACGAGCTTCACGGTGGAATCTGAAACCTTGATTATCGCCGTCTCGCCGCCGTTGACCGCCGACGATGCGATAGCCGAAGTGACTGTCACTACCCCGGGGGGCACGAGCAGGGTTGACGTCGGCGACTCGTTCATCTATGAACCGACGGTCACCAAGGTTGAACCCGACAGCGGCGACGCCGCCGGCGGAACCTCGGTGCGGATCATCGGCACCGCCTTTGTGGGCGACTTCGATAACGGAGAGGGGGAAGTGCCCGCCTTTATCAAGGCCGTGAGGTTTGGATCGACGAACGCCTCCAGCTTCAAAGTGCAATCGAGCACCGAAATCATGGCGGTAGCCCCGCCGGGTGCGGGCACCGTGGACGTGACGGTCGAAAACTTTCTCGAGGCCGCGAGTCCCGACGATCTGTCCGATCAGTTCAGCTACGGCACGCCCCTGATCGCTGGGGCGTCGGTAACGGGTATCACCAAGCACGGCGCGGCACTGGAAGCGCGGATCGACCCGATGGGTCATGAAACCACGTATGAATTCTGGCTCTCCTATCAAACCTGCCAGGACGTCCCGCCCGAACGACAAAACAATTATGAGTGTCAGGAAATAACGGAAAGCCGAGTGGCGCAGGGGCACATTCCCGCCGGCGACTCAACGGACACCGTCAGCGCCGATTTGAGCGATCTGCGCCCGGGGTACCACTACGGCTACTGGGTGATCGCCACCAGCTCGCAAGGAAAAACGGAAACCACTCACGACGCGAGCTTCAAGGCGCTGGCGGAAGGGCCGGTGATCAGTGGCCAGAGCGCCTTGGAGGTCACCGAACACAACGCGACGCTGGAAGGACAGATCAATCCCGAGGGAGAATGGTCACCCGAAACGACATACGTCTTTGAATACGGCACCACCACAGCCTATGGGGCGAGCACGCCGACTCCACCGGGAGTGATCAGCAGCGTCTACTGCGAGTTCATCGAAATCCTGCCCTGCGGGATCTACACTCCTCAGCCAGTCAGCGAGAGCCTGGCGGGATTGGAACCCGGCACCACCTACCACTACCGGATCGCCGCGACAAACAGCTTGGGAACGAGCTACGGCGAAGACCAGACGTTCACCACGACGTCGTCGCGCGCCCGACCGCTGGGCGGCGAACCAGAACCCACAGGTGACGGCATACAGTCCGGAGCATCGAGCACCGGCAGTCAAGGCGGGTCGTCCGGCATGCCTGGCGGGAAACCCCCTGGATCGTCTGGCAAGACGGTCAGCCCTAAAGTGCTTACCCGCTCACAGAAGCTCGCCAAGGCGCTGAAGCAGTGCGAGAAAGAGCCCAAGCACAAGCGAGCCGAGTGCAAGAAGCGGGCTCACAAAAAGTACGCGCCGGCGAAGCGAAGCAGCAAAAAGAAGTAGTCGAAAGAAGTAAGTCTCTGGATCGGCCGGCAGTTCTCAGCCGCTGTGTAGGCCCCAAGAGCACGACGCAAATTGCCTGATTCGGGCAGGTCGATGGCACCGTGGGTGACGTGTTTGGATATAGCCTACGTCGTTCGTCCAAAACCCCTGGACATTCTCTCTCCACGGTGCAACGTTGCCTCTTCGACCGTCGCACATTTCACAATCAGGGACGACTAGTCAGGAGATAATTAAATGCAAACGCCTATCACAGAGCCGTGGAGCATTGAGCTGTCCATCCGCGACGCCCGGGACCAGGTGGGAAGCCGCCACGATGAGCAGGTGATCACCGCGCGAGCCGTGCCCGTCGATCCATACGCGGTATGGCTGCGGGAGCACGAATCGGACCGCCACTCCTCTGCCGTGCCCGCCTAACCCTCGCCCACCACAGCGGCCCTAGCCTCGCAGCGGTCCTAGCCTCGCAGCGGTCCTAGCCCTCGCCCGCCGCGGCGGCCCTCAACTCCCGCCATCCTCCACGGGCTTCTGGCGCTTGCGCCCCTTGTGGTCGACGCGCCCCGTGCCGATGCACTCGCGGCAGACGACCCACTTGCCCTTCTCTGGGGGCGGGACATTCTCGGTCCACCAGGTCCAGCCCGCTCCGCCACAGACCTTGCAGCGATCCTGCTCGGCGATTGCCCGGTCACTCATACCCATCCCCTAAGCCTACATCTCTGCTCAGCCCAATGTGAGCAACGCGGGCAGTGCTCGATGCCGCCTACCAGACGACGGGTACGTCGTAGGCGGAGAAGGCGAGATCGCCGGTGACGATCGCGCAGCCCTCCAGTTGGGCCTGGGCGATCAGCAGCCGGTCGAACGGATCGCGGTGATGCAAAGGCAGCTCGCCCGTGGCATGCGCGTGTTGGGGGGTGATCGCGAGGATCCGGGCGCCGGCTTCGTCGATCCGCTCGATCACATTATCCGGCGCCTGCAACTTGCCGATCGAGCGCTTGATCGCGATCTCCCAGACACTCACGACGCTTATGATCAGTTGCGCGTCGGGTCTCTCCATCGTCTTGTGAGCGGGTGCCGACAGGCGCCCATCTTCAAAGAGCAGCGAGAGCAGGACATGGGTATCGAGTAGGAGCCTCAATCGTCGATCATGCCGAACGCGCGCTGGAGATCCTCGGGCAGCTCGTCGAAGTCATCGGGTATGTGGCCCTGACCTTTCCAAATGCCCTCGAGTGCCATCAGGCCGCGTGGCTGCTCGTCGTAGGAGACGATCTTGGCGACAGGGCGACCCGAGCGCTCGACGATCACGTCCTCGCCGCTGCGGGCGCGCTCGACCAAGCGCGAGAATTGAGTCTTGGCTTCGTGCATGCCCACGCGTATCATAAGTGGACTATAGCAAGATTAGTCCAGCTTAGCTAGACTAAATTATTGGTTCAGTCCCACCGTTTCCAGCAACGAGTCCCAGTCGTTGAAGCCGGTGACTGTTTCAGTGTGTTCGAGCTCGGCTTCCAAATTGGTCGTACGCGCGAGAATGCTCTTGTCCGCGGGCTGCTCGTAGGGGGCTAATTGTGCCGGTGGGATGGTGTGTCCCACAATCGCTTCCACATGTCGATCGAAGTTGACTGTGGAGAGGGGAATGACTTTGAAATTACTTGCGCTCCAGGCGCGCACGTTGCCACAGATGTTGGGCATCGCCAGCGCCGCCAATTCACGCAGGCTCTTCGCATAGCCCCGCGCGAGGCGCGTGAGCTTGGGGTTGCTCCAGCGCAGGGGACTCACGGCGCGCGCGAACTTGCCGATCGGGCCGGCGATCGCTCCGTAGCTGACCGACCAGATCGCGCCGGCGACTTCATAGCTGACCTTCTGTGACGCTTCGTTCTCCGGCGAGCCGGCGCCCGCCTTTGGGCATTCCTGGCCGAGCTTGTGGCCGAGGGCGACGATCTTCGCCTGCGTCGGCGCGACGCTCGCCTCGCTCGCGCGCGCGAGTGCGTAATTCGCGCGTATATACGCGTGCGTGGCGGCGCTGTCTCCCGACGTGGCGCTCGAGGCGCTGCCCTGGGGCGTGGGGCTGTCTGCCGACGTCGCGCTCGCCATGCTGGGCGCCACACCGAAGGCCAGCACCGTCAGGCCGAGGGCCAGCACCGTCAGGCCGAGGGCCAGCATCCTCAGACCGAAGGCCGGCGCCGCAATCATCTTCCTGAGGCCTTTACGCATCGCCGCTCAAGCGTATCTCCTCGCGAAACAGCCTGTGCCAGTACCACAGCACTCATGTCAGCACCCGTGGGACGGACCCGCCGATGGCACGGACCCACGTCCGGGATCCGCGCCCGGATAGCTCCCGCGCCTGTCCCAAATAGACTCCGCCGGTGGACCTGACCCCCGAGCCGACCGCCGTGAAGCGCTTTGAGACTTGGGATGGCCTGCGGATCGCCTACCAGGAATGGGGCGAGGGGGCCGCCGGTGCAGGCAAAGGGACCACCGGGCACGAATCGGCCGGGCCCGCATCACCGCCTGCGGAGCAGGCCGCGCTGCCGCCGGTGGTGCTCCACCACGGCTTCGTCGCCAACGCCGATGCCAACTGGGTGGCCACGGGCGTCGTCGAGGCGCTCACGAGCGCCGGGCGCAAGGTCATCGCTCCTGACGCGCGCGCCCATGGTCGATCGGAGAAGCCGCACGACCCCGCGCGCTACGGGGAGGACCGCATGGCGCGCGATCTGGGCGTCCTGCTCGACACGATCGATGTGCCACTCCTCGATCTCGTCGGCTACTCGATGGGCGCGATCGTGTCGCTGATCTTCGCGAGTACCGATCAGCGAGTGCGGCGGTTGGTGATCGGCGGTGTGGGCTCGGGCGTGATCGAGTGCGGCGGCGTCGACCGGCGCGCGGTGCCGAACGACGCGATCATCGAAGCGCTGACCGTCGATGACCCATCGAGTCTCGAGGTGATGCCGGCGGCCGCTGCTTTTCGCCAGCTGGCGGACGCGCTCGAGGGAGACCGTAAGGCACTGGTCGCCCAATCCCGCTCGATCTATAGAGGTGAGATCGCACTCGGCGAGATCTCGGCTCCCACGCTCCTCTTGGCGGGGGATACCGATCCGCTCGCGATCCGCCCCCAGGTCCTCGCCGATGCGATTCCCGGCGGAACGCTCGAGCTGCTCAGCGGGAATCACATCGAAGTATTGGGCGACCCGCGCTTCAAGCGAGCGATCGTCGAGTTCCTCGCGCGCGTATGAGCCTCGGCGAAACCGACCGCCGCGCTTTCGACCGCCACCCATGAGCCTCTGGGAAATCGTCGCGATCGCCCTCGCCGGGCTCGCGGCGGGCACGATCAACACCGTCGTCGGCAGCGGGACGCTGATCACCTTCCCGATCCTCCTCGCCTTCGGCTACGCCCCGGTCACGGCGAACGTCTCCAACACGATCGGCCTGGTCCCGGGCTCGATCTCGGGGGCAATTGGCTATCGGCGCGAGCTCGCCGGCCAGCGAGGGCGGGCGATCCGGCTGGGGACGTCCTCGATGTTGGGTGGGGCGACGGGGGCCGTGCTGCTGCTGGTGCTGCCCGCGTCGGCCTTCAAGGCGATCGTCCCGGTGTTCATCGCGCTCGCGCTGGTGCTGGTCGTCCTGCAGCCGCGCCTGAAACAATGGCTGGCCGAGCGCAAGATCGATGCGATCCACGAGCGCGGCGTCGTGGTGGCGCTGGCGATCTACGCGACTGGGGTGTACGGCGGCTATTTCGGTGCCGCGCAGGGGATCCTGTTGCTGGGGATCCTCGGCGTGACGCTGGCCCAGGATCTGCACCGCACCAATGCGCTGAAGAACGTCTTGGCCGGCCTGACCAACGGCGTCGCGGCCGTGTACTTCATCTTCGCCGCCCACGTTGACTGGGGGCCCGCTGCGATCATCGCCGCGACTTCGATCCTCGGCGCCCAGTTCGGAGCGCGCTACGGACGGCGCTTGCCGCCCGCCGCGCTCAGGGCATTGATCGTGGTGGTTGGGGTCACCGCGATCGTGCGCCTGCTCACGTGAACCGCGCCAGCTCATCGCCTGAATCGCGCCTGCCACGCACGTGAATGCTGCTCGCGTGAATTGAAGGGGGGGTCTCGGCTCGCCTCTGATCGACATGGATGCGGAACGTTCTTGTCGATCGCCGTGAGGAGGCGTTATGCGGGCCACATCAATTCCCATCGATTCCCCAAAGGCGCGGCGATGATCTTCTTCGCGGCGATTCTCGCCGTTTGGGTGATCTTCGCCCTGCTGGCGATCGGGCTGTGCGTTGGAGCGCGGCTCGGAGATCTCCAGCAGGACGATTTGCGCTCGAGCTTCGGGGTGCGCCGGCGCTCTTGAGCCGACCGTTGTGCCGCCCGGTGTTTGGTGCGCGCAGGCGCTCCCGAGCTCGTCGTTTTTGCCCTCGGCGTTGCGTACCATCCCAAGCGCGGCTTACCTTGACTGCTGTGCTGCGAGAGGTGAGACCAGCGAGCAGAGAAAGGTAATCCGATGACGGAGGATCTCTTGACTAATGTCCGGCAACAGCTGGAGGAGCGCATCGAGGAGTTACGTGATGCGGTCGAGGAGCGCGATCGGTTGCAGGCCAACCTCAGGGCGCTGGAGGCCGAGCCATGGGTGCTGGACGCCGGGCTGGCCGGTCCGACGTCTGTGGACGCCGAGCCAGAGGCGCCCGACGCAGGGCCTCTGTCTTTGGATGTCGAGCCTGGAGAATCGGAAACCGATTCCAGGTCGCCCGTGGCCGATGTCGGAGCTCTGGATGTGGAGCCTGCGGCCATGATCCCTGCTCAGCAAATACTGGATGTCGAGCCTGGGATGCTGGCCACCGACCCCGGACCGCAGGACGCCGATCCCGAGCCGCGGGAGGTTGTGGACGCTGACCCGGGACCGCTCGAGGCCGACCCCGGATTGCGGGAGGCGGACTCCATCCCGCCCACGGCCGACCCCGGACCGCGGGATCTCACCCCCAAGCCACGGGACGGCGAGCCTCCGGCTGTGAGTCCTGATCAAGAGGTGCTGGACACCGATCCCGAGCCGCGGGAGGCTGTGGATGCCAACCCCGAGCCGCTGGCGGCTGACCCGGGACCACTGGAGGCCGACACCGGCGCGCTGGAGGCCGACCTCAGCCCGCTGGCCGCCGACCCCAATCCGCCCGCAAACGTCGTTCCTTTGCCGGTGAGGTCTGAGCCCACGCCTGCGCCGGCGCCCGCACCCGAATCCGCGCCCGCGGTCTCACCCAAGATCGCCCGGCTGATGTCGGCGCCGCGACGGCCCGCGCTCGAACGCTCTGGGATTGCCCGAGTGGGTGGGCGTGCCGAGCGCGCCGATGCCGCTCGTCGCACGCCGGTCGACGAGGACGAGCCACCGAAGGAGACCTACGAGCAGGCGATCTAGAGTCCGCGCGCGGCCGTTCCCGCGTCCACACCACGCGGTCTCCCGCGCATGCCGCCGCTCACGCCGCCTCGATGAGCACCCGCTCGATGTAGGGACCGAGCAGGGTGGTGACGGAGGCGGCGGTCATCCCGGTCGGCCCTGCCGGCAGCGCGGCGTAGCTGATCGCCAGGCGCACGAGGCACTCGGCGAGCAGCCGGGCGTCGGCCGGCGCGACTGTAGGCCAGCCGGCGAGGATGATCGCGCAGAGACGCTCGGTCGCGTTTGCGACGACGGGCTCGCCCTCGGTGGTGATCAGCGCCAGCAGGCTGTAGGCGCCCTCGCCGGCGAGCAGTGTGCGGATGAGCGGATCCTCGGCGGCGGCGGTGAGGAACACCTCGAACGCCGCCGAGAGCGCCGTGGCCGGATCGTCGAGGTGTTCCCGCACGGCCTGCTCGACGGCGAGGAGGAAGCGGTCGCTCTCGCGCAGCACGAGCGCTTGCGCAAACGCCTCGCGCGAGCCGAACTCCTTGTACAGCGTCTGGCGGCTGACGCCCGCGGCGGCCGCGATATCGGCCATCGTGATCTCCGCCCAGGGGCGGCGCTGGAGCTCGTCGCGGGCCCCGTCGAGCAGCGTGTTGCGCAACAGCTCGCGCGCGGCGAGCGCGTAGGGGGTGCGCTCTGCGGCGCGCTCGAGGGTCGCCATCCGGCTCAGTCCTCCTCGAGCGGCTCGCCTGTGAAGTCGAGCTTGTCGCACACGCCGCAGTCCGGGCAGACCCACTCGTCGGGCACCTCGCTCCACGGCGTGCCCGCCGGGAAGCCCTCGCGCGGGTGCCCGGCCTGCTCGTCGTAGGTGTAGCCGCAGCCAGGGCAGCGCCAGCGGCTCACCGCCGCGCCTCCGCGCTACCGTTGCTCGCACCGCCCGCGCCCGCCGCGACGGGCGACCCATAACGCGCGAGCACCCGCTTGCGCGCCCGCGGGTGGATGTTCACGCGCTCCAGATCGCCGCCATAGTGAGCGAGCACGCGATGGTCCATCACGCGCCGCCACAGCGGGGGGAAGGCCGCGGTGACGATCATGCCGGCATAGCCGGTGGGCAGCTGCGGGCCCTCGTCGAAGTGACGCAGCGCCTGGTAGCGGCGCAGCGGGTTGGCGTGGTGGTCGGAGTGGCGCTGCAGGTGGTAGAGCAGCACGTTCGAGGCGACGCTGTTGGAGTTCCAGCTGTGCTCGGGCGCGGTGCGCTCGTAGCGCCCGTCCTCGCGCTTGCCGCGCAACAGGCCGTAGTGCTCGAGGTAGTTGACGACCTCCAGCAGGGAGAACCCGATCACCGCTTGGATCAGCAGGTAGGGCAGTACCACGACCCCGAAGGCGACGGTCAGCGCCCCAAACAGCACGATCGTCATCGCCCAGGCGTTCAAGATGTCGTTGCGCAGGCTCCAATGGGACTTGCCCATGCGGTCCAAGCGCACCCCCTCGAGCTCCCAAGCCGAGCGCAGGCTGCCGGACACCGTGCGCGGCCAGAAGGCGTAAAAACTCTCGCCGAGCCGCGAGCTGGCGGGGTCATCCGGGGTGGCGACACGCACGTGATGGCCGCGATTGTGCTCGATAAAGAAATGCCCATACGCGCTCTGCGCGAGCGCGACCTTGGAGAGCCAGCGCTCGGAGCTGGCGCGCTTGTGGCCGAGCTCGTGGGCGGTGTTGATCGCGATGCCCGAGACCATCCCCATCGTGAATGCCAGCCCGATGTCGTCGAGCACGGAGAGTTTGCCGCTCGACCACAGCCAGCACGCAAGCACGAGCCCGGCGTACTGGATCGGGATATACAAGTACGTGCACCAGCGGTAGTAGCGATCTTGCTCGAGCCACTTGATCACGCTGTCGGGCGGGTTGCTCGCGTCCATCCCGATCGCCAGGTCGAGCAACGGGAAGATCACAAATACGAGAAACGGCCCGTAGAGCCAGAAGATCCCAAGACCCGTGACTTCGACCAAGCCAAAAGCCAGGAACGGCAACGTGGGCACGAACAGGCCCAGCAGCCAGGCATACCGCTTGCGATCGCGCCAGCGCGAAGAGGCCGAGTCCTCCTGCGTAACCACGGCGATGTCTGGATTGCCAACCGTCTGCTTGCTCGCGATCGAAGCCATCTGTGACGTCTCCTCGGGTCAACTTTGGACGATACGTAAGCAGTCTATACAAAAATCATCAACTTGTAAACTAAAAATACGCATAACTTGATTCTGTTTATGTATATTCCCAGATACTGGAACTTGAACGCCGCCCATCCCTCTCCAGGCGGCGTTTGAGGAGGCACTGGCGCTAGCTACCCTTTTGCGCCACGCGCCTCCAGGGCGCCGCGGCATCCCAATGCAGGCCGCGGCGCCCATCAGCTGCGCGCCGCCCGCCACCTTCCAGACCGTCCAGGGGTCTGGATCAGGTGCTCGGATCAGATGCAGTCGCGAGTGCGCTTGCCCAGCGCCCCGCACGATCGACTGCCTCCTGCCAGATCACGTTGGGCTCATCCGCGGGCCCACGCCGAAGGATCAGGCAAGGGCTTCGGCTGGCGCGATCTCACTCGGACTGGTCGTGGTCGTGGCCGGCGCGCGCCCGACCGCGGCGGGCTGCCCGCCGACCGCGACGAGCGTTATTCCCGCGAGCAGGCTGGCGGCGATCATGAGCTCCCAGGCGACCTTGAAGTCCCCCGCGGTGTGCGGTGTCCCCAGCACCGCGACGAGGATCGCGAAGCCCAGCGCGGAGCCGATCTGCCGCCCCGTGGTCTGCACCGCGATCCCAGTCGCCAGGCGCTCAGGCGACAGCGTCGCGGCGACGGCGCCGGTCAGCGAGGGGATCATCAACCCGACACCGACTCCGCCGATCATCATGCCCGGCAGGAAGTCGGCCGCGTAGCGGGGCGCGCCGGTCAGGTGCGTGACCCACCACACCCCGCCGAGGGCGAACAGCAGCGCGCCGACGGCCCCCACCCGTCCGGGGCCAAAGCGGCTGCCCAGCCGCGCCCCGGGGACGGCCATCGCGGCGGCCATCGCCGGGCCGGGGAAGATCTCCAGGCCCGCGGTGATGATCTGCTCGTGCCAGATGCCGGTGAGGAACAGCACGCTCGCGAGCAACATCGCGGCGAACGCCATGAAGAACAGCAGCGACCCGAGCGTGGCGAGGCTGAAGGCCCGCACTTTGAGCAACGCCGGCTCCACGATCGGGGAGGGGTGATAGGCGATGCGCCTCCCAACCATCCCGATCAGCAACGCCGTGAGGGCGAGCAGACCGAGGATGCGCGGGCTCGCCCAGCCCCAGGTCGACCCCTCGATGATCCCCACGACGAGCGTCGCCATCGCCGCGGTCAGGATGCCCGCGCCGAGGAAGTCGGCCCGCTCTGTGTCCGGATGGCGAACCTCGCGCAGCACGCGCCAGCCGGCGATCAGGCTCGCCAGACCGACCGGCACGTTGACGATGAACACCCAGCGCCAGCTCACCTGCACGAGCAGGCCGCCGAGCGGCGGCCCGGCGGCGGCGGCGATCCCGCCGACGGCGGCCCAGATCCCGATCGGGACGTGGCGCTTCTCGGG
>Ga0182015_10004566_pt1 | contig 14817 bp, 11 predicted proteins | sample 712P3MmetaG_FD_120478 | JGI IMG/M metagenome (GOLD analysis project Ga0182015, IMG submission 120478) | Permafrost microbial communities from Stordalen Mire, Sweden - 712P3M metaG | ecosystem: Environmental > Terrestrial > Soil > Wetlands > Permafrost | place: Sweden: Stordalen | collected...
CCCAGCTCACCTCGCCCAAGCCCGCGAACTCTTCCTGGAGTATGCCCAGTCCCTCAGCTTCAGCCTTTGTTTCCAAGACTTCGACAGGGAACTCGCCGAACTTCCCGGTGACTATGCTCCGCCCCAAGGCCGACTTCTGCTCGCCGAATACGAAGGCCAACTCGCAGGCTGCGTCGCGCTTCATAAACTTGATCCCAAAGTCTGCGAGATGAAACGTCTCTACCTTCGTCCGGAATTTCGTGGCAAACGGATTGGCCTCGCCCTCGCCGAGCGCCTCATGAGTGAGGCTCGCCAAATCGGGTATCATAAAATGCGTCTTGACACCGTCGAGCCAGTGATGAAAGATGCGGTTGCCCTGTACCGTAAGCTCGGATTCAAGGAAGTTGCTCCGTATCGGCCGAACCCAATCGCCGGGGCCAGGTACATGGAGTTGGAACTGTGATCCAACATTCGAAAGGGGTAAAGCCGTGAAGAAAATCTATCTGCTCCTGGTCATTTCCATATTCGCTTCCACTGCCTTCGCCGCCGACGGCAAGCCCGTCTCCTACAAGAGCGGCGACGAAACTGTCCAGGCGACCCTCTATACCCCGCCTGGCAAAGGACCATTTCCGGCACTCATTGTCATTCACGAATGGTGGGGATTGAATGGCTGGGTCAAAGATCAGGCTTCCAAACTGGCCGACGAAGGATACGAATCTCTAGCCATCGATTTATATCGTGGCAAAGTTGCCACTACGCCAGATATGGCGCATGAACTGATGCGCGGGGTCCCAGACGACCGCGCCAATCGAGACCTGAAGGCCGCGTTCCAGTTCCTGCAATCGCAGCCTAATGTAAAGAAGGATCGCATTGGCGCGATAGGCTGGTGTATGGGAGGAGGCTACGCCCTCGACGTCGCACTCGACGAGCCAACTCTGGCCGCCGACGTCATCAACTATGGCCACCTTGTCACCGACTCCGCGGAGATTAAGAAAATCAATGCTCCCATCCTCGGATTATTCGGAGGCCTCGATCAGGGAATCACGCCGGATGATGTTCACAAATTCGAAGCGGCCATGAAGCAGCAAGGGAAGAAAGTCGACATAAAAGTCTACGACGACGCGGGCCATGCCTTTGAGAATCCCGATAACAAGAATACCCCCGGCTACCGTCCCGCCGACGCGGCCGATGCCTGGCAGCGCACCATAACCTTTCTTGCGGAGTATCTGAAGAAATAAGCTGGCCATTCACCGGCGCGGGTTCATGCCGCTTTTTTCGCGCTGTCCTTCAAAAGCCCAAGCCGCGCCAGACTTTCGGCAGTCGCAATGATGGAATCTTCATTCGAGCGCGGCGACCACCCCAGCACGCGTTTCGCCTTCTCGTTCGTCGCATTCTTCTTTTGGCCGAGTTCGGGAAGAATTTGCCTCACGGCCGGATCCCGAAAGGCGGCGAGCCGCACCATCCAATTGGGCAACTGCCGGATCGGAACCCTTTTTGCCGCTGCTCCCATGTGGGCCTTCAGCATCTTCGCCATGTCGAGTACGGATAAAAAATCGCCGGCGACGGCGAGAAAGCGCTCGCCTTTGGCCGCAGGTTGCGTCATGGCGCGAAGGTGTAAGTCGGCAACGTCTCGCACATCGACGGCACCGAAATAAAGCTGCGGAACGCCCGGTACGGCTCCATCCATCAGTCGTTGTACAAAGAGGATTGAAGTCGAATAGTCCGGCCCCAGCACTGGACCAAACACGCCCACCGGATTGATCACCGAAAGCTCAAGAGTTCCACCTTCGTTCGCCACAAAATCCCAAGCCGCGCGTTCCGCCAAAGTCTTCGACTTCACATATGGCGTCACGCCTTCGCCATTGGGGTCTGTCCAATTCGTTTCGTTAAACGAAACTGGTAATGGCGGCTTCTGCCCATAACCGACTGCCGCGAAGGAAGAAGTCAACACCACACGCTTCACTCCGGCATCGCGAGCCGCGCGCAATACGCGAAGCGCTCCTTCTCGCGCGGGCACGATCAATTCGTTTTCGTCCTTGGGAACGCTCGCTGGAAAAGGCGACGCTACGTGCAAAACGTATTCGCAGCCAGCCACGGCCTCCGGCCATGCGGCATCCTTCTCCAGATCGGCGGCGATAAAGGAGAGTTGCTCGCCCGGTTCGGCCCCGCCTTGCTTCAGCATGGCTCGAACTTCAGTTTCGCGCTGGAGCGAACGTACTGTCGTTCGCACCCGATAGCCGCCATCCAGGAGATGTAGGATGCAGTACGCTCCTATGAAACCCGACCCGCCCGTCACCAGGACCAACTTGTTATTCATATCCGCATTTTATCGAGATTGTCGCCACAGAAAAGCGTAGAACCCACATCCACTTTCCCCGACACTCCCGCACCAGGCCGGGCTCTTCTTGTAGCTGCTTTGATCGCGCCTTTCTATTATTACGCTTCTCAAAAAAATATTTTGTTCTTTCGATAAAGCTGCACACAGACGCTTTGTCAAGCGCCATTCATAATGGTTTTCCACATGGCACTAATTTCCCCTTGCCAGAAGATGCCGATCTGGTTACTATGTCGCATCCTGAAATGCTTCCTCAGATAAACATCGGCGAGACCATTCGAAACTACCGGCTCCAGAGAGGCATGTCTCAGGGAGACATCGAGAAACGCACCGGCCTGCTGCGCTGCTACCTTTCCAGAGTCGAGAACGGCCACACCATCCCCTCGCTCGACACGCTTTCTAAGATTGCCGGAGCGATGGAAATCGCGCTCTCTCAATTCTTCTCGGAATCCGGCCATACCAACGGGACCAAGGGATTGCCGCAACTCTCCGATGACGAAGTTCGCTTCCTTAGCCAAGTCCGCCGCTACGCGACGAACCTCAACGAGAGCGACCGCAAACTGGTTCTCGCCATGGTCAAGAAGATGGCCGCAAACGCGAAGTAAAGCCCGCTATCAGCCGTCAGCTTAGTTTTTCTTTCACGTTCCTAAGGAAATTAATAATCCCGCTCCTCAGTTTGTCATTTCATAACCTGACAACTGACGCTGATAGCTAGTAGCTGCATTACCTCCGTACCATGAACTCCGGTGACCGCCGGGTACCTCGCCTCCAGGACTGCCTCTCACTACACTGTTCACTTGGGAGACTCCTTGTGACCACCGATGAAGAACTCACCATACTTGAGACTCAGCTGAGGAGGCTGAAGATTGAGTATGAAATTTTCTTTAGCAATCCCACCAAGCGCCCGCCCACCGATGTCGAGTGGAAGGTGCTCTCGCTGCTGCGTAAATTCTCTGACGGCGTGCGGATGAGTTTCTCGCAGCGCTATCACTATAACGAAATGGCCCAGCGCTACGCTGTCTACAGCGATTTATGGCGCAAAAAAACTCGCATTCGCGAAGAAGGCTATCGCCGTCCGCAGGATGCGCTTCTCGCCGTTCAGGGCGTACGTCCCGAAGAGGAGCACAAGCCGCAACACAATCCGGTATACGGCTTGAGCCACGTTACGACTGCGGCCGCCGCCACACCGCACCCCTTTACCATGACCGAAACCGAAGCGGGTCGCGAACAACTGGAGCGCCTCTATAACACCCTCGTCGCAGCCAAGAAGAAAGCCGGCGAGAATGTTTCCGGGAGCCTGGACTCGTTTTCCAGCTTCGTGCAGAAAAAGACCGACCAAATTCGCAAACAATACAATTGTCAGGACGTCGAATTCTCGGTCGAACTGACCGGCGGACAGGTCAAGCTGAAGGCAAAGGCAAAAGCGTGACGGCCGTCGTCACTACGGCGGTCGTCACTAATCCGCAACAGCCGGCAAGTGCATAAATGAACGTGTGAATGGATCGGTCGACGGCCTCGCTTCCCGTCACTCCCATCATTCCTGATAGAATTTTTCTTCACTCCGCTAAATCCTGCAAGAGGCCGATCATGTCCCCCAGCACCTCCAAAGTCCAGCGCGCGATCCTCAGTGTCACCGACAAAACCGGCCTCGTCGACTTCGCCCGCAAACTGTCGAGCCTTGGGATCGAACTCATTTCCACTGGAGGCACCGCCAAGCTTCTCCGCGACTCCGGCATCCCCGTGAAAGATATTTCCGAACTCACCGGATTCCCCGAGATGCTCGATGGCCGGGTTAAAACGCTTCACCCCAAGGTTCACGGAGGCATTCTGCATCGCCGCGAGAATCCCGCGCACTCCGCCGCGATAGCCGAGCATGGCATCCAGCCCATCGACATGGTGGTCGTAAATCTCTACGCATTCGAAAAAACTGCCGCCAAGACCGGTGTCGCTTTCGACGAAATCATAGAAAATATTGACATCGGCGGGCCCTCCATGATCCGCTCCGCCGCCAAAAACTTTCACGATGTCGCCGTCGTTACCTCGCCCTCCGATTACGCCGCTATCGCCGACGAACTCTCGAAAAATTCCGGCACGCTCTCGCCCGGTACCAAGTGGCGCCTCGCCCAGAAAGCCTTCGCCACAACCGCCGCCTACGATTCCGCCATCGCCTCCACCCTTGAAAAGATCACTTCCGATTTTCAATTACCTCAAGGCAACGACAATTCTTTCCCGCAGACTCTCCGTCTTTCATTCCAAAAAACCCTGGACCTGCGCTACGGCGAGAACCCGCACCAGAAGGCCGCCATGTATTCCGATGGCTCCGGCCTGGGCGTGGCCAATGCCCGTCAGATTCAAGGCAAGGAGCTATCGTTCAACAACATCGTCGACCTCCAGGCCGCCTGGGATCTCGCGCAGGAATTCAATCCAGATACGGATGGACCGGTCTGCGCGATCATCAAACATACCAATCCTGCCGGCGCCGCGACCGGCAGTACCCTCGCCGAGGCCTACAAACGCGCCCTTGAATGCGATCCCGTCTCCGCCTTCGGTGGCGTGATCGGCGTGAACCGTCCCATCGCCGCCGCCGCCGCCGAAGAGATGCATAAGCTATTTGTGGAAGTGATCGCCGCTCCCGGTTTCGATGAAGCCGCCAAAGCTCGCTTCGCCACCAAGAAAAACCTTCGCCTGGTCGAAGTCAAAGCTGCGCCCCAAGAATGGGTTCTAAAAAATGTCTCCGGCGGGATCCTCCTGCAGGACGCCGACATCCGCCCCGTGCAGGATCTCGACCTAAAAGTGGTGACCCAGCGTGTACCCACACCGGAAGAAACTCGCGCCATGTTATTCGCCTGGAAGGTCTGCAAACACGTGAAGTCGAATGCCATCGTCTACGCCCGTGACGGCCAAACCGTCGGCGTGGGGGCTGGTCAAATGAGCCGCGTCGACTCCGCTCGGCTCGGTGCCCTCAAAGCGCAACTCCCCTTGAAAGGCACCGTCGCCGCCTCCGACGCCTTCTTTCCGTTTCCCGATGGCGTCGAAGAAATCGCCAAGGCCGGAGCCACAGCCATCATCCAGCCCGGCGGTTCTCAACGCGATCCCGAAGTCATCGCCGCCGCCGATCGTCTAGGATTAGCGATGCTCTTCACCGGGATACGCCACTTTCGCCACTAGGAATCCGCCGGTGGTAAAAGCGTTGATTTTTACTTCTTCTAATCGGGCACCTTTACCAAACTTGACAATCTTCCGCCCGTAGTCCCTGTACTTCTGGACTTCCTAGGCGCATTCAATCCGCACTGTTTTTACCAATCCCGCGGCGAACAGGTTAGAATTGAAGAACTCTTCACCGCCGGTTTTGCATCCAAGTGATTGTGGCTCCGGGCAGTGAGCAAAGCTCTACTAGAGTCGGTTCCGTCGCAATTAAACTCCAGCGTGTCAGGTCGGGCATGAATCGAATTTTTGGCATAATCTTAGTTTCTTCATTCTTCGCCGCGGCTCTGGCCGCTCAAACTGCCACTCCGGCGAGCGGCAAACCTGCAGACTCGAAAACGCCGGATTCCAAGCCGGCGCAGGCTGCTTCGCGCACGGCGGATAAAGCCGCTGCCTATTATCACTACACTCTTGCTCATCTTTACGAAGAGCAAGTCACGGCCTATGGCCGCAGCGAGCTGGCCAATAAGGCGATGGAAGAATATCGCCTTGCCATCGACGCCGATCCTTCCTCGGAATTCCTTACGTCCGGCCTCGCCGAACTTTATGTGAAGACCGGCCGCATTCGTGACGCCGTCATTCAGGCGCAGGATATCCTCAAACGCGATCCCAACAACATTGAAGCCCACAAGCTGCTCGGACGAATTTATCTTCGCTCTTTGGGCGACATGCCGGGCAACGGCAATGGCAGCGACAATGTTCTGAAGCTCGCCATTGACCAGTACGAGCAAATCGTCAAGATCGAACCCGGCAACGTCGATGACCACCTGTTGCTCGGTAGGCTCTACCGCCTCAACAACGATCTCCAGAAAGCTGAGAACGAACTCAAGATCGCGGTGAAACTCGATCCCAGTTCCGAGGAAGCTGCTACCACACTTGCCCTGCTTTATACCGACGAAGGCGACACCGCGCACGCCCTGCAAGTGCTCAGCTCCGTTCCCGACACAGGCCGTTCCGCCAAACTTTATGCCGCGCTCGGCGCCACCTACGAGCAGCGCAAGGATTACAAGAGTGCCATCGACGCCTACAAACACGCCATTGAATTGGATCGCGATAATCTCGATGCCATCCGCGGCTACGCCGAGAATCTGCTGAACGACGGCCAGATCGATGCCGCTCTCGATCAATACAAAGTCATCGCCGATTCCAACCCGGAAGACGCGCAGACTTATCTTCGTATCTCTGAGATCTACCGACGGCAGGGAAAGTATGACCTGGCTCTCGACAGTCTGAAAAAAGCCCAGACCATGGTTCCCGATGCCCTCGAGGTTCCGTACAACATCGCCGTGGTTTATGAGGCGCAAGGCCGTTACGACGAAGCCGTCAAGATTTTGCAGGATCTTCTGAAGAAGACCGAGAAGCCCGATAGCAGTTACTCGCAATCCGATCGCAATAATCGCGGGATCTTTATGGAGCGTCTGGGAATGGTGTACCGCGACCAGGAAAATTATCCCGCCGCCGTGGAAGCCTTCCGCAAAATGATTCCGCTGGGCGATGACAACGCCAAGACCGGCTACCAGGACATGATTGATACTTACCGCGAGGCGAAGGAATGGCCTCAGGCAACCGCCGTCGCAAGAGAAGCCGTGCAGAAGATGCCGGACGATCGCGATCTTCGCATGGTCCTTGATGCACAAATGGCCGACACTGCCGACCCGGACAAACCGCTGGCGGATGTCCGTTCCATGCTGAAGGGCACGCCGGAAGATCGTGACGTTTATGTTCGGCTGGCAATCATGTACTCGCGCCTAAAGCGCTATAGCGACGCCGAAGAGGCTCTGAACAAAGCCGAATCGCTCTCCACCAAGCCCGAAGATAAAGAATATGTTCTCTTCCTGCGCGGCGATACCTATGAGCACGAAAAGAAATACGCTGAAGCTGAGGCGGAACTAAAGAAAGTAATCGCCGCCAATCCGCAGAGCGCGGTGACTCTGAACTATTTGGGATACATGAACGCCGATCGCGGCGTCGAACTTGAAGACTCGCTGAACCAGATCAAATTGGCGGTCAGCCTCGACCCTACCAACGGCGCGTATCTGGACTCTCTGGGTTGGGCCTACTTCAAACTCGGCAAGTATGATCTTGCGGAAGAGGCCTTGAACAAAGCGTCTTTACGCATGGGATCCGACCCCACCGTACAGGATCACCTTGGCGATTTGTTCCAGAAAACCGGTCGCCTAAAACAAGCCGCCGCTCACTGGGAGCGCGCCGTCGCCGAATGGAACAAGACCGTTCCGGCGGAAGTCGACACCGATCTGCTGGCCACAACCCAAAGGAAACTTGACGCCGCCCGCGTGAAACTGGCCAAGGAAGAATCCACCAAACAATAGAAAATTAATGATTGTTTGATTGCCGATCGATGATTGCGATCAATGACTGCCGCCTTTCCGAGGATAACCTCGCACAAGAGGTTTTTAATCATCAATCGCTAATCAGTAATCATCGATCGCAATCGTCAATCAACACCCAGCAAACAAAGCAATCAATACTCAGCAATGCTATTCTTCTCGCATGCTGGCCAGCTACGCGATGCAACTCGCGCAGTCCCGCGGACGCCGCTTCCCTGAACCGCCTCACCCCTATCGCAATGATTACCAGCGTGATCGGGACCGCATCATTCACGCCCGTGCCTTCCGCCGCCTCGAAGACAAAACCCAGGTGTTTACCCGGCGGTATTCGGACCATTTTCGCAATCGTCTTACCCACACCATTGAGGTCACGCAGATCACGCGAACCGTGGCGGGCGCGCTTCATCTGAACGTCGATCTCGCCGAAGCTCTCGCACTCGTTCATGATCTCGGCCACCCGCCCTTTGGGCACTCGGGAGAAAAAGCACTTGACGCCGCGATGAGGCAGCACGGATCGTTCTTCGATCACAATCTCCACGCACTGCGTATCGTTGAAGATTTCGAACAGCGTTACGCCGCCTTCCGCGGACTCAATCTGACCTTCGAGGTCCGCGAAGGAATCATCAAACATTCCCGCGATTACGATTCCGCCCAGTATCCGGAACTGGCCGAATACTTGCTCGATCAACGCCCGCCACTCGAAGCCCAAGTAGTCGACTTAACCGACGAGATCGGCTACAACACCGCCGACCTCGACGACGGCTACGAGGCCCATCTCCTTACGCTTGACCAAATCCGCGCCGGCGTTCCCGTGTTCGACAATTTCTTTCGCCAGGTTGAACAACTTTATCCGGATGCTTCCGAGAAGCTGCAGTTCAACGAGTCTCTCAAACGTGTATTCAATCGCCTGACCGGTGATTTGATCGAGAACACGCAGGCGCTGGTGAAGCATGCCGGAATTGAAACCGTTGCGGACGTTCGCAAACATGCTCAACGTCTGGCCGCGTTTAGCGCCGAGGTCGAAGCCGAGCGCAAGCGGATCAAAGATTTTCTCTACGAGAATCTCTATTACAGTCCGTCGCTGGCAGAAGAGAAAGATGACGCCGAACGCGTCGTGACCGAACTGTTCGACTTCTGGATGACTAACCCGTCAGCCTTGTCGCACTATTATCGGGAGAAAGCGGAACAAGAATCGTTGCCGCGCGTGGTCTGCGATTATATCGCCGGCATGACCGACCATTTTATCCTCGAACAGTACGAGAAACATTGCGCTGACGGGTAAGTCCTTACTCCTCAGTTTGATGTGCAAATGCTAATATCCCCCCGGCGAACCGCAGCCCGCTTCGCTTTTACCCTAGAATTGCATCCGCCCATTCGATAAGTAACACTTGTGGTTACGAACCAATTTAGCGCTTATAGGTATATGTACTTATTATGTTACTAACTTAAACAATTGTGAGCTGTATTGACCATACATAGGTTCGGCACCTATCTATACTCTCTGTACTCTTAGTTAGAAGCTAAGGTGCTTCATCAGGGGAGGCAGAAAGAGGTAGAAGATGCCTAGAATTCTCCTGGCCGAGGACGACGATGCTGTGCGTGGGATGCTGCAGACAGTGCTGGAACGTGACGGCTTCGAGGTGGTCGCCGTAGCGAACGTGCGCGAAGCACTTATTCACATCTGCTCAGAGCACTTTGACGCGCTTCTCTCTGACCTTCATATGCCTCAGGCTGGCGACGGATTTACCGTCGTTAGCGCGATGAGACATATGCATCCGAAGGCCACCAACCTTCTGCTCAGCGGGTACCCGGCACTCGACGAAGCGCTGGCCGCGATCCGCCTACAGGCCGACGAGATCCTCCAAAAGCCAGTCGAAGTGTCTGTGCTACGAGAAACCCTTCATCGGAACCTGGCGAACCCCGTCCCGCGACGGCCGCTGCCCACCAAAACTGTGGCTTCCATCCTGGAAGATAACCTGGACGCGGTGATTCAGACCTGGATGAACCTCGTGGAGATCGACAAAGAACTGATTTGTATCCCCTTGAGTTTTAGCGACCGCACCGGTCATCTTCCGAATCTGATCGCTGATCTCATTGATCGCTTGCGTCTTCCTCGAACCGGAAAAGCGGAGATCTCTCTCCCGGCTCGCCAGCACGGCGAACTGCGCCGCGAACAGGGCTACACCGCAGCGATGGTGGTGGAAGAGTCGCGGATCCTGCAGGTTAGCATCTTCAATACGCTTCAGAATAATCTCAACCGGGTGGATTTCAGCAATGTGCTCAAAGACGTGATTACCATTGCGGACGAAGTGGACTCGCAATTGAAGCAGGCCGTGCTCACGCATTCCGACCGCAATAACTTCGCCATGTCGGCGGACTAACGCACGGCGCTAGCCGATCCCGCTTTTGCGTCAGGGCGTTTCTAGGAACACGATGATTGTTGGTTGGATCGTCCCCTGAACGAATTCATTTCGACGCCACAGCGGCCACCACGTCGAACAAAATCCTGGGCCCACGTCGCACTTCCTCCACCCGAATCCGCTCGTCGTTCCCGTGCTCCGTATTACCCTCTTCTTCGGTTGCGGTATAAGGATTGAACCCATACGCATCGATCCCTAAAGGCCGGTAGCGCTGATTCTCCGTGTAGCCGCTGGTGATGTGTGGCACCACCGGCGTGCCGGGAAAATACTTAGCCGAGACTTCCCGGATGGCTTCGTACAACGCTGTATTAGTCGGCGAATAGTTAGCCTCGCGGAATTCGGCGTTCAACGGTTCCACGGTGACGCTAGGATCGTCCACAACTTCCCGAATCTGCTCAAGCAACGCCTTCGGATCCCCACCCGGCAAAATACGCACGTCCAAATTGGCCCAAGCTTCCGGCGGAATTACATTCGTCTGTTCTGACCCTCCCAGCATGGTCAGCGCAATCGTATCGCGCAGCAAAAAGTTCAACGACTCATCCTTCTCCACATCTTGCTGAAATTTCTTATCCTCAACTTCTTTCCGAATATTGCGATACTCTTTCGCCTCCGCCGGAGGTTCATAGGGAGCCATCTCGCGCAAGAACTCCTCGACCACCGGCAATACTTTCAACGGAGTGCGGTAAGCAATGATTTTGTTCAGCGCATGCACCAGCCGGTTCGGCGCCGAATCCTCGATTGGCCGGGATGCATGCCCCGGCCGCCCGTGCGCCACCACGTGCAGCCAGAAAGTCGTCTTCTCGCCTACATCCACGCCCACATACTTTACCCGTCCGTGCTCGAGCAGATTCTCTCCGCCTTCGTTGATCAAGAACCGTGCATTCCCCAGCAGGTCGCGCTCGTGAGCGATGAACCAGTCAGTCCCCGTGCCGTCGGCTTCTTCATCTGCCACGGCGAGGAAAATCACGTCCCGGTCAAGTTCAATCTTCTCGCGTTTCAACATCATCATTACCACCAACTGTGCCAGCCCCTCGTCTTTCATGTCCTGCGCCCCACGGCCCCACAGCCATCCATCTCTAATCTCGCCGCTGAATGGCGGAACCCGCCAATGCGCCGGATCGCTCGTAACAACGTCCATATGATTGAGCAGGATGATTGGCCGCTCCGCCTTCTCCGTCGTGTGCCGCAGCGTGGCCCACAAGTCGCCGCGGTCCGGTGCATATTCGAATACTCGATTCTCAATGCCTTCCTCATCGAGAATCTTTTTATAGAAAGCCACCGCGCGCATTTCATGACCCGGCGGATTCGTGGTATCGATACGCAGATATTGCTGCATCCACTTCACTGCCATATCCGAGTATTCCTTCATACGTTCGGCCGAGATGTTCGACGAAGCCATGTTCGAGGAGGCGACGTTCGAGGGAGCCATGTTCGAAGAAGAGATGTGCGAGGAATCCGTCACAGCATTTCCGTGCGCTATCACTTGGGACTTCGCAATCAAGCTGGCGCAGAGCAATAGCGCGGTCCCGATTGCTTTTGTGATTTGAGTGTATGAAATCGATCTGCATCGCGCTTTCTCTTTCTCTTTGCCGCGAATGAATATTCCCAAGATTTCTCTCCGCATAGAAATTTGCCGGTCGTCCACGCAGTTTTTATATCAGGTTTGCCAAAATTACCGTGCGCAAACCCCTGCACCTATCCAAGGAATCGACCGAGCGGTACAATATCTTAGGGCTCAATAGCTTAGCGGTTCAACCGCAGACCCGGATTTGGCATCGAACCTGTAGTAGGAATCGTGGGTACCCACGGCTTTTTACAGTGCCTGACTTGGATTATGGGTTTGCGTCGCGTCACCGCAGGCCCAGCAGTTTTAGGGGACGCAGTTTCAAATCACGCAACACGCCGGTTTCGGCGTGCTGGACTGGAGCTCAAACGCTCCCCCAAAATGGAGGAAGTTTCTTATGAAAGTGATTTCACTCGCTACTTTGCCTCTGGCCGCCGTCCTGGCTTTTCCGGCCTTGGCGCAAGCGACGTCTCTAGCGCCTCAGGATCAATCCAATCCGCCAGCCGCGTCGCAAACCACGCAGTCGACGGACAACATGAACAACACCAATGGAACCGGTAAGCAGCCGCTGCAAGCCCCCGCACGGGAAGGCTTCTGGGGCAGGGCCAATCCTTTTGCGCGCAAGAATTACGTCAAGCGTCAAACCGAGCCCATCCGGGATCGGGTCAACGAACTCGATGACTTGACTGCCGCCAACAGCAAGGCGATCCGGGATACTGACTCCCGCGCCCAGGCTGGCATCAAGATGGCCTCCGACAAAGCCAACGAAGCGGATCAGCACGCGGTCGATGCTGGCAACAAAGCCACCATGGCGCAGCAGACCGCCCAGCAGGCCACCACTCGCATTCAGACGGTGGAGACCGTTGTCGGCAACATCGATCAATACAAGGCATCGAACCAAACTGAAATTCGTTTCAAGCCCGGTCAGACTGTCCTAAGCAAGAACGCGAAGGACGCGCTGGACGGCATGGCGACTGGCGTGAAGGGCCAGCGCGGCTACATCATTGAAGTGCAGGGCTTCTCCTCCGGCAAGGGTCAGATGGCGATCACGAATTCTCAGAAGATGGCGGAGTCCGTGGTTCGTTACCTCGTGCTTAATAACGAAATCCCCGTGTACCGAATCTATCTGGTCGGAATGGGCAACGCTCCAACCCCTACCGCCGACGAGAATGGGAAGACCGTGCACATGAGCGGCGGCCGGGTCGAAATTAGTTTACTCAAGAATGACCTGGAGCAGTTGGCTTCCAGCGGCTCTCCAAACACCACCACCACTCCCGATCAGCAACAGCAACCTAAGTAAGCGCCACGGGATGCAGGCAGCTTTTTATGCAAAAACGCCCCTCCTGTCGGAGGGACGTTTTTGCTGCTGGAAATCGTAATCCTCATCGCGCCGTAGCTCTGAATCAAAATACGGGCTCACAATTCGGAACTCGCACTCGAACCGCACTTCTAACCGATATGATGATAGTGGTGCAGGAGTAGGTGAGTCACAAAGCCCGCCACAAACCAGGCGGCCGCTTCCAGGATGCGCTTAAATCGAGGCGTCATTTCAGAAGGATACCTGACTCCACGCTTCCGGCCAACTCCGTCGCCAAGGCTTAATCGCGAAAATTGCTGGGATCGATTCCCAACGGCCCAAGCCTTGATTGCAGCGTCGTCCGTTTTAATCCGAGGCGCGCCGCCGCCCCCTCCGGACCTCCCATCTTGCCATTACATTCCCGAAGTGCCTGCAGGATGCGTTCGCGTTCCCGCTCTCGAAGCGTCTTCCCGCTACCCTTCGCTGCCGAAGTTAACAGTTCGCTCAACGGCACCTGCAACACCGTTCCCGGGGTCAGTATCACGGAGCGCTCCACAAACTTCTCCAGCTCGCGGATATTCCCCGGCCATGCCCATTGCACCAGCGCCTCCATGGTTTTCGCGGGTATGCTGGTGATCGATTTTCCCATTCGGGCTGCGTATTTTCGCAAGAAGTGCTCAATGAGCAGCGGGATATCCTCGCGCCGTTCCCGTAAGGGTGGCATTCGTATCGGAAACACATTCAACCGGTAGTAAAGGTCGCTCCTGAATTCCCGCTGCTCAACGCTGCGTCGCAACTCTCGATTGGTGGCGGTCACTAACCGGAAATTGACCTTGAGCGTCTGATTGCCCCCCAGCCGTTCAAACTCCTGATCCTGTAGCACGCGTAAGAGCTTTGGCTGCAACTCCAGCGGGATCTCGCCGATTTCATCCAGAAACAACGTTCCTTGATCGGCGAGTTCGATCCTTCCCAATTTCTTCGCGATCGCACCCGTAAAAGCGCCCTTCTCATGGCCAAACAACTCGCTCTCCAGCAGTCCGGATGGAATGGCCGCGCAGTTCAGCTTGATAAAGCCTTTATCTTTGCGCTTGCTGTTCCGGTGAATGGCGCGTGCAAGCAGCTCTTTTCCGGTGCCGGTTTCACCCAGCAGCAGCACTGTGGCGTCGCTCGTCGCGACCTTCGCCACGCTCGCCATCACTTCCTTCAGCGCAGCACTCCGCCCAATGATTTCCCCAAACCCTAGTTCGGTGTCGATCTCGTGTTCCAGATAGAGCTTCTCTTCCGTGAGCTTGCCCTGCGCTTCGCGCAAGGCATCGGTCGCCTCGCGCAGCTCCGTCACATCCATGCTTGCGCCCGTGAGCCCCACGACCGCGCCCGCCAGATCGAAAACCGGCTCAATCGTGGTATCTAAGTAGCGCTTGTTACCCTTGATGTGTACCTCGTTCAACTGACGCAATCCCTGTCCCGTTCTCAGCACCGCTCGCCGGTTTTCCATCACGCGCTCACCTTCCTCCCGACCGAAGAAGGCATGAGGTGTTTTTCCCAGGTAAGATTCGCTCGCCTCTGCTGGCCACGAGCTGTACATCCACGTGTAGCGCAAATCGAGGTCCAGGTTGAACACTGTAATGGGAGAATGCTTCAGCGCCACACGAAACCGCTCCTCACTCTGC
>Ga0182015_10004567_pt1 | contig 14817 bp, 18 predicted proteins | sample 712P3MmetaG_FD_120478 | JGI IMG/M metagenome (GOLD analysis project Ga0182015, IMG submission 120478) | Permafrost microbial communities from Stordalen Mire, Sweden - 712P3M metaG | ecosystem: Environmental > Terrestrial > Soil > Wetlands > Permafrost | place: Sweden: Stordalen | collected...
ATCGTAGAGGGTACGTCGTCCAGTTGACGTCCACCGTGGTTGGACACGATGATCGCGTCGACCCCGCGTACGACTGCTTCACGAGCATCCTCCGCGTCGAGAATACCCTTCATTGCAATCTTGCCGTCCCAGTGGGCGCGCAACCATTCAAGGTCGTCCCACGTCACGCTGGGATCGAACTGCCCGTCGACCCAGCGTTGGAAATCTTGGGGAACCTTAGCGTCGGGCAACGCGCGCTCTAAGTTGCCGAACGTGAGCGGCCGTCCACCAATTGCCACGTCTCGAACCCACGACAGATGGCGGGCGATATCCACTTTCTGTTTCACTTTGCCGAGCGCAGAAATTCCTCCGCCCAGACCATTGCGGCCATCGCGGTAGCGACGGCCAATCACCGGCAAGTCAACAGTGAGTATGAGCGTGCTGCAGCCCACATCCTTCACACGAGAGATCAAATCCTCCGCGTACGAGCGGTCCTTCATCACGTACAACTGAAACCAGAACGGCTGTTCAACGGCTTTGGCAACTTCTTCAATGGCACATATCGAGAGCGTGGATTCACAGAACACAATTCCCGCCCTCTCGGCGGCCCGGGCCGCTTGCACTTCCGCGCGGCGAGCCATCATGCCGCCAAAACCAATGGGTGCGAGTAGCACGGGCATCGCGAGTTCTTGACCCATCACCGATGTCGACAACGACATCTCCGACACGTCGCGCAATACGCGTTGGCGTAAATGAATGTCGCGCAAGTCGTCACGATTGGCCGACAGGGTGTACTCGCCAAAGGATCCCCCGTCCACGTAATCAAAGAGTTGCCGGGGCAGTCGTTTACGCGCGAGCTCGCGATAGTCGCTCACGGACGCGGGCGCGAGATTGAGCGGGTGATCCTTATGAGGGTTGGGCATCTTGTTCATTATTGTCCAAGGCCGGCACGCTGAATCCGAGCAGCCAGTGGCCGTGTGCGTGGCCCTACGGTCGCCGCCCCGTCAGGTCAAGGAGCTTCAGTTGCGTCGGGGCGTCGGGGTCGAGGTCTTCGCTGGGTCCTAGGCCGAAGATGCCGATCTGACCGATGACCTCTTTCAGCGGTAACAATCTTGCGTAGATGTGGGTAACCAACACGTCCGGCAACGCTTCACTCGCGCCAATTGCACGGGCCAAATCCCACGCGTGCAGCGTGAGGTCCATGATGCGAAAGTCGAAGAGTTGATGTACAGGTATGTCGCCCATCGGGTGATGCACGATGAATTCGGGATCACTCGCGTGAGCAAAGGCACCCGACTGATCAATCAACGCTCGGCGACATTGCGTGAGGACGTCAGGTGGAACGGACATCTTGAACAAGTCCGTCGCTTCCTGTTTCGACGCCCCGCCAATGAGTATCACCGTCATGTCCGACGCCCTCGCCACGTGCCAAATCAGATCGGCGACCGACCAACTTTCGCACGGTGTGGGCAACGCTAAAACGTCTTCGGTGACGAGATTGAGGACGGAAAGAAAGTTCGTTGTACTGAGCGTCAGCATTTCGTTTGGCTCCACGAGCAAAACCTACCCCGTACGTGCACGATTGATACCGAGCCGCGACGAGGCGGCTTCTGGCACACTGGAGCCATGGCGAGCACCTGGGGAATGACGCCGCGAGAGAGTATCGAAGCGGCGTGTGAGCAACTGGGTGAGAAGAACGTCGTGAACTCGTGTCTACGAATCATTAACGAGCGCGATATGGACGCCGAGTTTGGTTACGTTCTCTCAGGCCCGCATTCGCGGGACGTACTGGGCGGCGCGGAGGGCGGCGTGAGCGGGCGCTGGCCGCGGACTTGGGCCCTTCGGGCCTTCCTCTACGCGTGGGACAGCAGCGCCGAGCCCGCAGTACTTGTCTGTCTTTCCGATGAATCGTGGCGAGTACGTGAGATGGCGGCCAAAGTAGTGGCGCGGCGACATGTCGGCGACGCGCTCGAGCAAATTGCAGTGTTGCAAAACGATCAGGTGCCGCGCGTTCGTGCGGCCGCACAGCGAGCCCTCATGAAATTGGTTGAAGGCAACGACTGACGTCAACGAGTCGAACGAAGAAGCAGCTCAGTCGTCAGGTATAAGTGTGGTGATGCAGAACGGGTGACCCGCCGGGTCGAGCAACACCCGCCAGAGTTCTGGTGACGGCTGCGTTGTTGCCTTCGTGGCCCCGATCTCGATCGCCGCCGCTTCAGCGACGTCAAGATCCTTCACCGACATTTCGAGATGTAGTTGCTTGGGTACGAGTGCATCTGGCCAGTCGGCGGCACGATGCTCCTCGACACGCTGGGTAGTGAGGTAGATACCAGCGCCTTTGAGGGCAATGAAGTCGTCAGTCTCGAACACCACTTCTAGCTCGAGCAACGCGCGATAAAACGTGGCGAGTTCCTGGGGATCAGCACAGTCGAGCGAGACGCCGGCGAGACGTGCGATGGGGGCCATGTCACGAACACTATCCCGAGACGCGGCGCTGGTTGACGCTGACGCGCCTAGGCCAGCGCCTGAGCCAGGTCAGCAATGAGATCATCCACGTCTTCGATTCCCACGCTCAGTCGTATGAGATTTTCCGGCGGCTCCAGTGTCGAGCCCGCGGCGGACAAGTGCGTCATGACGGCTGGCAGCTCAATGAGACTCTCGACACCGCCCAATGACTCGGCCAGAATGAACGTCGACGTCGATTCACACGTCTTGCGGGCAGACGCCGCCCCGCCCTTCAGCGTGAAGCTGACCATGCCGCCAAAGTCACTCATCTGCTCCACGGCGACGTCGTGCCCGCGGTGCGCTTCCAAGCCCGGGTAGTAGACCCTTTCCACTGCGGCGTGGCTCGAGAGAAACGCCGCGATGGCCGACGCGTTGGAGCAGTGTCGATCCATGCGCACGCCCAAGGTCTTGAGCCCGCGCAGCAGCAAGTAGCAGTCCAGCGGTCCCGGCACCGCGCCGATCGCGTATTGATGGAACCGCAACGTCGCGGCGAGCGCATCGTTATTCGTCGCGACGAACCCGCCGAGCACGTCCGAGTGTCCGCCCACGTACTTGGTCGTTGAGTGCACTACGACGTCCGCGCCCAGCGTCAAGGGGCGCTGCAAATACGGCGTCGCGAACGTGTTGTCGACGACCAGCATGGCGCCGTGCTCGTGGGCCACCTCACTGAGCGCGGAGATCGAGACCACCTTTAAGAGCGGATTGCTCGGGGTCTCTAACCAGATCATCTTGGTCGACGCACCGATCTCTGATCGCACGGCGTCGAGGTCTTCAAGATCGACGGTCGATATTGTCAGCCCCCAGTTGCCGAAGATTCTGGTGAGCAATCGGTACGTGCCGCCGTAGGCGTCGTCACCGAGAATGACGTGGTCACCCGGAGAGAGCGAACGCAGCAGTGCGTCCTCGCCCGCGAGGCCGGACGAGAACGCCACACCGAACTGTGCCTCTTCAAGCCCGGCCAGACACGATTCCAGCGCCGCCCGCGTGGGATTATCCCCGCGCGCGTAGTCACTGAATCGCGGCACGCCCACACCGTCTTGGGCGTACGTCGAAGTGAGATAGACCGGGGGATTGACAGCCCCGGTGATCGAGTCGGGCTCCGAACCCACGTGGATTGCCCGGGTATTAAAGCCACTCACTTTGCACTCCTCTGTTCTAAGAACCCCAACAGGTCACTGCGGGTGAGCACACCCACCGGATGGCCGCCGTCGAGTACCAGCACGCTCGCTGACGAGCCGAGTCGCTTGGTGAGTTCACTGACACTCATGCCCACGCCCACCATCGGCATCGGTGGATCGGCGATTTCCTTCACGCGCAGGTCGAGCACCGAGGCGTCTCGCGTGGTCACCTCTAAGAGACCTAGCTCGCTGAGTGAGCCCGACACTTCCTTGGCCGCGAGCGGCAACTCGTCAGTTACGGTCACGAGGAGTTGGGAGACGTCGTTGCCGCGCATGAGAGATATCGCGTCACGCACCAACGTCTCTTCGGTCACGAGCACCAGGTCGGCCATCGCGTCGGGCTGTCGATGGACCTTGGCTTCGAGCACGTCGCCGGCGTCCATCTCGTTGTGGGGACGCAAGAAGCCGAAGTCGCTCATCCACGTATCGTTAAAGATCTTGGACAGGTACCCGCGCCCGGAGTCAGGAATCAACACCACGACAACCGCGTCGTCGGGTAGGGATTCACCGGCCTTCAGTGCGGCCGCGACCGCCGTGCCGCCCGAACCGCCGATCAGTATCCCCTCACGTTGGGTCACCGCGCGCGCCATGGCGAACGCGTCGGCATCGCTCACCGCGATGACCTCGTCGACGAGCGACGGGTCGTAGTTCGCGGGCCAGAAGTCCTCACCGACTCCCTCGGTCAGGTACGGTCGTCCCGCGCCGCCCGAGTACACCGATCCGGCCGGGTCCGCCGCGATGATCTTGATGTTCGGATTTTGCTCCTTTAAGTAACGGCCGACCCCCGTGATTGTGCCGCCGGTGCCCGCGCCAGCCACGAAGTGCGTCACGCGACCCTTGGTCTGAGCCCAGATCTCCGGCCCCGTCGTCTCGTAGTGGGCGCGTGGATTGTGCGGGTTGGAATATTGGTCGGGCCGAAAGGAGTTCGGTGTCTCCTTGGTCAGTCGTTCGGCAGTTGAGTAGTACGAATCGGGATGTTCTGGCGCCACCGCCGTGGGACAGACAACAACTTCGGCGCCGTAGGCGCGCAGCAAGTCGATCTTTTCCGGCGCCATCTTGTCGCTCATGACGAAGATGCACTTGTACCCTCGCTGGGCCGCCACGATTGCGAGTCCCACGCCAGTGTTACCGCTCGTTGGTTCAATGATCGTCGAACCGGGACCCAGTAGTCCATCTTGTTCGGCGGCGGTGACCATCGTGAGCGCCGGACGGTCCTTCGAACTGCCACCGGGGTTGGTCGTCTCGAGTTTGGCGATGAGGTCACACTTGAGACCGGCACCAATCCTGGCCAGACGGACCATTGGTGTCTTGCCAATAAGTTCGAGTGGGCTCTCCGCGACATCCATATCGGTGTGCTTCATGGGGATCGTTTCTACTTGTGCTCTCGGCGTCGACGGGTTACAGAACTTCTCGATTCATTCTAAAGGTCCATCTACGGGCCTTAGAAAGGGTGGAATCTAGGAAAAATCCTTGTACATTCCCACGGCCAATACCTTGTAGTCCATTGACTCATACAGGCTTCTCGCGACCGTATTGAAACCAAACACATTGAGTCCTAGTCGCTTTCCACCGTGGCCCGTCACGTACTCCTCGGCCGCCTGCATGGTGAGACGCCCGTAGCCCTTGCCGCGGAACACCTCGTCGACCTCGATGTCGTAGATGTACCAATCCTTGGCGACGGGATCGAGCTTGTCAGCAATCCAGAGGACGCCAACGACCGTGTCGCCGTCCAGGGCATTAAACACAAAGTGGCCCTTGACCAGAACGTCACCGTCAAAGAGCATCTCCTTGTTACGGTCCAAATTTCGTTGCGCGTCGCCCGGCGTCGTACCCGCGTTCACCAAGTCCTGGTAGTAGCTGTCCCACATTCTGACCATCCAGGTCTTGAAGTCCGCCGGCGATTTCTCTTCGAGTCGAATCATGCGAACAATGTACCGCCCACTCATCGTTCGCGAGCGAGCGACCCTCTGGTTTAGACCTCGACGTCCGTGAGATTGAGCCGGTAGAGGACGTGACGGCGTTCATCCCAGTCCGGCAGCATGGGGTGATCAAAGTCTTCCTTCTCGTCGTGCACGAAGCCCAACTTTTCCATCACTCGGCGTGAGCGCACATTTCGAACCGTCGTGAAGCTGACCAACTCTCCGCCGGGCGACTGCACATTGTCCCTCGCCCAGGTCAACACGGCGCGAGCGCCCTCAGTGGCGTATCCGTGGCCCCACGCGTCGAAGCTCAGCCGCCAGCCAATTTCAATGGCCGGACCAAATGGCGTATCCCACGACGGTACCGACAGACCAATGAAGCCAATGAACTCCGAGGTTGACCGCACCGCTACGGCCCACAATCCAAATCCCCGCTCCCAACTCGAGTTGACGCGATCAACAAATGCATCGGAGTCCTCTCTGGAAATGAGACCTGGGAAATGCTCCATCACCCGAACGTCACCGTTGAGCGCGGCGAAGGGCTCGCGATCGTCCTCTCGCCACTCTCGAAGTGTCAGGCGCTCGGTTTCAATGACGGGCACGACGTGCACCGTACGATTATGCCCGTTCGATCAGTCACCGCTCAGACCTTGGTCAACGGCGCATCGGCATAGTGGTTTTCACGTTGCAGCGACCTCGTCTTCGTGAGCGCGATCACTATCCACAACAGCCCCGCAACCATTTCGATCATGGCAAACTGGTCGACGTATTGATCAAAGCGTGGCCCCTCCAGGGCACGAACCAACGCTTCACCCACGAACAGCAACCCCACCGCGACCACCAGAACTGGTGAGAGCTGCCGTCGCCACCACGCGCCGAGAGCACCGAACGTCGTGCCACTGACGATGGCGAGCGCAAAGTACTTCACGCCGCTCAGTGCTGCCAGATGCAAATCGGTAAACCAGCCATACGGACCAAATTGCACTACGAAGCTATTGACGAAGTAGAAACCCAACAGACCCAAAATCGTCGCTTCGAGTCCGCAGAGCGCTCCGAATCCGAGCCGGCGCGTGCCGGCGTACGCTCCGCCCAAGAACCCGAGCAAAAGCCACGGTGACGCGGCCTCGCCGAGCGCGCCCAAAAGTCCGCCGCCACTTCCTTTCAGCAACGACGCCAACGCGCCAATGACGAGGGCGCAAATCCCCACCACAAGTACCCGCTGGGTCTGCTCGTGACTGGCCATTGGCCCAGACTAGTGACGCCGTGGTTTGGGCACTCGACAGCTAGATCAGCGCTGAAGGAACCCTGCTCATCGTACATTCCACAACGTCGAGCCACGCCCGAATCGGTGTTACTTCACCACAAATAAGGCAAATCCGTCGTAGCCCTTGGAACCAACCGTTTGGACTGCGGTGCCCGACACGCGCTGATCTCCCTTGACCGTGTCGAGGAACTTACGAATGCCGATGACCCGCGAATCGGCGTTGTGGGGATCGATGACGCCACCTTCACGAACGACATTGTCGGCCACGATCACCGTGCCCGGTCGAGAAAGCTTCAGGGTCAGCGAAAAATACTCGGCGTACCCCTCTTTGTCTGCATCAATGAACACAAAGTCAAATGGTTCGACGCCGTCGTCGATCAGTGAACGCAATGACTCGGCGGCCGGACCGGTGAGAATCTCGACCAGGGAGCCGAGTCCCGCTCGATCGATGTTGATTCGTGCGACGTCCGCGTGGTGCGGCTCTAATTCAAGCGTGACGAGTGTGCCGTCAGCGCCCAGCGCCCGCGCGAGCCAGATCGTGCTGTATCCGCCGAGCGTGCCAATTTCTAATATTCGACGGGCTCCTCGAATTGTCGCTAGTAGTTCGAGCAACTTGCCTTGATTGGGCGCCACGTTGATCTGCGGCAAACCGCCCGCGGCGCTATCGGCCAATGCCGCGTCGAGGGAAGCGTCCGACGGCGCAAGAATCGAAACGAGGTAGCCGTCAACATTGGTCCAGAGTTCATTGTCCATGGGCAGAGTCTGACAGAAATTTCCAAATACTGTCCATCGTCGTAGTCGCTATTCCAGCCCCCAAAGAATCCGGTAAAAGCGAATCTTTTCTTCGTCCGGATCGATGCCGTACGAATCGTAAAGGGTCGCCACCCAGCCCGCCCCGTAGTTCCATACCGTGCTCCATGACGCGACCGCCAAGTCCGCCCAACGATCACCAACACCAAGATTTCCGAGATCTACGTGGGCGACCCAATTACCCGTGTCGTCAATCAAGGTATTCGGTACGCAGGCGTCGCCGTGACACACCACCAAGTCTTCATTGGGTATGTCCGCCAGTTCCGCCAATGCACTCTCGAGGTCTGGTCCATCAAATCCCTCTCCCCACTCCACGCTGTCGAGTTCGCCTGACGCCGCGCGCGCCAGCACGTCGTGACGACGACGCTGCGCTGACCAGTCGAATGGACAGGTCGCCACCGGCAGCGCGTCGTGCAGAGCGCGAAGTCCAAGGCCTACGGCGGCGCTGGCCCTCTTCGGGTCGACCCGAGCGCGCACCGTAGCCGCGCTGTACCCACCCATTTCTTCGCTAACCATCCACGAACCGAGCTCATCACTACCGGCATCGATGACTCGAGGGACCGGCGTAAAAGTTCGGGCCCATTCCATCCTCGATTGCTCCGCGTCTAAGTCGATGCCACTAGAAATCGGGGTCCATTTCAAAAACACGTTGTGCATGGGGTCGTCGATTCGAAACGTAAGTCCACCAAGACCATTGAGCCACACCACTTCGAAGGATCTCGCACCAATGAACCGCTGCACCGATGTCGGCACATCGACGGGGTGGTCTGGGGGTCCGGCTAGCACGCGCCAATCCTCTCAGACCTAGAGGTCACGACATGAGCTGACGCCACTAATTGTCGATTCGAATACTCTCAGCCGCAAGGGCATCGCCATCGGAGTTCGTTGCGAGCACCAGCAGGTAACCCCACTGATTGCTACGCGGAGTGAAGTTTATTTTGCCCGAGTAGACCCCCACATCCGCGTTGGCCCCGATGCTGGTGGTGGGACCCGTGTAGCGGTGAATACTTTTGTGAAGCGCGGTGCCGGGCGTCAGTTTTGAATCGTTCACTTGCAGTATGGCGATGTACTGGGTTTTGGCTAACGCGAACGCTCTGACGACGAGGTGCGAACTCACCACGCTGTTGACTGTCGGTGACGTCGTATCGATGACTGGCGACGTAATAGAGATGACGTACCACGCTCCACCACTCTTTTCTAAATGGATGTAGGACTCAAACGTCGGGGCATTGGCGACCACCCCGACCGCGTCGCCGCTCACGAGGTAGCGATCCTTTCGTTCGAAGCCCACCAACACGCCAAAGGCCCTCGCGACCGCCAACGACGTCGTATAGGAGCTCGTGCGAAAGGGAAATATTGCGTTCGTCGGCCTCAACGATGCCGCTCCCGCTTGACTACTCAATGCCATGGCCAGAGGCAGGACCAGAAGGAACATCGTGAATCTGCGCCACATACTCAAAAGTTAACTACATGTCGTACGCTGGTCCATTTGTCGTCGTCACGCCACCGCGACAGAACGTAGTGTGAATTCTTAGTTTCAATCACTTCTCACGAAAAGGAGACCGTGTGGCTGACTATCTCGTTGTCGGCGCCGGGGCCATTGGAGCAACGGTCGCCCTCATGCTCGCCGAACAGCAGCAGAGCGTGCAACTGGTCTCGCGACGTGGCAGCGGTCCGTCGCACCCGCGGATTGGCCTCGTCGTGGCCGACGCCAAAGATTCCGAAAGAATGTGCGAGCTCGCGACGGGCGCGGCGGCGATTTTCAATTGCCTCAGTCCGCCGTACAATCAGTGGCCAACCGAGTGGCCCCCGATGGCCAACGCCCTGCTGCTCGCCGCCGAAAAGTCGGGAGCGGTGTTAGTGACCATGAACAACCTCTACGCCTACGGTCAACCTTCCGGTCCCATGACACCGGAGTCGCCATTCCTCGCCAACTACGAGAAGGCCAAAGTCCGCGAGAAGATGTGGCTCGACGCCCTATCTGCGCACAACGCTGGCCGCATCCGCGCGACCGAGGTCCGCGCATCGGACCTCATTGGACCCAAGGCGCAGAGCGCCATGGGCGATCGCGTCTTTCCGCGCGTGCTCGCGGGCAAGGGTTGCACCATCATTGGCAGCCCCGATATGGCGCACAGTTGGACGTACACGCATGACGTCGCTCGCACGTTGATCACGTGTGCTCTCGCGCCACAGGCCTGGGGCCGGGCATGGCACGCACCGACAAACGTGCCGAGGACGCAACGTGAGGTCATCAACGACATTGCGAAGGTCGGGGGCCTCGCCCAGGTGAGGGTCACCACTATGCCGGATTTCGTGATTCGAATGCTGGGTATTTTCAACCCGCTCATGCGTGAGCTGCCAAAGACCATGTACCAGTTCACGTCACCATTCATCATCGATGACTCGGCCACGCGCGACACATTCGGTCTCGAGCCAACGCCCTGGAACGAGCTGCTCCTGACAACGCTCGATTCGTATCGAGGCAGTACGTGAAGAGAAGTCAATGTTGCCCCCTTCACTCGCACTCCGCGTGGTTGACACCGGCGTCACGCACGCATGAGTAAATCCCCTCTCACTGCAGTGATGTTCTTTGTTGACGAGCCCGAGACGGTGGCATTGTGGTGGGCCTCCAACCTCGGCGACGGCGCTGACGTTACAGGCGAGGGTGATTTCTACTTCTTCGAAGCCGGCGCCATTGAGTTCGGATTCCACCCGAACGAAGACGGGCAAAACCCCAATGGCGCAAGTCCGGTGCTCTATTTGGCGGTCCCGGACCTCGAGCAGAAACGTCTGGCGCTGCTCGAGCGTGGTTGCACGATGCACCGCGGACCGCTACGCGTGAATGCCGATCGTCAAATCTGTCAGATGATCGACCCGTTTGACAATACGTTCGGACTCGACGGACCGTGAGTGCCCGCGACGTCATCGCCTGGTTGCATTAGTTAGAGCGCATCCCGCTCCACGTTGGCTCGTCCGAACCGAGCTGGTGCGCCGGAATCGTCCACTGCAGCGGCGCGCCATCGACGTCGAGTGGGGGTGCTATTCGCCGGGCGTCTCCCCATGAGGTGTGCTCGATCGGACCGGTCGCCTCGGGATCGTCGATGGTGCTCTCTAAGGAATTAGCACCGCCGTCACCAGTCGTGATGAGAAGTTCCGCCATCCGCGCCAACGACATCCGCCACCGGCTGCCTACGCCGTCGGTGGCTCGCAGCGTGAGACCGGTGATCGCCGACGCCGCCATCAAGTAGCCCGTCGCGTGATCGAGTGCTTGCACGGGAAGGGGGATTGGCTTGTCGGCGCCCGCGGCGACCCGACCCGCGTCAGCAATGCCCGAGCTCATTTGCACGAGACTGTCGAACCCGCGACGATTCCTCCACGGACCCGTCCAGCCGTACGCGTCCAAGCTGACGTCAACCAGGCCGGGACGAACGGCGTCGCGAATGTCACTGCCCAGTCCCAAACGATCGAGGGCGTCGGCCCGGTACCCATGAACGAGCACGTCAGTTGTGGAGAGCAATTCCAAGAATCGTTCAAGACCGTCGGGACGCCGAAGGTCCAGACGGGCGCAGCGTTTTCCTAATCCGACCTCCGGAATAACTGCCGGCTCGTCCCACTCGGGCGAATCAATCCTGAGCACTTCGGCACCCCAGCCGGCGAGCAACCTCGTCGCCACGGGTCCGGCCAACACCCGCGTCAGGTCAAGGACCCGAACGCGCTCGAGCGGACGATCGTGACGACCGAAATCCGTCGCTGGCTTAACCGTCTTGAATGACCGCTCAACCGACACCAATGGCTCTCTGGCGACGAGTTGACCTTGCGGATGTTCTCGCCACTGCACCACCGTGCGCATGGCGGCCGCCGCGCCACCCGCATTCACCGCCGCCGTTTCCAGATCCAGCGCCGTCCACGTGAGCGCGGCCCGCGCCACCGCGTCGTGCTCGCCAGCGACACCGAGCACCTCAAGAATGACGGCACGGTGGTGGGGCGCGTTGGCGTGGAGTTTGATCCACCCATCACTACAGAGATAGTCCCCCGACACGCTGTCCCACGGCGTCGGCATTTGCCAACCCTGCGAATGAATTGAATACCCGAACCACGCGGAAGCCAGGTCTCTATTGACGCGCACCGTGGGAGGCGGGCCGCCACTGTTCGCCACCAACGTTGACAGTGCGCTTCCGGCAACTGCGATGGAGGCTTGCGCTAAATCACTGACCGCAAAGATCGACGGCAGCGATCCACCAGGGTCCAGTTCCACCAAGTGAGTTGACGGCGCAATGTCGAGGGCGCCGAGGAACGTCGTAAGAAGGGAGCGAGCCGAGTCCGCCATAACGCCGACCATTATTTCATTGTTCGCGGCCGTCCTTGACAGAACGCTTCACGCGCCCACGACGGCGCACGTCACATCGAGCCGATACATGTTTTTGCTCTGGCGGTTATTCGCCCGTCTCTCCGTCGATAACCTCACGAAGCAGGTCGGCGTGGCCGCAGTGGCGCGCGTATTCCTCGATCATGTGCACCGCGATGAATCGAAGATTTATTGGCTTGTCGGTATTGACGCCGAGCGTATCGAGGTCCTTACCAACACTCAGTTTGTTAGATTGAGCCACGCACTCGAGGAACTTCTCGCCCACCGCTGCGCCGGGGCTTCCCGAGGGTTTGTTGAAGTCATCGCCCACCATCTCCGGATCGAAGGCGTACGTCACGGGCACTCCCGCGAAAACGTGTCCGAACCACCACACTTCGACGTCAGACATGTGACGAAGAAGTCCCAGCAGGGTGAGGTTTGATGGTGGGACCGAGCGTTGGGCCAGTTGCTCGTCGTCGAGGCCCGAGCACTTGAGCAACAGTGTCGCTCGGTAGTAGTCCAGCATCCCCCATAGCGCGTCAGCTTCGCCAGCTGATCTTGAGGATTCAATTCGTTCGGGACGTTCAATTGGGCTCATTGTCATGACAGTACTCGCGAGGGCAAGTTGACTTCGCCGACAGGACGAATTGGGAGTGGCGCGCAGTTACTGATCGGCAACCGCGCAAGACGCCGTTACATTGTTTGCCCGGGGCGTTCACCATGTCGTAGATTCTCGCTATGCCAATCACACCTGACACCAAGGACTGGACCTGGGTACTGGACCGGCCCTGCGATGAATGCGGATTCGACAGCGGTGACTACTCGCGAGAAGACGTATCGTCGAACATCCGCGCGAATCTCATTGAGTGGCAGAACCAACTCCACCGTGATGACGTGACGGTCCGTCCCAGTGCGACGCAATGGTCAGTGCTCGAATACGCCTGTCACGTTCGCGACGTGTACCGGATATTCTGCGAACGAATCACGTTGATGCGTGACGAGGACAATCCCATGTTCGCCAATTGGGATCAGGACCAGACTGCCATCGATGACGACTATGCAGCACAGGACCCAGCCGTCGTCGCCACCGAACTTTCCGTTGCCGCCGAGACACTCGCGCAATTGCTCGACGTGATACAAGATGACGAGTGGGCACGTAGTGGAACGCGTTCTAACGGTAGTCAGTTCACGATTGAGAGCATCAGTATCTACATGATGCACGACTCAATCCATCACCTCTGGGACGTCACGTCGGTATAAGCAGACGCCGTTTGGCGCGTAACCTTCTACATTCATCAATAACCGAAAATGCAGTGACTTAGCGTCGAGCGATCACGTCGACGTGGACGACGATGAACAGTCCGTCATCCTTGGCGGCCCAAGCTAAGAACGCGTCAGCGATGTCATTCAACTCTTGTTGCGTTGTCAGTTCGTATTCGAGACTTTGACGAGCGAACTCGCTCATCCGCACGCGGTCAGCCCACAGTTGGCCCCACCACAATCGTTCGTCAGGCTGGTGAAACGTCCAGGTTGATGACGACACGTCCATTGATTCAAAGCCGGCCTGGCCAATCCACGTTGGCAACAGGCGTCCGGCATTGGCGTTGGCGCCATTCCTCTTCGTGAGTTGCTGATAGATCTGCATCCACCTATCGAGACGCGGATCTTCGGGAGCCCACGTAAATGCTCCGTAGTCGCTGTCACGAATAGCGAGCAGGCCGCCGACCCGCAACACGCGACGCATCTGCTCGAGCGCCGCGACCGGAGCATGAAGATGCTGAAGAACCTGATGGGCGTAGACCACGTCGAAGCTCGAATCTGCGAAGTTCAAGTCGTACGCGCTGCCCACGTCAAACACGACGCTGGTCTCACCACTGGACTCCTGGTTCGCACGGGCAGTAGCAATGACGTCAGGAGAAAGATCAATGCCGACGACGCGGCCGGGCGCAATGCGTTGCGCGAGGTCCAACGTGATGGTCCCCGGTCCACAACCAACGTCCAAGAGGTCTTGACCGGGCGAGAGATGGCCCAGGAGAAAGCCAGCGGAGTTCTCTGCGGTCCTCCACTGGTGGCTGCGCAGCACCGACTCGTGGTGTCCGTGGGTATATCGTCCGGCGTTGTTCAACACGAAGCCAGGCTAACGAACGCCGAAACGTCGTTGACGAGTTACTCAGGTATCTGAGTACTGAGACAAAAAGGATGACCGGCGGGGTCGAACAGCACCACGTATCGCTCCGGCGCCGGTTGAAAGTCGGACCGTACGGCGCCGAGGCGCAACGCGTCGAGCACCGCTTCTTCTAGATTGTCGACGGCCAAGTCCAAGTGCATCTGTTTCGGCGAACCGCTGCCGGGCCAGGTTGGTGGCTGATAGTCGTCAATCTTCACGGCGGCAAACCATACTTGATCCGTCTTCACGGCAACAAAGTGGTCGCTCGAGAACGCCACTTCTCCACCAAGCAGCTTGGGCCAAAACGTGGCTAACGTCACCGGATCAGCGCAGTCGAGCGCCACCGACCCCAAACGAATATTTTTCATTTCCACGAATGTAGTTCGTGACTGGCGACGACTTCGTCACGAAACGATGATTCTCTTCAGGTTGTCAGCAATGAAGGAGTGGCGACGGAATGCTCGAACGTCGACTACGACTCAAGATTCTCAAAGTTGCGCGAGTACATTTCTTGAGAGATCGAGATGTCGTACCACGAGTAAAATTCCTCCCGACCGCGACGCTGTGCGAGTTGGTGCTCGGGATGCTGGGCCCACGCTTGGTGGCTTTCAAAATCTCTAAAGCGCACTATCGTTACCCGCTCGCCGTCG